>Ga0302319_10000133_pt1 | contig 150569 bp, 138 predicted proteins | sample Bog_T0_2_FD_203319 | JGI IMG/M metagenome (GOLD analysis project Ga0302319, IMG submission 203319) | Peat permafrost microbial communities from Stordalen Mire near Abisko, Sweden - Bog_T0_2 | ecosystem: Environmental > Terrestrial > Soil > Wetlands > Peat | place: Sweden: Abisko, Stordalen...
TACCCAAGTAACCGAGTCTCTAAAGAGCCAGGTCCGTACTCAGATCTTTGCGACAGATCTGAATGCCGCGAACGTCGATAGAGCTCGAGCAGGCCTGTATTCCAGGCAGCGTTTGCAGGACATGAAACCCGAACGCATCCAGCGCTATTTCAACGAGGAAAACGGAGCCTATCGAGTCACCAAGTCCATTCGAGAAATGTGCGTATTTGCGACTCACAATGTGATTAATGACCCGCCATTTTCTCGAATGGACTTGGTCAGTTGCCGAAATCTGCTCATTTACCTGAACCCGGCGATGCAGCAACGCGTTCTCCGAACCCTGCACTTTTCCCTAAATCCAACCGGATGTCTCATGCTCGGAAGTTCTGAGACCGTCGCCCAAACCCAAGAGTTCTTCGGCGTCCTAAACGGCAAACAGAAACTCTTCTCAAAAAAACCGGGATCCTGGCACCCTCAACAGCCTATGCCGCTAAAAGCAGACTCTCGCCAGAATGGCAAGGCTCCCTTAGATACTTTGTCAGACACTGGCTTGTCCAAGCCGGGTGAGAGATTCAACGGTTTGGACGTTCACCGGGAAGCAGAACGATTACTCCTAGCCAAATTCGCTCCGCCCGGTGTGTTGGTCAATCAAGAGTTGGAGATCCTGCAATTCCGTGGCGAAACCGACCCTTACTTGACGCCTGCTCCAGGCCGAGCGAGCTTTAACTTGTTAAAAATGACGCGCGAAGGCTTGCTCATTCCGCTACGCGCGGCGATACAAAAAGCAAGGAAGGAGAATGGGCCGGTCCGCGAGGAGCGAGTGCCGTTTAAGTCGATTCAGGGTCGTCGAAACGTAACCCTTGAGGTCGTTCCAGTAAAAGGCCGATCTACGGCAGAAGGTGGCTTTCTCGTTCTGTTTGAAGATGACTCTCCTACTCCAAACAGCGAGGCGTCGAAGTCTGTCCCTTTCGAATTCGAGGGGGAATCGGCGGAGGCACAGATTTCCAGAATTGAGCAAGAGCTAGCAACAACGCGGGAGTACTTGCAGTCGGTCATCGAGCAGGAAGAAGCGACCAATGAAGAACTCCAGGCTGCGAACGAGGAAGCTCAGTCATCAAACGAAGAGCTGCAGAGCATAAACGAGGAATTGGAAACATCCAAGGAAGAGATCCAGTCCAGCAACGAAGAGTTGATCACGGTTAACGATGAACTCCAGCATCGCAATACTGAAGTTAGTCAGATTAACAACGACTTGATCAATTTGATTGGCAGCGTCAATACTGCGATTGTGATGGTCGGGCTCGACCTCAGCATCCGGAAATTCAGCCCGTTAGCAGAGAAGCTGCTCAACATCATTCAGTCCGATGTTGGTCGCCCAATCACCAACATTCGAATGAATTTTGAATTGCCCAACTTGGACCTCCTTCTTCTGGAGGCGATCAAAACGGTTAGCCCAAGGGAAATTGAGGTTCAGGACACCCACAATCATTGGTTCTCACTACGTATTCGGCCCTACGTAACCCTTGAGAAGAAAGTCGAAGGCGCAGTGATGATGCTGATCGACGTGGATGAGATAAGACGTGCCCGTGACTACGCGGAAAGTATTGTGCAGACCGTGCACCAACCGATCGTGATCCTCGATGCCAACCTTTGCATAAGGACCGCAAACCGGGCTTTCCACGATATCTTCAACATTCCTATCCATGAGTCCGAAGGTCGTCTCATCTTCTGTGTCGGCGGATTATCGTGGGACACACCAAAACTTCGTAGGCTTCTTGGAAACGTTCTTCCTAAAGACTGTCCATTCGACAACTTGCTCGTAAGCCACAAATTTGGAGGTATCGGCAAGCGGATGATGCTCTTTAGGGGACGGCGACTGTCCGCTCCTGGGGGTGACCAGCCAGCCATCTTACTAGCGATCGAGGACGTTACGAAACACCGGCAAGACGAAGCAAAACTGGCTGCAAAGGAACAGCTTTATCGAGAGGATCTTGAGGCGAGTGTTGCCGAACGGACAATCGAATTGGACTCAGCAATCCGCGAACTGGAAGGATTCAACTACACCGTTGCGCACGACCTTCGTACACCCCTCCGGGGGATTATCTTCAATAGCAGCTTGCTCCTTGAGGAACTTGAATCAAGCCTCACAGACGATCAGCGGAGCATGTTGAACTCTCAGGCGAGGAACGCTAAGAGACTCGCCTCTCTCATCGATGATCTGCTTAAGTTCTCGCGGCTTTCAAGATTGGCGGTTACCCGAAAGAGCATTGACGTGACCGAACTAGCCATGAAAGTGGCTGATGAGTCACTCCATGGGGAGAGGCATCATACGTGTACCTTTGACATCCAAGGCGGCATGACATGCAAGGCCGATGAGGGGCTTTTCAGAATGGTGATCACAAACCTGATCGAGAACGCATGCAAATTCTCGCCAGACGGTGGCGTCATCACGGTTGGCAACACGAATACGGTCGATGGTGCGACGTTCTTCGTAAAAGACCACGGCATTGGATTCGATATGGCCTATGCGGATCAAGTGTTCATGCCTTTCGAACGACTGCATCTGATCGAAGAGTATCCGGGTACGGGAATCGGTCTTGCAACCGTCAAGCGCATCGTGGAGCGTCACGGAGGCAAAGTCTGGGTTGAATCTAAGATCGGAAAGGGCACTTCCTTCTACTTTACAATGGCCCCGGGCGGGAAAAAGGGGGGCCAAAGGACTACTAAGGGTGCGTCAGTTCCCGCAAGCTCCTGAACTCATAAACTTCTCGGCGGCAACGCAAAGTAGATGAGCGTATTCCAACCAGTCGATCGGCTTTCGAATGTATTCGCTTGCCCCAAGTTCTTTGGCCGTCGCAATATCCTTTGGATCGTCGGAAGACGTCAATACTACGACAGGAATGGACCTCGCAATGGGGTCTTCCCGCATCAGGCGAAGAATCTCCAAGCCATGCACTTTGGGAAGCTTTAGGTCAAGAAAAACCATCTCCGGATGACATGCCCCATCTCCGATGAGGCACTCAACGGCCTCAGCACCATCGCGAACTAGTTTGATGGTGGGAGAAGGACTCAGCTTGCGTAATGCTCGCATGGTCATGAATGCATCGTCTGAATTGTCTTCAACGACAACGATCAGAATAGGCTCTCCACGCTGCTGCTCGATTGCCATTAGATCTCCGACTCTGTATTTGCACCTATCATAGCTGAGATTCTTGAAATACTCGATCGCCTATTTCGGGATATCTCAGTCAGGAGTCAACCGTTGTTCTCCCCACTTCCAGGCTAAGACTCCTTAAGATACGAGCAAAACTTGCACTCCTATCTTGTCTTGACGGTCGGAACCCTTTTGACCAACTAAAAAGCGCAAGACTAGCATCATTCGCTCCAATCAGACATTTCCCTAAAATGAGCAACCTTGCGTGAGAAATGCCTCCATTCGGAACCTGGTGTGATCGAATCTGGTCGTAAACGGTACAGGTTTCTCAACTCGAAACCCAACTCTCCCTGGGAGAGTGTGAGTTTGAGTTGCGGTTGGGGGAACCACGAAAATAGGAGATTATTCTAGATGGACAAAGATCGGATCAAAGGAAAAGTAAAACAGGTCGAAGGCAAGCTTCAGAAGGCCAAGGGCAAGTTGATCCACTCAACCTCAGATGAGGTTCAAGGCTCAGCGAAGATCGTTGAAGGCAAAGTTCAGGAGACATACGGGCAAGCGAAAGACAGCATACGAAAAGTCTAGCTTGCGCAGTAAACCGAATCTACTTCAAGTCTATGTGCCCCTTCGTTCCACAAGGGGCCAGCCTTGGAGTTCGGAAGTCCACCGGCAACCGTGTTGCTCTCATAAAATGGGAATTCAGGAAGGGCGGCGAGCCACTCCCAGTCCTTTCGCGCGACAAATCTGACCCAGTGGTATGTTGTTTTGCACCCGGAGTTGTCACCACCAACAATCAATCGGATCTGCAGGTTGTAAACCGCCGGCAACAGTTCCTTCCCTAAATCCACTACTGAAACACCTGCGGCGATTCGCGGCAAGGAGTCCAGTCGTGAACCATGGCCATATCCTGGGAGCACCGAACTCGAGGTGCTTGTATTGATCGTCGAGGACCTTAACGTCTTGACTGGTTTGTTGTCCGCGTCAAGGACATCAACATCCAGGTGTGCATATCCATGAACAGTCCCAACATAGGCCATTAGAACTGGGAAATGGGCAACGTCTGCTTGAATGTTTTGCTTGATGCCGCTCCACTGAAAGGCATAGGGCCAATCCCGGGGAACCTGCCCCAACAACAGCTTGAGTTGTCCTGGAGACGCAAGTTCAATAATTGCCTTGTTATCCATATTCAAGGCATGCCAAGAGGCGAGATTGCAGAATTCGTCATGCCACCCAATTTGAATGGGTGGATGGCTGGGTCGATTAAAGACATGTTGCCGCAGCAATATTGAAGACAGGACGATCACAGACGCAATCATAAATACCCTCTCCGAAGGAACTTCAATTTCTAGACGCTCGATCAATGTCCTCGTTTCGAGTTCCATTGAACAAGCCATTGATCTAGTGCCCCGGCATTCAAACTGAGTTCACAGAGAATCGGGCGGGTTTCGTCAAAAAAGCGCCTTTGCTGAGTCGAGGGGCCTCTCGCCCGCCCGACCGCAGCTGGTGCAAATGTAACGAGCAAAGGAGTTACGACCTTCGAGGTAACTTACGACTTCATTGGAAAAGATCAGACCTCTCGCTTTGAAACCTGACGACACGATCCGAATCGTGTCGCCGGCGTCACCAATCTTGCCCGAAGAACTTGCAGCCGGCAAGGACCTTCTTGAAAACGCTGGATATCGTGTCGAAATCGGCCAACATGTTTTCGACAAAGTCGGCTACTTGGCCGGAACCGACCAGGACCGAGCAAGCGACACCATGGATGCATTCCTCAATCCAAACGTGCGTGCGGTGCTCTGCTCGCGAGGCGGTTACGGATGTCCTCGGCTGATGCCCTATCTCGATCTTGGAGCGATCGTCAGATCTAAGAAGATGTTTCTAGGGTTTAGCGACATCACGACGATCCACGTCGCGCTGAATAAGTTGGGATTAAGTACTTTTTACTCGCCGATGGGAGGCGCCTTCAACACCCCGAGAGAAGAGTGGGTCATCCGTTCATTTCTCAACGCGCTCTCTGGGGAGAACCCTTTTGACGTTCCCTATCCGCGAGCCAAGTGCATCGTTCCCGGCATAGCAGTAGGGGAGACGGTTGGCGGATGCATGGTTCCGTTCATGGACTCTCTCGCAACACCGGATGAGATCGACATGGATGGGAAGATCTTGCTGATCGAAGACGTGGGCGAACGGGCCCACCGCATCGACGCCCTGATTACTCACCTGCTTCGTACCGGGAAGATTCAAAAATGCTCTGGGATCGTCATAGGAGAGATGACGGGAACCGACAAATTGAGCCAGGTGAATCCAGATGGAAAGCCCAGCGAATTATACAAGGACGTAACTTGGCGCGACATCGTTGGCGAGCGCCTCTCTCCACTCGGAATTCCGATGGTGATCGATTTCCCATTCGGCCATCTGCCACAAATGCTTACCGTGCCTCTTGGCATCCCGGCCAGGTTGATGGCTGATGATGGTGTATTGGACCTGCAGCACTGACAAAAGTAGGCTCGCGCGGAGACTTGCAATGCCGCCAACAAGTCCTGAGATTCGGTTCTTTGACCTCATCGGAAACTCGTTCGCAAGCAGTTCTCTCTGAGTCGCAGAACTGGGCCTTACGGCCCTTACCAGTAGAATCTACGCTTCAAAAGTGCTTTGCTAAGACCTAATGTCGTACTTGCGTAGTCGTGTTTGGTGCTTTCCTCGCCTTGCTATCGCCACGGGAGCGCTGATAGCAGCCGTTACCGTACCTTGTTTAGCCCAACTGCCGACATCGTGGAAAAGTGTCGGAGTGGGAGGCGGTGGCGCGTTCTTTGCCCCAACATTCAACCCGTTTAATTCCAGCGAAATGTGGCTGGCGTGCGATATGAGTGGACAATACCATTCCACAACGACAGGCGCGAGTTGGAGCTTGACCCCGTTCACCACGATTCAAACTGGTCCCTTTTCGCCGCAAGTCCAGTTCACGAGCAACAGCAAGATCCTTTACGACGTGGATACGACCGGGGGGAACCTGACGCCAGTAAAGAGCACGAATGGAGGGACGTATTGGACACCGCTCGCGAACGACCCAACCGGTCAAGGCGCGTTTTACATCGTCGCCGATCCAACCACCACAACCAGGTTGTTTGTATCGAATTACTCCACGCTCTACTTTTCCAAGAACACGGGTCAATCGTGGAGTACGGTCGTGGCTGGCAACAATGACGCGGGAATCGTCGTGTCGGGCGCCTTGTTCAGTGGGAACGATATCTTTATTGGCACAAGTCTCGGTGTATTCGTTTCGACAAATGGAGGCAGTTCCTTTGAGAAACTTAGCACTCCTGGTATTCCATCAAACCAAGCAATTGTAAGTTTTGCGGCTGCCAAGAGTGGTTCGACCGTTCGGTTTCTCGCCGTCACGCTTGCTTCCGGCGATGTCTACGGAGGAATGGGCGGAGATAACTACAGTGGCTACGCAGGAGTCTATTCGCTCGACTACGGTGTCTCGACGTCTTGGACCAAGCGAGAGTCTGGCATTCCAAGCGGTAATTACCCGTTCTTCGTCGGAATGGCGCTCAACAACATTGACACCGTCTACCTCGCTGGCAGTTGCGATGCTGGAACTCCGATTGTTCTGAAGTCCACGAATGGCGGGCAGAGTTGGAGCAGCGCTCTCATCACGGCGAATAACAAGAACGTCTTGACCGGGTGGCAAGGCTCGGGAGGAGATCACGACTGGACTTACGACCAACTCGTCTTTGGCTTCGAAGTCTGTCCAACCGATGCAACTCGAGTCGCGTTTACCGGTTATGGATTCTGCCACTTGACAACGAACGGTGGGACGACATGGCAACAGGCCTATGTCTTGCCTGCCGATCAACATCCAGCGAACGCTCCAACTCCGAAGGGGAAATTCTACACTGGGGTAGGTCTGGAAAACACGTCGTGCTGGTGGTTGGCATGGCCGAATGCAACCGACTTATGGGCTTCCTTCTCTGACGTTGGCGGTATCAGAAGCTTGGATGGCGGTGTTACGTGGGGTTTCGGCTATTCGGGTCAGAGCCAGAATTCGTCTTACCAGGTCGCAGTGGGTCCAACGGGCACGATGTACATGGCGACGTCTTCGATCCACGACATGTATGAAAGCACTCACCTTACGGACAGTTCCATCGACGGTGGTACCGGCGATGTACTGACGTCGATCGACCAAGGGAAGACCTGGACCAAACTAGGTTCGATTGGGCATGTGGTTATGGGGGTCGCCTTGGATCCGACCAACGCCAAGCGGTTGTATGCGACGGTTGCCAACAGCACGCATGGTGGAGTCTATGTTTGTTCAGACATAACTAAGGGCACATCCGCTACCTGGAAGTTGCTCGCCGCCCCTCCTCGTACTCAAGGCCATGCGTTTAACATCACCGTTCTAAAGGACGGCACTCTCGTTGCGACGTTCTCCGGCCGCATGGCCCCCAGTTTTACCGATTCGTCGGGTGTTTTCGTGAGTACAAACGGCGGAACGTCGTGGGTCGATCGCTCTGCGACCAACATGCAGTGGTGGACGATGGATCTAACGGTGGATCCGTCTGACACTACTCAGAAGACTTGGTATACGGGTGTGTATAGTGGCTGGGGCGGAACTGCCAACAACCGTGGAGGATTGTACAAAACGACGAATCGTGGCGTGACGTGGACCCAGGTGTGGAGTTCTGACCGGGTTGGATCTTGCACGATCGACCCTAAGAACTCAAAAGTGATCTACGTCACGACCGAGACCGAAGGTCTGTGGGTATCTGTTAACATAACAAGCGCGAATCCAACTTTCAATCTCGTGGGCGCCTACCCGTTCTGTCATCCCGTCCGCGTGTTCTTCAATCCGAACAAACCCGGAGAGGTCTGGGTAACCAGCTTCGGTAATGGGCTTCGAGTGGGGGAGCAGACTGTTCCGTAATCCTCGGTTCCCAGGTTTCGGACGATCGATCTCCGACGAAGGGCAGTTGTCGTCATATCGTCCCAGACGGACGTGATGGCCCCTTGCACCTCGCGAAATGCTGAGCATTGTGAAGGCGAGATTCAGACACAGCGTGAACTCCGGGCCTGCCACAATAGGCGAATGGAAGAATCGACGATGACTCGACGTAGTCTTATAAAGACGGCCGCCGTTACAAGCGCGGCAGCAGGACTGGGTAGTCTGCCTGCCGTGGTTCTAGGAAATGACGGACGATGGGAAACGGCGGTCCCGGCGGCGTCGGGAAAGACGATGGTTGGGGTTCCGTTCGAGCGTCATGAAAAGGTTCGACTGGGGATTATCGGTGTAGGCGGACGCGGCACCGGCGTCTGCAGCGACTTTCTTGGCGTCCAGGGCGTGGAGGTAAAAGCGGTCTGCGACATTGTCCCCTCCAAGACCGCAAACGCCGCAGCCATGGTCGAGAAAGCGGGCCAGCCCCGACCTACGGAATATCACGCAGGCGATCACGATTACGAGAACCTATGTAAACGGGATGACCTCGATCTCATCTATATTGCGACTCCTTGGATTTGGCACGTCCGAATGGCTCTCAGTTCACTTGAACATGGTCACCACACTGCCGTCGAGGTTCCTGCCGCTCGGACGTTGGATGAGTGCTGGGCTCTGGTGAACGCATCGGAAAAGGCTCAGAAACATTGCATGATGTTTGAGAACTGCTGTTACGGCGAAACCGAATTGATGGTGCTTCGCATGGTGCGTTCTGGTCTCTTCGGTGAGCTGACCCACGGTACTGGCGCCTATAATCATGATTTGCGGGGCGAGTTGTTCAGCAGCGGAGGAGAAGGCACTTGGCGACGGTTTGAACATTTGGACCGTAATGGAAACCTGTATCCCACTCACGGGCTCGGGCCCGTAGCAAACTACTTGGAATGCAACCGGGGCGACCGATTCGATTTCATGGTGTCCATGAGCAGTCAATCAGCTGGCCTACAGGCATGGCGGAGGGCGCATCTTGCCGCCGACGATCCGAGGATGAAAGAGGTCTATCACTGTGGCGATCAGAATACGAGCCTCATTAAGACGGCAAAGGGAAGACTGATAACGGTCGAGCACAACGTAAGCGAGCCCCACCCGTATGATCGGATCAACCATATTGCCGGTACGAAGGGAACCTTCCGGGACTATCCGCCACGGCTATATATCGACGGACAGAAAGAGGGTGAGCAATATGTCGATCTCGAGGGTTACAAGAAGGATTACGAGCACCCTTTGTGGTCGGCCGAAGGTGAGTTGGCACGCAAGAATGGTGGACACGGGGGAATGGACTACATCATGTGTTGGCGTGTGGTTCAATGCATGCTAGAGGGCGTTGCGCCCGATTTTGACGTTTACGATGCGGCGGCATGGAGCGCACCCGGTCCATTGAGCGAGATATCGGTTGCCAAAGGTAGCGCCCCCGTGAAGTTTCCAGACTTTACTCGTGGGAACTGGCAGAGTTCTCGACTGTTTGCCGGGGTCTAGAGCATATTGTGCCGAGTGCTCTCTCGACGCTGGAGCATCCATTCGACTACTGCATCGCCTGGCATGGGCCGGGCGATGTAGTACCCCTGAGCAAGGTCGCAGCCTATTTCTTGAAGAAAATCCAACGTTTCCCTATCCTCAACCCCTTCGGTCACGACCGTCAAGTCAAGGCTGTGACTGAGATCAACCGTGGACTTGATGATCGCCCTCGACTCCTCTGATTTCGTGGCAGACATGGCGAACGACCTGTCGACTTTGATCTCGGAAAACGGGAGGCGCGCCAGCAACGCGAGCGATGAATTCCCGATGCCAAAATCGTCGATCGAAACCTGAAAACCCTTCATTCGCAGCCGGGTGAACATATCGAGCGCCAATAACTGGTCATCCATCGCAGCTGTTTCGGTGACCTCCAAAATCACAGCTTCCGGCGAAATCCCGGTGTCCCGGCACTTTCCTTCCAGCAGGTCCACAAACTTCAGGTCGCCCAACGTCTTGGCTGAGATATTGACGGAAATTGATAGTCCCGATGTCCTTTCCAAATTGGAGTACCAATTGATTGCCAAGTCAACGACTTGAGAGGTAATCGGGCCAATCAAATCCAAGTTCTCGGACAACTGTATGAATTGATCGGGCATTACGGGTCCCTTGATCGGATGGTCCCACCTAATAAGCGCCTCGAAACCCTTCACGACCCGAGTGGTGCAATGAACTTTTGGTTGGTAAACCAGTCGGAAATGTTTTTCATCGATTGCGGCAACAAGATCTTCACTCGTAATCGTCGCGCCGCCGCGGTCATTCGGTCGGCTGACGGTTTTTACGGCAGGCGCCATAGGGCTGCTAAGCAAAAACTCCCTTAGCGCAGCCACCGTAAATGGCTTGGGAAGGACACTTGCGATATCCAGTCCGTGTTCTGCGCCAGACCGATGAGCCGCATTCAAAACTCGATTACCCACGCCGCTTGAAATAGCAATCCTCGCCCTACAACTCAGTTGAGCAAGCTCCTGAAGCACCTGAACGCCGTCCATTTCAGGCATCACCAAATCGAGAATGATGTGAGTGGGATTCCACTCCACTAAGGTGCTAAAGAAGGCTTTAGGAGTCGTAACTGCCCTCGACTCCAGTTCAAAGTGCTCGGCCAAGAGTGCAATGCTCCTACCGACATCGAGTTCATCGTCAAGAATGAGAACTCGTCCTTTCACAGACTTCATATCTTTCCTCTCATCTATGGATACGTATTCTAAGGTCCATTCAACTTACCACAGGTACTGCTTTACAGGGGCATTATTTCAAAAATACCGAACTAAGCGCCGATGTCAACTTTTCTTGCGTAAACGGTTTTTCCAAGAATGCTTGAACGCCGAGGGCCCTGAAGTCATTCACAGCGTCTTCGTCGAGATTACCGCTTGTTACAATAACACCGATATTTGGAAGCACTTTTTTTAATTCAGTAACGAAATATTGGCCATCCATTCGTGGCATGTGCAAATCGGTGATAACCGCTGCGAGGTCGTCTCCGCGTCCCAACACGACTCTGAGCGCATCTTCACCGTTGGCTGCAGTTACGACTTGAAAGTCAAGAGCGCTCAAGACAGCAGTGGCAGCGCTTCGAATACCTTCGGAATCGTCTACGACAAGAATCGTTTCACCGTTTCCTCGTAAGTCCACTTGGACAGTTTGAGGTAAGCCAGGGTTATCGATGCCAGAGTTGTCAACCGGTAAATAGACTGAGAAAGTAGATCCTTTTTCAGGCACGGAGTAAACGTTGACGAATCCTCGGTGGCTCTTCACAATGCCAACGACAATAGACAATCCTAGACCTGTACCTCTTCCATGCTGTTTGGTGGTGAAGAAAGGTTCAAAAATGCGATCTAGAACTTCCGAGGGGATACCGCTGCCCGTATCGGAGATTCGCCATAGGACATAGTTACCCGGAACGGCGTTGGGAACAATGCTTGCATAGCTTTCATCAACCTTCACGTTGTCTGCAGTAATCGTCAAAACACCCCCTCCGGGCATCGCATCTCGGGCGTTGACGCACAAGTTCAAGAGAATCTGATGGAGTTGAGTGCTATCGCCGCAAACTGGTTGAAGGCCATCTGCATACCTGGTGCGCAATTCAATGCTCTTGGGAAATGTTCGCGTGATGATCCTACCAATGTCGTCTAGTAACTCCTTGAGGTCTACCGGCTTTGGGTCGACATACGAGCCTTTGGAGAAGACAAGCAGTTGACGGAGCATGTCTGCACCTCGCCTGGCGGCGGACTCGATCGTGGCCACGAGTTCCGTTGATGCTGGATTCTGAAGTCTGATCAGTTCCAGAGACATAAGGACCGGCGCCAGAGCATTGTTCAAGTCGTGGGCAATATTCCCGGCAAATGATCCGATGCTTTCCAAGCGCTGGGCTCGAACAAGCTGGGCCTCTAGTTTTCTCCGCTCAGTCATGTCCCGAATGGCACTAATCGTCAAAGTGCCCTCAAGCGTGTCTAAGGGGCTTAGACTCACGTCAACCGGGAATTCGGCCCCAGACTTATGACGACCAAATAGTTCGTAACCAACCCGTACAGTTCGTTGGGACGGCGACTCGAAGAAACTGGCCACATGGCCAGCGTGCCCCACGCTGAACCGCTCGGGAATTAGAATATCCAAGGTCTGGCCAAGCAACTCCGTCCGTTGGTACCCAAATAGCTTTTCGGCCTGACAATTGAGAAGGCTTATCTTGCCGAGGTTATCGACGATGACTATTGCGTCGGGTGCAAACTCAAGCAAGCTCTGGAATTTTTGTTCGGCCTGCTTGCGAAGTATCTGCTCTCTGGCCTGCTCCAACGCATGTTCGATTGCCGATGGTAAACGATCAAGCCGCTGCTTAAGTAGGTAGTCGGTTGCGCCCGATTTAAGGCACTTGACCGCTGCCTCTTCGCCCAACGAGCCAGATATAACGATAATGGGGGTGTTGGGCAGCCTTTCTCGTGCCAATTTCACCGCTGCAAGACCATCGTATCCCGGCACATTGAAGTCGGTCAGGATGATTTGAAAAGAGTTGTCTTCCAAGGCAGACGCGAACGTAGTTTCAGTGGCTACGCATTCGATTTCGCAATTCAGCCCCTCAATCTCCAACCTGCCTCGAATCAGTTCAGCATCAAGGCTGCTGTTCTCTAGGTGCAATATTCTGATTGACTTACTTAATCGGGCTTCCGTCGGTCGATTTGGACCTTCAGATGGCTCGCCACTATCGTTTTTTTGCTGTTTGTTCATGGATTGCTCGTCATTGAGCGACTATCGAAGCCGTCAGATCCACCGTCATTTCCACTTGAAGCTAGAGAGAAGCAAAAGGTCGCCCCCTCGCCAAGTTTGCTTTCCACCCAAATCCGCCCGCCGTGGCGAATGATGATGCGGTGAGCACTGGCCAGTCCGATCCCGGTCCCCTCAAACTCTTGTTCCGTATGCAGTCGCTGGAAAACGTCAAAGAGATTGCCAGCATGCTGCATGTTAAATCCTACGCCATTGTTACGCGCACATACAACAATTTCATTCGATCGCTCATGAGGAATTCCGACCTCAACCTCAGCCGGATGACGAGGGCGCGAGTACTTGACGGCATTGGATAGGAGATTGACAAACACTTGACGTAACATCGAGACGTCACCTCTCACCGAAGGTAAGCGAGTTGCCTTCCAAACGACATATTATCTCACTTAGCAGGATATTTAAATCCACGAGGCTCTCCTGCATCTCAGCCCGTCCCATTCGCGAGAGGCCCAGCCGGTGTAACGTGCGCTCCGTCGTCATCACACCCTTGCGGCAAAAACAGAGAGCGCAACCCATCATTCTCAGCCGGATTGGCTGTCACCACGAATGCTTCCTGGGGGTGGGTCGTTCAACAGGGCCCAAAACGCGCCGACCTGCCTGACTGCTTCGAAGAACTCGCCGAACTTAACCGGTTTGACTACATAAGCGTTGGCCCCCAGTTGATAACTTTGAGCCAGATCAGTCTCTTCACGAGAAGATGTCATGACGACTACTGGGATGACCCTCAACTTGTGGTCGCCCTTTATCTGACGCAGAACTTCGAGTCCGTCGACTTTTGGCATTTTGAGATCCAACAAAATCACCACTGGTTCTCCGTCTTCTCGGTCAGCGAATTCCCCTCGTCTAAACAGGTAATCCAATGCCTCAGTCCCGTCCCTAAGGACAACAACCTCATTTGCTAGGTTGTACTCGTCAAGCGCCTCGAGAACGAGTTCGGTATCGCGAGGGCTGTCGTCTACAAAAAGAATGCGCCTTAATCGACTCATATACCATCTCCGGCTAGAGCCGGCGTGCCAGTCGGCGGACTAAGCCTTATCGAAAACTTAGCTCCCCGATCCACCTCTGCCTCCGCCCACATTTGGCCGCCGTGCCGTGTAACAATCCGCTGGACAATTGCCAATCCGATGCCGTTGCCTTCAAACTCATCGTTTCGGTGTAAACGCTGAAATACTCCGAATAGTTTGTCCGCATATTTCATGTCAAACCCTGCTCCGTTGTCTTGAATGCTGATAACCGTTTGTCCGTCCAACTCTGCGTAACACGAAATCTCGATTTCGGCCAAATCTCGTCGGCGGGTGTACTTCACGGCGTTGCCAATCAGATTCACGAACACGTGCTTGAGCATGATCGGGTCACCCAGCACATTCGGGAGTGGCGAGATAGTCCAAGAGATATTCCTTCCCGTGATCTCGCTTTCAAGTGCCCTTATGGAGTCTGCCACAACCATATCGAGTGAGACTACGTTATGGAAAAACTCCACACGGCCCATCCTTGAGAAGGACAGGAGGTCATCGATGAGTTGGCTCATCTCAATGCTTGCGGATGAAATGACACTGAGACACCGCTGGGCCTTATCGGAGAGTTGCCCTCTCGTCGCTCGTTCCAACATGTCGACATAGCCGTGAATATGTCTAAGAGGAGCCCGGAGGTCGTGCGAAACCGAATACGAAAACGATTCGAGTTCCCTATTCGCCGCTTCAAGTTGAGCGGTACGCTCCCGCACTTTTTGGTCGAGTATCGTATTCAACCTTTGAGTTTCCGCTTCGACCATTTTGCGGTCGGTGATTTCCAGTGAGAGGATAAAGAGCCCTTCAGCAACAGGCTGAATACTGAACGCATACCATACGACGGATCCGTCGGCATACTCGAACTCAAAGTCTTGCGCTATCCGCTTCTTTTCGTCCATGCACTCCTTGAGGACACGGTACATTTCCGTCTCATCGAATCCTGGAAAGCACTCCATTACGGTACGGCCCAGCATCTCCTCCTTACGTTGCCTGCCATTTCGCGCTGCCGCATCGTTTAGGTACAGGTACCGCCAATCGTAACTTAGAATTTGCGCCGCTTCAAACATGTTATCAAGAACGTCGTGGTAGCGCGCCTCACTTGCGTGGATTTCTGCCTCTGCCCTGCGAAGGTCAGTCATGTCACGAATGGCCAGGATATCCATCCTGCCTTCTTTGCGTTCTAGGCGCCCGTGAGCAACATGGATCGGGAATTCACTGCCGTCCCTTCGTCGGCCAAATAACCAGACCGTGGTCTCGGAAGCCGACCCGGTCAGGCACTGGCCATCACGAATCAGGATTTCTTCCTTAAGGCTCGAGTCAATATCCAAAAGTACCGTTCGAACGTGCTCGCCTAGTAATTCGCCACGACAATAGCCGAACATCGACTCGCTGGTTGCATTGACGAGCACAATGCGTCCTTCCTCGTCTGAGACTAAAACCCCGTCCGGCATTGCCTCGACCAACGACTGCAACTGTTCTGAAACATGCTCCCGTTCAGCCAAGAGTTGGTTCGTTTTCAAGATCTCTTGGGCACGAAGGACAAGTTCCACTTCCATTTGCCTTGTTCGATCCTTCAACTCCCTGGCAGCTTCCTCTCTCTCCCCCTGAACCTTCTTGAGAGCCACGAAATCTGTAACGTCCTCGACGCGGTGAATAATGAACTCGACTGCTCCTTTATCGTCGAGAACAGGCGTGTTGATAGGACTCCAATACCTGACTTCGAATTTGCCATCGTCCCCTGGCCTTCGGATGTCATAGCGTTGAACCGCCATGGTATGAGGCTTCTTTGTGGTGAGGGTCGTTTCAAGCGAGTGGCGCAAGTTACTCACCCCGGTTGCATTTGGATCATTGGGATTATCAGGAAAGACTTCAAAAATCCCCTTGCCCATGATTCCCTCTCGTTCCGTCATCGTAGCAGCTAGGTAAGAATTGGTGACGGCAATGATCCGAAAATCGGGGCTCAGGATCAGATTGAGCCCAGGAACCGACTCGAATAACTTTTGATAAGATGCGGAAGCAAGTTCGCTATCAGCAGGCGTCTTGGATGCGTTATCGGTTGCCAGGTGACTCGACTGACCGCTCTGCTGTAGAAAAACACCGGACGGCTTGTTGTCCACACCCACTTCTTGAGTCCGAGAGTTATTCTTTTCTTTAACCCTTTTCATTACATTCCGTCATTACCATGACCTATTCCATTCTCACCGGTGGTTGGAAGATCGTTCGAATACTTCCCAATAGAAAGATGACATACCAGCCACGGTGCAGATCGAAAATCTGAGGTTTGTAACTAAGATAATTACTAATACTATGATTACTCGCTTGCCATGTGACTCGGGACGGTTACTTCTTGCTTTGAGCGCGAACACGCCAGCGAGCGAATCCTTGGAACACTTGATTTAGCTTATCTAATGCAACTCCTTGCTGAACTATACAACAACTTCGATCTCCAGCCGGGAATTTGGGAGACGCAAGTATGCTAAGCAACGGCATTGGACGTATCCCAAATTGGGGGATGAAAGGAAGGTTTCGGTTTTCAGGTCTGAAGTTCCATAGTTATTGAGATTTATGCAATTGTTTTTGAATCATACAATTCTTCAAGTGGATCCGTCGTAATATACTGAAGCAAGTCAATTGCGGCGTATGATATAGTTTTACCGGGTATCTAACAACTGGAAGGCAAACGGCCATATGGCACACATTCTATTAGTAGACGATGAAGTTGAATTTCGACAATTATTGAAGAACATCTTAGTCCTTGAAGGCCACGATGTCGAATGTGCAAGCAACGGAAATGAAGCTCTGGGACTGAGTAGGAGATCAGCGTTTGATTTGGTGGTCACCGATCTGATCATGCCTGAAAAAGAGGGGATCGAGATGATGATGGACCTCCGCAAGGAAAGCCCCAAGCTCAAGATTATCGCCATGACAGGCGGCGGATTTGGAAGCGCGGACGACTATCTATCCTTTGCAAGGGCTCTAGGCGCGGTGAAGACCCTCGCAAAGCCATTTACGCGAAATGAGATCCTCGAAGCCATATCAAGCTCTTTTGAAGCAGCTTAGACCTGTACTTTGCCCATTGGGGCAAGATGCAGTGCAGTATCGCCCGTTTGGCACAGAAAAGTCTGCATGTCCGACAACTTGACTGGCTTCGGCAAGCTATCCGCGACATTAAGACCCAACTCCATGGCAAGAGCACTTGCCGCGCTTAAGTCTTGACCACACAAACCGCTGGAAATTGCCACCCGGGCATCGCAGCACCGCTTTGCGAGTTGTTCCAAGACATCGGTCCTGCCCATTTCCGGCATGATCAAATCAAGAATAACGTGTGTAGGTTGCCACTCGTCGACCACGGTGAAGAACGAGCTTGGGTGGATCATTGCCATCGATTTCAACCCCAAAAACTCCGCCATGAGACCCAAGCTTCGTCCAACGGCGAAATCGTCGTCGAGGATAAGAACCCTCCCAGTTGTTTTCCTTATAAGATCCACTTCGGAATTTCTCCCGCAGGGCCATCGACCTCGGGTCGACTGGGAACGACGTTTCCGTCACATGGAACTCGCTCTGGCTGTCCAGGGTCTTAAGGCGACATTCGCCTCATGCCATTATTCTATGCAATTGCTGTGTTTGGCTCGTTAGCCATAAACAACGCGTATACCCGCGTCATTGACGAGGGGACTTCGATCCGAGTTTACAATGCGACTCAGTCCCATTCAGGGGTAAGGCTCGACCTCCTCATCAACGGCAATTCCGTCGCGAATGGCGTAACGATGGGCTCCTTGTCCGGGCCATTTTCGCCAGCCGACCATAGGACGGCAATCTTTGATATAAGGGCCATGGGAGGGGCTGAGAACCTCCTCGAAGTTACGCTGGACACAACGACTACGAACCACGTTCTTGTATTGAACGGCGACCCTGAAAAGGCTCTTTACTGCGCGGATCTGGCTATAAATGCGGTTCCCTATCCTGATGACCAGCCTCGCATCAACATCCTCAACGCCATACCGAGAAGTTTCGATGCAGAAGCGGCCGATATCTATCTACTGGCATCGAACCAGAACGTCGAAACGGCCGTTCCAGTAAAGAAAGCAGTCACTTACAAGTCAGCCTTCGGCGCCACTGTAGCCCCAGGATCTTACACTGTCGTTCTAACCAAAGCCGACACAAAGTCGGTACTCGCTCGGAGTGATCCGGTCGAGCTCAAGGTTTCGAATCGCAAAGCGGTGATCGCCGTAATCGGTCCGTCCGGCACTCAAGTCAGGCTCGTCTGGATAAATCTATAACGCCCATCCACCCAGGTCACGCAAGCGATTCCGCATAGGCGCGACTTGCGCGCCTGGACTGAGATTCGTCGGGGCTCGTGTTTCGCCAGGGAAGGCTACAGGAGCCGTCGTAGCCGCGCTTCATCTCTTCCGAACATCCAGTCAGTCACCAAATCGCCGTTCAGGGGGCAGGCGATGAAGTATCCCTGGGCCAAATCACAGCCAATTCTTCGAAGAAAATCCAACGTCTCACGATCTTCGACGCCTTCAGTCACAACGCTCAAACCCAGACGATGGCCAAGTTCGACTTTGGATCGAATGTTCTCTTGGGACTCGTACGACTTACTGTCCGCGAGGGCAATCGACTTGTCGATTTTGATTTCGGAGAATGGGAGGCGAGCCAGCATGGCCGATTTCGATTCGGTGATGCCGAAGTGATCAATGGAAACTCGAAACCCGTTCGTCCGCAGTCTCGCAAACAAATCGAGCGTCAGGAGTTGGTCATCCATCGCGGCCGATTCGGCAACTTCCAAGATGACGAGCTCCGTAGAAATGGCTGCCACATCGCATTGACTCTTAAGCCAGTCCGAAAAGTCATGATCGCCAATCGTTTTTTCTGAGAGGTTGATCGAGATGGTTAAGCCCTTTACGGCAGGCGTCTCCGAGTACCACTTGAGAGCCTGTCCGACAATCTGCTTCGTAATGGGTCCTATCAGGCCAAAGCCCTCGGCCAAAGGGATGAATTCGTCCGGCATGACCAGACCCCGTTCAGGATGATCCCAACGGGCCAGGGTCTCAAAGCCGGTTAATGCGCTTGTCGCACACTCAATTTTAGGTTGAAAAACCAGGCGAAATTGTTCCTGATCGATTGCGATCTCAAGTTCTTCCTTTGTCATTGCTTTTCTCCGAATTCAGCCTGGAATGTCCTGTCTGTATATACGTCGTCTGTCTCGCGCTAGTAGTCAGCAAAGACCTCAATGACAATACCACCGAGCTACCTGGCGTATGGGTATTGATGATCAGCAAGTTGCGTAGAAGATCTCCAATATCCGGGAAGATTTTCTCAAATTGTGGAACTCACATTGACTGCACAGTCGTCGGAAAGGACAGATTATTGGCGGGTATCGGGTCTTCAATGTTCCCATGAGGCAAGCATGTACAAGATCTTTTGCTATGTGACGATTGGAGGGCGGCGCATGCTTTGCAGCTCCAAGGAAGCCAGGGTTTTCGATATCGCAGAGCATCTCGGGGTAAAGCACGCGACGGTGCCCTACCTCGCGTCGGCAACCATCCTTGATACGGAGTCGGGGCGAGAATGGATCATCCATCAGGTTCATGAAACGCGTGAACCGACGATATCGGAAAAAGCGCACGCGGACATCGTTCGATCCATAAGCATCCTCTGACTGGTTTACACACAGGGCCCCGTAAGCTCCAAATTCGAGCTAAACTGAGCCCATGGTGTTAGCTCACTTGGCAATTGGTTTGATGCTTCTTCCCCTGATGGCTGCTATTTCTGCCCAAGGACCCATTGTCTCGCCGGAAGTCCACCCGGACCGGTCGGTAACCTTTCGATTTCGCGACGTTGGAGCGGCCAAAGTCGAGTTGAACCTGGAGGGCCAAGATGCTGTTCCGATGGTCAAGGGAGAAAATGGACTCTGGTCATATGTCACATCGCCCCTTGCCCCTGATCTCTATGGATATACCTTTACCTCCGATGGTGAGACGCGCCTCGATATCCACAATCCCGTCACCAAACCCAACTTGATTTGGGCCTCAAACATGTTCCTCGTGCCTGGGAATCCGCCACTGCGTTGGGAAGTTCAAGACGTTCCGCATGGGCAGTTGAATCATCATTTTTACAAATCTGAAGCGATCGGAGACGAACGGGATTACTTTGTTTATACGCCGCCTGGATACAAGCCAGGTAGCGGTCCCAAGTATCCCGTTTTATACTTGCTGCACGGCTACAGCGATATGGCAAGCGGCTGGTCGGCTGTTGGGATGGCGAATGTGATCATGGACAACTTGATCGCGGAAGGCAAGGTTAAACCGATGCTGGTCGTGATGACGCTCGGCTATGGCGTTCCCGATTTTGCGAGCCCGACCCGATCCGGTTTTCGCGATCCCGGAATCGTCGCCAAGAACTACGAGTTGTTCAAGAAAGCGCTTTTGACGGAAGTGATTCCCGCCGTCGAACGTAATTATCGCGCTTCCTCAAATCGAAAGGATCGGGCAATTGCCGGCCTTTCAATGGGTGGCGCAGAGAGCCTGTTTGTAGGCCTGAATTCGCTTGAGACATTCTCGGCGGTGGGAGCATTCAGTTCGGGGGGCCTGTCAAACGAATTCGATAAGGAGTTTCCGACCGCTGGCACTGAGGATTTCAACAACAAGCTAAAGCTGCTTTGGATCTCCTGTGGCACGGACGACGGCCTCATCGGGTTTAACCGAGGGCTGGTGAAGTGGCTTCAAGGCAAAAACGTGCGACTCGAGGCTCACGAAACCCCAGGTCGCCATGCATGGATGGTCTGGCGCCGAAATCTCATCGACTTCAGTCAGTTGCTATTCCGCAAATGAGATTGTCCGAACCCGCTTCGAAATAAGTTATTGAAGTGTCCTCTATACCTTCCACTGAAGCTTAAACTCTGGCACCGTGTCCTTGGGATCGACAGACGAAATAACCCGCCCCCAAGGCAGCTCCCAAGTGAGTTCCTTGGCTCCTTTTGGCCATTCCTTTCGGATTACCCTAAATAAAGTGCGCGCGATCTCAGAGGACACAAGGTATCTCTCCGCCGTTGGTGGACCTAGCAACTTACCCAACAGCGCATCCTGCTTTGCCTTTATCTCAATTTCACTCGCCCGGTGATCCCCCTTGGGCTGAGCCCTAAACGCCATAAGTAGTTCCCCGCTAAAGACGAGAGTAAGGTCAAAGTCGCCATAAGGGGTCTTTACCGGTATGTGCGAGAACCAACGGGTGATTCGATCTGTACCGGATAACCGATTACCGATCAAGTTTGCCAGATGTTCGACTGATAGACCGGGAGACAACGTCCATTGCTTATCTAGATGGACGGACCCAGTGCTTCTGTCAATTAGCGGATCCATATGGCGCGATTATAAACCTATCAACGGATTTTTGGGGCAGAGATAACGATTAGCGTCTCTTTCAACTATCTGATTTTCGTGTTCAGGAGTTCCAGTCAATTCGAAAATCTGCTAACCCGTCACTCAATGAGACATCAGAAGTGACCGTACCCCATCGGCATTTCCATATGAGGACCTTCGCGTTCTTTGGCCAGTCCTGGCCCAAGGCCTTCAAGAATATCTTGTCGGCAAGGTTTCGAACCACCGGGCGTTCCGAAGTGGGGCGTCCGAGCAACTCGGTTAAGAACCCGTCATGTCTGACCTTTATGAGGGCCTGTTGAGGACCAAACTCTGACTTTATGCAAAGTTTCAAGGCACGCAGAGCATTCTTCTTGTAAAACATGCTCACATCAAGCACGCCATAGATGGTGCTGACCTGAAATGGCGAAACCCACAATGACTTCTCAAGGCGATTGCGCTCGGCTGGCGTGACGTAATTCGCAACTCTGTCAGGCGACAGTCCGGGAGTTAGAACTAAATCAGCGCTCAAACGAACTGCCCCTGTGCCTCGATCGATAAGGGGCCCCATCGCCATTATTATATGCAGGCGTAAGCCTCGTGAAGTTGACTGCGGCATGATTTCGGGCCATCCTCCAGTACTTGTACCAGTAGTTTGCTCCATACCAGGGAAGAGCAACATCGCGACGACTCTCCCAGCATGTCTGGCATATGCATTGTTAAGGCCTGAAACATGCTCATTTCAACAATCAGATGTCCATCAAGGGCGTAGACTTAAGAGAAATGAGTTTCACAGACGTTCTTGACGCTTTGGAGGATCTAAAAGCCGGAAAGATGATTATCGTCGTCGATGATCCCGATCGAGAGAATGAGGGCGATCTTGTAATGCCGGCCGAAACATGTACGCCGGAAGCAATGAACTTCATGATTAAATTTGGTCGAGGAGTTCCATTTATTCCGACCACCAGAGAACGGTTGACCCAACTCCGTATCCCCATGATGACAAAGCAGAACACGGCTCGCCACGGTACGGCGATGGCTGAAACCGTCGATGCCCTCAACGGGGCGACGACCGGCGTTTCCGCCTATGATCGTGCCAGAACCGTTTCGGTCTTCGTGGATGATAACGCGGTTCCAGAAGACCTCGCCCGGCCCGGCCACATTATCCCCTTGCGCGCTGAGACGGGCGGCGTTCTCAAGCGAGCTGGTCACACCGAAGCCATCGTCGATCTCTGCGTGCTAGCCGGATTCAAACCCACGGGAGTAGGTTGCGAAATCCTGAACGATGACGGGACCATGATGCGCCTTAACAACCTTGTTCCGTTTGCTCTGGAGCATGGTCTGAAGATTGTCACAATCGCCGACTTAATCGCCTACCGGCGAAAGAACGAGAAACTCGTGACTCGTATGGCGGGACCCATCGACTTTCCAACCAAGTTTGGTCACTTCAACTTGTACGTTTACGAAACATCGGTGGAACCACATCCTTATGTCGCGATCGTAAAAGGGGATGTATGCACCGAAGATCCGGTGCTTGTGCGCATTCATTCAAGCTGCCTAACCGGGGACCTGCTCGGTTCTTTACGTTGTGATTGTGGCGACCAACTTACTATGGCGCTTCAAAAAATCGAAGAAGAAGGTCGTGGAGTGGTGCTCTACATTGCACAAGAAGGTCGAGGAATCGGCTTGGTAAACAAGCTCAAGGCATACGAACTTCAGGATCAAGGCATGGATACGGTAGAGGCCAACGTGGCGCTCGGCTTCAAGGCAGATCTCCGAGATTATGGCTTAGGAGCTCAGGTGCTAGCCGATCTAGGTCTGCGCAAACTGCGTCTTATGACGAATAACCCCAAGAAGGTAACCGGAATTCGAGGATACGGCTTAGAAATCGTAGAACACGTGCCCCTTATCGCCTCTCATGTGACTGAGCGTGAAAAGTACATTGATACAAAACGCGACAAGCTCGGGCATATGATTCCGAAGGATTAATAGGGTCGGATCGACGGAATCGGCTTGACTGAGAGGGAATATGGGGACTGCTTGCGAACCCTTTTGGAGGGAGTTCGGGTGTTGTTCGTCTATAGCCCTATTCCAACCAGACGAGGGACAGTCCACATATCTGAACAAGCACCTTCCAGTTTGGCCACTTGACTCCAGAAATGAAGAAACTCACTACCGTTGACTATGTCGTCATGATTGGAGGGCCCGCGCTTTTCATGATCATTGCGGTGATTGGAATCCGTGCGATGATGGTAGCGGGACCTGATATAGACCCGGCCAAGGCTCTGCGCGATGGGGCTGCTGTCAGTGGAATGAACGAAAAAGACGTCTTGCGGAAGGTCGGCTCGCCCAAGGCTACGATTGACAACCCCGATGGCAGCACTACGTTTCGCTACCAACACGGCACTTGGGATTTAAATCGCCACACATTCGTCGAGGAAGATGCTTACGTTGACTTTGACGTGTCCGGACGCGTTTCAGGAGTCTCGTTTGAAGCAAAAACACCCTCTCAACCGAAGTAACGCCGGTACACTGCTGGCTCGATGAATGAAGGGCATATCGGAGTAGATGAAAGCGGCAAGGGCGACTTCTTTGGTCCGCTCGTGATTGCCGCTTGCTTCGTGGGTCCAGAACACTTGGCCGAACTCGAGGGCGTCAAGGACTCCAAGAAGCTATCCGATGCGATGTCCCATCGACTGGCTATCAAAATCAAGGCCATTTGTCCCCACTCGATCATTGCGATTGGCCCGGAGAAATACAACGAGTTGTATGCCAAGTTCAAGAACCTGAACACGCTGCTTGCATGGGGACACGCACGGTCAATCGAAAACGTCCTCGAAATCCAGCCCTCAAACCTCGTCATATCGGACCAGTTTGCCGCCGGAGGCGCCGCCGTCAAGAGAGCGCTTTTCGAAAAGGGAAAGAGTATCGAATTTCGTTCGATGGTCCGGGCAGAGGCGGACGTAGCCGTCGCAGCGGCCTCTATCCTCGCTCGGTCCGAATTCGTGCGTAGGTTGGAGCGACTGGGTCAGGAGTTCGAAATCGAGCTGCCTAAAGGGGCGACGAACGTGATTCCAACCGGCAAACGGTTTGTCGCTAAATATGGACCGGATGCCTTAAAGAAAGTTGCCAAAATGCACTTTAAGACATCAGGCCAAGTTCTAGGCTAGCAAGCTTGCTGGTCGCCAACTAATCCATTTCGGGCGGCAGGTCCTATAATCCACGTATGAGTTTTGCGCTCCTCTTAGCAATGGCAGCCCTGGCGAGTTCCAACCGCCAGACTCACTTTTCTCATGGGTTGCCGAACGAACTGGGATATTTTCCAATCGCCGTCTGGCTGCAAGATCCGTCGAACGCTGCCAAATACAAGGCAGCCGGATTTAACCTTTACGTCGGTCTTTGGGCGGGTCCGACCGACGAGCAATTATCCCATCTGAAGGCGGCTGGCATGCCCGTGATTTGTGATCAAAACCGTGTTGGCCTTAGTCATCGGGAAGATCCAACGATCGTTGGTTGGATGCATGGGGATGAACCAGACAACGCCCAGCCCGTAAAAGATCCAGTTACCGGCAAAGAGGGTTATGGACCATGCATACCGCCGACCAAAATCGTTTCTGAATATGAGACATACCGAGCAGCGGACCCGACAAGGCCGGTCATGTTGAACCTTGGCCAAGGGGTCGCGAACGACGAGTGGGTCGGTCGCGGCAGCGGAGCGAGTTTGAGGGACTACGAGACATATGTCAAAGGTGGGGATATCGTTTCATTTGATGTCTACCCAATAGCAGGGCTCCCCAAGCCCGACCCTGAAAACTACCTTTGGTACGTTCCCAAGGGCCTTGACCGACTCGCCAATTGGATGGGCGCCTCGGGAACTAGGTGGAACTGTATCGAATGCACGCGGATCGATGGAGACAAGAAGGCAAGTCCGTCTCAAGTGAGATCCGAAATGTGGATGTCGATCATCCATGGATCGAAGGGGCTCATCTACTTTGTCCATCAATTCAAACCGACCTTTGATGAGCATGCACTGCTAGACGATCCCGAAATGCTCGCGGCGGTGACCGCACTCAACGGCATGATTCGATCGTTGGCGGCCGCCATTAACTCTCCGACCCTCCCGCACTCTGTTTCCGTCAAGTCGTCTTCCCCGGAAGTACCGATCGATCTTATGACCAAGCGGGTGGGAGGAAGTCTGTTCGTCTTCTCGGTTGGGATGCGCAATGGGAAAACGCGGGGCGAATTTCAGTTAGCAGTAGCTCCGAAGCGGTTGGTGGCGCAAGTGCTTGGCGAAAACAGATCCATCGATGTCGTGGACGGAAAGTTCTCGGATGCATTCGACCCATATCAGCCTCACATTTATCGGATAGAAGAGTAGATTAGAAACGTCAATCTCGATATGAGTCGCGTGGCCGCTATCAAGTTGCCATTCGAAATCGGTCGACGCCGAAGTAATTCGCCGGGAAAATGGATCATTCTTAGAAACCGATCTCTCATTTGCGGCATCCAACAAGAAGGTTAAAAAAGATGTACCCAGTCATCGCAATGCTATTAATCGCCTGTTCACCACAGGACCCAACCGGTTTACCGGACACCCTACCTGGCAAGCGATTCGCCGACTTCATGACTGCGTATAACACGCAAGATGAAAAGCAGGTTAGCGCCATGGTCGGCCGGATCTTCGCAAAGTCGGCGCTTCGGATTCTCCCCCAGGATGAATGGACATCTCGTATCGTCAGCACGTTTAATGTCGCGCCAATCTCGGTTGATTCGGTACTCAAATCGACCGACTCGATGATCGTCGTGCGCTTGAAGTCCAAGTCAATCTTGCCGCTCGCCATTCGTTTGGACCTTGAACCAGATCTTCCTTACGGCATCGTCGGCGCCAAGATGGGGGCTCCAGCAGACCTTCTCGAATCCACCGGGCCGAAAAAATATACGAAGTGGAAAGCGTTATCCGACCTGGCTGAAGTCATCGTCGCCGATTTCAAGCTCCCAGCGCTATGCATCGCCTATGAACAATTGGGACAAAAACCGGAGTCAGCGGCAGTAGGAACAAAATCCACCACTACGAAGGAGACCATTGAATCGGACGATCGGCTCTTGGTCGGTGGAATCGGTAAGGCCATGACCGCCACTTTGGTCGCCAAAATGATCGAACTCAAGAAGCTATCCTGGGACACGACCCTTGCCTCAGCTCTTCCAGGCATAAAAATGCAGGATGCATACAAGAGTATCACCCTTGACCAGTTGCTTCACCACCTGACTACCCTGCCTCAGCATGCCCTAATCCCTGGAGAGACTCTCGATCAACTCGCAGCGAGCGACTCGTCGGCGACCGATATTCGAAAGCTGTTCGTGACCAATGTTCTTGCTCAGGAGCCGGAGGCGCAAAGCGCGTCCGGTAATAACGATGCAGACTTCGTCATCGCCGGCTACATCGTGGAAAGGACGATCGGCCAATCATTTGAGTGGTTGATGCGGCGCTACGTGTTTGAACCAATGAGAATGTCCTCCGCCATGATCGCTCCGCTGGGGTCAGATGGCCAGGTGGGCAGTGCGGGCAATGTCTATGGCCACTTGCAAGGAGACCGAGGATATGCCCCCTATCAGATTCCAGGCAGCACCGTTGAATTGATGATGTCCCCTGCCGGAGCTGGTGTTTCTTGTACGATCGATGATCTCGTGAAGTTCGCTGAGTTCCACCTCAAAGGGCTCACGGGTGAAGCTCACGTGCTTACCGCAGACTCCTATAAGCGCATTCACAGCCTGATCAACGGCAAGGGCGAAGCCTGCGGTTGGACTTTGAACCCAGCATTTGCGGGCGAGGCATGCCAATCCATCGCGACTACGAACGGATCGTTCTACGCTGATTTGACCCTGTGGCCAGACAGCAATATGATCATCGCTTCGGTGACAAATGCGGGAACGACCCAGCAGCCGTCGCCCACGCTCCAAGCCGTTCTGGCGGTCAGAGATCGATTGGAGAAGAAAGACTAAGGATAGGAGCCTGAATCGTCCTTAGAAATCACCACATCTGGGTTGAAGGGGGAGTAGCAACCCGCGTCGAAGTAGCATGTCGTGCTGACTTTGATTGCTGTTGCCTGCATATCCCGCTCCTGGGCCCCGACTGCGGACTTTGTAGTTTCTCCTAACGGGGACGACAACGCGGCAGGAACCGCCAAGAGGCCGTTTAGAACCCTGGAAAAAGCACGGGATGCAGTTCGTGTATTTCGGAGCGCCCACCCTGAAATCAATCGATCGATCGTGGTTTTGCTAAAGAGCGGTACTTACGAGTTGGCTCAGCCGTTCAAGCTGGCTCCTGAGGACTCCGGTACGGCAAGTTCCCCCACAGTTTACGTTGGGGACCATGCCGTGTTAAGCGGCGGCCGACAGATCCGTGGCTTTCAAACCGACAGCCACGGCTGGTGGAAAATTACCTTGCCAGAGGTCCGAGAGGGAAGCTGGAGGTTCGCCCAGTTGTTCGTAAATGGTCAGAGACGTTATCGTCCGAGATTCCCGAAGCAGGGCTACTATAACTTCTCCGCAGAACTCCCGCCAAGCGAAGCTGCAAAGGGACACGGATACGATCGGTTTGCTTATCGGCAAGGCGATGTGAATCCGAATTGGTCGAATCTATCCGACATCGAGGTTCTATGCTTTCATATATGGGACATGTCTCGAATGCGAATCGGCGCGGTGGATCCATCCGCCACGATGGTGACGACGACCGGCCCAACCGGATACGATGCGGGGTGGGCCAATTTTCCAAAGGGAAACCGTTACATCGTAGAGAATGTTCGCGAAGGACTCAGCGATCCAGGCGAGTGGTATTTGGACAACAAAACCGGTGAACTCACGTACATTCCGTTACCGGGCGAGAAACCAGAAAGTGCGCAGGTGGTCGCACCCAAAATCCCCCGATTGCTCGAAATCGACGGTGATTGGAGAGCCAAGAAGTACGTGGAGAATGTGAACTTTAGGGGTATTTCCTTCTCAAACTGCAACTGGACCTTGGGCCCCCAAGGACGATTCTTCCCCCAAGCTGAGGTCGACTTGAGTGCGGCGATTCACGCTGAAGGTTGGCGAAACAGCACGATGGTAGATTGCCAAGTCAGCCATACAGGGGAGTATGGGATCGAAATGGGAGCAGGCTGCCGCCAGGTGTCGGTTGAGCGGTGCAAGCTTAGCGACCTTGGCGCAGGAGGCGTCAAGATAGGCGAAACCAACATCCACGACGACGAACAAGACGCGGCCCAAGACATTACCGTCCGATACTCGGATATCGCCCATAACGGTCGACTGCACCCAGCTGCTATTGGCGTCTGGATCGGCCAATCGCCGCATATCAATATCACCAACAACCGGATTCACGACCTTTATTACACCGGTGTGTCGGTGGGCTGGACTTGGGGCTACAGCAAGAGCCAGGCCCACGATAACCTGATAGCGTTCAACGATATCTATGACATCGGGCAAGGCGTCCTCAGTGATATGGGTGGAATCTACACCCTGGGAGTTCAGCCGGGGACGACTTTGATGGGCAACCGGATTCACGACGTGGACAGCTTCAGCTACGGTGGATGGGGCATTTATCCGGACGAAGGCAGTTCCAACGAGCTGATAGAGGACAATTTGATCTACCGTACCAAGAGCGGGGGTTTTCATCAGCACTACGGTCAAGGGAATATAGTCCGCAACAACATCTTCGCCTTTGCCCGCGAGGCTGAGATCATCCGGACTCGGGCAGAAGATCATCTTTCATTCACATTCGAGCACAACATCGTGTACTGGAAGAATGCCCCCTTGCTGGGGAGCAACTGGTCCGGTAACAACTATAAACTGGACAACAACCTTTACTGGAGAACTGATGGGAAGCCGGTCGACTTTGCGGGTATGACATTGGCAGCGTGGCAAGCAAAAGGTCAGGACGCCCATTCGCTCATCGCCGACCCGCTCTTCGCCAACCCCGAAAAGGACGATTTTACGCTCCGAAGGGCCTCTCCCGCATTCAAAATAGGATTCAATGCGTTCGTCCCGACGCAGAGAGACCGCACCGGCGAAATTGGCAGTCCCACGCCGAATACCCAGCCGCCCGCGTTTCCGACCCTAAGTTCGGTCCACTAGCAGATCGCTTCGTTAAGGGTAGTTGAGTCTGAGGAATCCGGCGTGTGTCAGGGCTTGGAATAACGCGTCCTATCCTGCAGGATGGTTCATTTCCCAGTGTCGTTTCGGAGTCTGGATGCCGATCCGACGACCTCGACAGAGGCAAGTTAAAGTGACAGCTTTAGACGAATAATGCAGGGAACCTGGGAATAAGTTATGCTCATGCGAAGATGAAGTATCAACTTCTAAGATGGGCATGCGCTTCCTTGGGACTTGCGGTGCTTTCTGCCGGGTGTAAGCAAACCGAGCCGTCTTCCGACACCTCGACGGCCACGATCGCGGCGAAAGCTCCACCAAGCGGAGGGGCCCAAGTTAGTCAACCATCGTCGCAACCAGGCTCAGGATCGAATTCCGATCCTGGGATCGTGCCAATGGGCGGAGCCGCGATCAGCCCGGTCACGAATCCCGGCGCGGTAGATGGTGAAGGAAGTAACGTTGGACAAATGGCGAAAGAGAAAGCCAAGACCGCCGCCGAGAAGTCAAGCCAAACGGACCCCACGCAGACAACGGACGATAATTAACGGTTGACTCACTCAATCGTGGGATCACCACAATGAGCCACCGTCCTCATATCCTAAGGATGCTCTGAGGAGAGTCTCCACACATCCAGCGCGGTCCGAATGTTTTCTCCCCCCGCCGCTACTTAAGGCATTGGGGGCTCTCGATAAACAGCCTTTATGGCGAGACTGGGAATCGGCCACCAACTTGGATTGCCTCAAAACCGAACAGCTCGACAACGTCCACCAGGCGCCGAGGCTAAGAAACCGCCTTACCGCCGAAACTGGAACCCACATTGACAGATGAACATGACGTTTCCAACACATTTGTTGGCTCACGCGACGTTTTCGCGGCCCATTACCGTGGCCCGATCCAAGAATCGCCCGAAAACGATCTTGCAAGACTCGGGCTTGCTCATGTACTCCTGCACCAAAGCGAATTTGCAGAGACTGCCAAGATGACGTCTACCGTCCAACCCGAGAAGGGTGATGGATTGAGGAAGTGGCTGATATCAACAGGATAAATCGCTACCCAAGAGCTGCTCACTGCCTACTTACGCTGCAGACAGCTCGTCAAGACACATATGCTTGGAGCGGACGAGGATACCCGCCGGGTGGCATGGGCTCAATTCGACGATGTCATTCGTGAATTGACGAACGAGCTTCCGGCAGGATTTCAACCCAATTAGATCTTGGTATCCGTGACTCGCATGACTTCGCCGACCGATGTCTCTCCATCCATAGCCAAACGAATGCCGTCGATCACAAGAGATTGCATTCCGGATTCAACCGCCAACCGAAGCATCTCATCTTGAGAAGTACAGCGAATAAGCTGCCCCACCAACTTCGGATTGCAAGTCAGCAGTTCATATATTCCTACCCGTCCGAGGAATCCGGTGCCGCGACACTTCGAACAGCCGACTGGCTCATAGTAATGCGCCTCGACTTTCGGCTGATACCCTCCGCGCGTCTGGGTCAGAACCAACCGAGCTACGAGCGACCGGATCTTGTCCTGATCTCCCACCGCTTTGCAATGCGGACATAGCCTGCGCATCAGCCGGGTCGAGACAACTGCAATGATCGCCGATGAGATGATATAAGGCTCGATTCCCATCTCGGCGAGTCTCGCCAAGGCGCCTAGAGCATCGTTTGCGAAGATTCCCGATAATAGAAGTACGCCCTTCAATGCGGCATTGAGAGCAACTTCCGCAGTCTCACGATCTCGAAGTTCGCTGCACATAACGATATCGGGATCCTGACGGAAGGCACAGTGCAATCCGTTCACCAAGGCCAGTCCGACACGCGGTCTCGCTTGGAATTGAATAACTCCCGGCACTTGGTATTCGACGGGATCCTCAGTAGTGACGATTTTCACCCCTGGAGTATTCAATTCCGAAAGACAGGAGTACATCAGCAATGTCTCTCCGCCGCCGGACGGTCCGGTCACGAGGATCATCCCACTTGGACGATCAAGGCAACTACGCAGCATTACGAGGCTTTCCTCACTCATTCCCAGCTCATCGAGAGGCTTGTAAGCAGCCCCTTGGTCTAGGATTCGCATAACGAGACTATCACCTTGATTTGTGGGCAAGAGGCTCACACGCACGTCCAAGTCCATTCCGTTACTCTTTCGGTGAAAGCGTCCATCTTGGGGCAATCGCTTTTCGTTGACATTCATATCAGACAACTCCTTGAAGCGGGCGATGAGCGAGTCATGCAGGGTCATCGGTATATTCCGAATGACGTGAAGCACGCCATCGATTCGAAATCTCAGCCTTAGGGTCGAACCGACGGGCTCAAGGTGAATGTCCGTGCAACTGCTGCTGACGGCGAGCTCCAAAATGCAATTCGCGAGCTCGATGATCTTGCTCTCTGGGGACAGGCCCGGCGGCAGACTCGGGACTTCTGTCCGGTCGGAACGAATTAGCTGCGCTTCTTGACTAAAGAACTCGAGTTCTGCATCTAGCTCTCCATGCGCAGATGGATCTACTGCCATTGCAACCGGACTGCGCTCCAAGTACGCAGTCAGGTCGCTCCGACGAAAACGCCATTGCTTGCCGACCTTCACTCCCTTGATATCCTCTAAGCTGAGGAGCTTGTAGAGGGTCGACTTACTCGTATCGAGAAACTTGATCGCCTCATCGAACGAGAGTAACTCGTCAGCCGAGCCTGGTTTAAACTCCGAATTAGGTTCCTGCGCCATTCTTTCCTCCATTCCCATATTGGGTGTATGCATACTATAACACGTTTTCGGAACAATGCCAAACCGTCTATTTCTTTCCGTGCAGCCATTTCCGGAACTCGTAAGTCAATGACGCCTTGCCGTCCTGGTCGTCACGAAGCATTGCAGTGTTGTAGTCGTGGGATGGTTCGTGCCCACGTTTTGCTTGTCAGGCCCCGTTACCGGGAGCATCGGTCTTGACTTAGAAGGGGTCCTCGTCGACGCGATTTTGGTTGGCGGTCGAGAGCTGTCCTGGTCGTCAAGAAGCACTGCAGTGTCGTAGTCGTGGGATGGTTCTTGCCCACGTTTTGCTAGTCAGGCCCCGTTACCGGGAACATCGGTTTTGACTTGCAAGAAGGCCAATCTGAGGCGTTTTGATAGGCGATCGAGAGCTATCCTGGTCGTCACGAAGCATTGCAGTATTGTAGCCGTGGGATGGTTCTTGCCCACGTTTTGCTTGTCAGGCCCCGTTACCGGGAGCATCGGTTTTGACTACAGAATTACAAGGCGTCGGTTTTGACTTACACGATCTCCTCGCCGACGCGTTTTGGTACGCGATCGAGAGCTATCCTGGTCGTCACAATGCCTCGTCATGCTGTAGTCGTGGGCCGGTTCTTGCCCACGTTTTGCTTGTCAATGCACCTTTACTGGGAGCATCGGTCTTGACTTACAAGAAGTCCTCACCGATGCGATTTGGTTGCCGGTCGAGAGCAAAACGTGGGCAAGAACCATCCCACGACTACAGAATTACAAGGCGTCGGTTTTGACTTGCAAGGGGTCCTCACCGACGCGATTTAATTGGTGGTTGAGAGCCAGGCTTGCTATCCTGGTCGTCACAATGCCTCGTCATGCTGTAGTCGTGGGATGGTTCGTGCCCACGTTTTGCTTGTCAATGCACCTTTACCGGGAGCATCGGTCTTGACTTACACGAGGTCCTCGCCGACGCGTTTTGGTTGGCGGTTGAGAGCAAAACGTGGGCAAGAACCATCCCACGACTACAGAATTACTGAAACCTTTCTAAACCCAGTGCCATCTTAAAACAGCTCCAACCATAATTGTTATTTGTTGAAGCGGAGATCTAATAACAATGACCAACCGTCCCAATCGTGAACGCAAACATCGGTTGCCACGTGAAGATTACATTGGACGTCGCTCGGTTGCATTTACGGCATGTCTGAGGGATCGAAAACCGAAACTCAATGATCCGACCATAGTTCCAGCATTGGTTTCGCTCCTCGGACGTTCGGCGGATTCATTTGGATGCTGCGTTCCGATCTATACGTTCATGCCCGACCACATGCACGTTCTTTTGATAGGCGAGCGAGTCGATAGCGACTTAAAAGGCGCCATGGACAAATTCAAGTACCTGTCCGGTTTTTGGCTATTCCGGCATCGCCCGGACCTCCACTGGCAGAAGGATTATTGGGACCACGTTGTTCGAGAATTCGAAGGGTGGCGCACCCAAGCCCGGTACATTGCCGCGAATCCTTGCCGCGCCGGTCTTTGCCATGACATCTTTGATTGGCCGTATACCGGGAGCATCGGCTTCGACTTACACGAAGTCCTCGCCGACGCGTTTTGGTAGGCGATTGAGAGCTATCCTGGTCGTCACAATGCCTCGTCATGCTGTAGTCGTGGGATGGTTCTTGCCCACGTTTTGCTAGTCAGGCCCCGTTACCGGGAGCATCGGTTTTGACTTGCGAGGGGTCCTCGCCGATGCGATTTTGGTTGCCGGTTGAGAGCAAAACGTGGGCAAGAACCATCCCACGACTACAGAATTACGAGGCATCGGTTTTGACTTACACGATGTCCTCACCGACGCGATTTTGGTTGCCGGTTGAGAGCAAAACGTGGGCAAGAACCATCCCACGACTACAGAATTACGAGGGATCGGTTTTGACTTACACGACGGCCTTGCCGACGCGATTTTGGTTGGCGGTCGAAAGTTAAGCGTGGTTTCGAACTCTTACGGAAAATTCGGGCGATCCTTGGGTCTTGACCGAATCGACCCACACTTGGATTATCGTAGGTCGATGGGTGATCATGAGTAGCACAGACGCATTCCCATCGTACGTCCGTAAGGACCTCGTACGCTTAGCAAACTCTGGGAGTCCTGGTTTCCACTTGCGCTTCGGTTCTCAGGGGTGATCGCATGGGTCCTATGTATGACCCTGAGTGCGCGTGCCCACCGGATTGCGGCTCTCATTTTTCGTGCTGGTCGCACTCATTGGATTGGGGCGAGTGTATGAACATACATCGTTCCAAGGATAAATGTTAACCGGTACTTTGCGGATGTCGACCCAATCCAAAAGGGCTAAGCAGACCAACTTGGGCGCCCCTTGCCGACACTATTGATATAGGTTTGGTCGAAGTTCCGTTGGCCAGTGAAATAAGATGACGCGATTGGAGTGGGCCGAGTCCAATGCTATGGACTCGGGCCCAGTGCGTCAGTCTTCGTCGTTATTCCCGCCATAACCGGTTGGAACAAGCGTCCTCGAAGACTTCAGGGGAATCTCAGGCTGGCCCGCCTTCTTTAGCTTGGCGTTGAGCGGAACCAACTTCGTAGCGACGATACGATCCCACTCCTTGAGGGCAGCCTGGGCTGCCTGTTCCGAGGTCTCGAAAGCAGCCACTGCTTGAGAGGTTGGGCCCATGTCAGACTCCTCTACAAGGGCCATCGCACCGCTCAACCCTCCGATCGGAGGCGTCAATTTCGGAGAGATCTTTTCGAATTCGGCTCGAATTCCATCGACGTCGTCCTTGAATTCGGAAGAGAGTTTCTCAAGACGGGGTTTCGATTCCTCGATAACGCCGCTGGCATCCCGCAAACGGTTGATCGACACGTACGCGCCATAAGCCACCCGAAACTGCTCATGCAGGTCCGAGACCGAGGTTTTGATGCGAGGATCCATCCGAACGGACAATGGCTGTCGGTAGGTCTTTCCACCGACAATGAGTCGCACTTCGTAGGTTCCAGGAGCTACCCAAGGGCTACTGGCGGCAGGAGCGGTATCGTGATAGATGGCCGCAATTGGATATCCCGAACGACCACCGAGTGGCGTGTAGCGCAAGTCCCAAACGAAGCGATGGAAACCTGAATTGGCATACAGGGGCTGAAGCGGACGGATCCAGTACATAGGCACCTGCAAGTCTTGCTCTCGCACTTGAACGAGCTTATCCTCACTGGAGTATCGACGAACCAAGTTGCCTTGCCCATCGACAATCTCGATAATGACCGGCCCACTCGAATCGGGACCAAGATAATAGTCGATCACCGCTCCATCCGGAGGGTTCTTTCCTGCAGGCTCTTCAGGAGGCAGCGGGGTGTCGGTGTTGTTGTTCCAATGGACGCGGGTTGCCAATTCGGGCTTATAGAGCCGCGTGGACTCGTCATTACCGCCTAACTGGCGAATCGCCGTAATATCGTCGAGAACCCAGAAAGATCGGCCATGGGTACCTACTACCACGTCATCATCGTGAACGACCAAGTCCCGAATCGATGTGGCCGGCATGTTCAGTCGCAACGGATTCCAATGATCGCCATCATCGATCGAAAAGTACGCTGCGTTCTCCGTTCCAGCAAAGAGAAGTCCTTTACGAATCGGGTCTTCACGTACCGTATTGACCGGTGCATTGTCGGGCAGCCCGTTGACGATTTCGATCCACGTCAAGCCTCCGTCATGGGTTCGGTAGATGTGCGGATTCAGATCGTCGAGTTTGAAACGGCTCACGGAAGCATAAGCGGTGTTGACGTCGAACCGTCCCGCGTCCAATTGAGTCACCTTGCTCCAAGCTGTCATCCCTCTTGGAGTCACATCCTTCCATGACTTGCCACCGTCCCTCGTAACCTGAATCAAACCATCGTCGGTGCCTGCCCAGAGCACGTTGATATCTTTGTAGGAAGGTCCGAGAGCATAGATCACTCCGCGACGGGATGGACGCTTGAAGACGCTTCCGGCGGGAGGATCTGCGACTTCACGTGTCAAGTCGGGGCTGATCACTTGCCAGTGGTTCCCACCGTCAGCGGTCCGGAACACCACGTTCCCCGCCAAATACAACACGTGGGGGTCCACAGTGGAAAACAACAATGGGGCCGTTCTTAAGAACCGATACTTTCCCCCGAATCGCCCGGTTTGAGGAGACACATTCTGGTTCTGACCAGTGATCATATCGTATCGGCTGACCTTCCCTCCGTATATCAGATTGGGATGGAGCGGATCCGGGGCGACGTACCCATACTCCTCCGCGCCAACCGGGTGCCATTCGCGAAACGTGATCTGCCCATCGTTTCCTCGGCTGGCGACCCCCGCCGACCCGCTTTCCTGCTGGCCCCCGTAGACCCAATAGGGAAACTGATTATCGGTAGAAACGTGATAGAACTGAGCGGTTGGCTGGTTGTACCAGGATGTCCAAGTCTCACCTCCATTTACCGTCAAGGTTGCGCCCTGGTCCAATGCCAACAGAATGATCTGCGGATTATTCGGATCAATCCAGATCGTGTGGTAATCGTCGCCGCCTGGCGCCCCCTTCCAAGAGAAGAAGCTCTTGCCGCCATCTGTGGACTTGTACGTTGAGGTATTGGCAACGTACACAACGTCAGGATTCTTGGGATCGACCCTAACTTCCGCGAAGTCGCTTCCCCGGCCCCAGATTCTCTCCTCTTCATCAATGAGTTTCCAGGAGGCTCCCGCATCGTCAGATCGATACAGCCCCCCGCCTTCGTTAGCGTCAACGAGAGCGTAAAGTCGGCTGGGTTCGCTTGGGGCAACCGAGAATCCGATTCGGCCCAGGCCATCGCTAAACGTCGGAAGCCCTTTTGTCAGTGGAGCCCATGTATTTCCTCCATCTGTGGACTTGAAAAGACCGCTTCCCGGTCCTTGCCACTGTCCATCCTCCCAGGGTCCTTGGCGCGCTGCCCACATGTCGACATAGATCGTGTTAGAGTCGGTCGGATCGAATGCTAGGGCGATCGCTCCTGTGTCAGGATCCTTGTATAGAACCTTATCAAAAGTCTCACCGCCGTCCGTCGATCGATAGACTCCTCGCTCGACATTCGGACCATACGGATGCCCCAACACGGCTACAAATATCCGCTTTGCGTCCTTGGGATCAACCAGGATCGCCCCGATCTGTTGTCCGTCCCTGAGACCAAGGTGCTTCCAGGTCTTTCCTGCGTCGTTGGATCGATAGATACCGTCCCCGGTAGAAAGATCCGGTCGCTGGAGCCCCTCTCCACTCCCAACATAAATCGTGTTTGGATCGGACGGCGCCACGGCTAGAGTTCCAATCGAGCCTGAAGGTTGGTCGTCAAATATTGGGTTCCAGGTGCGGCCAAAATCGTTCGTCTTCCAGACGCCGCCATTGTTGACTCCCATGTAGTAGACGCCTGGCCGTGAGGGTACGCCCGCCGCACCCACGGTGCGGCCACCTCGAAAGGGTCCAATCATCCTCCACAGCAACCCATCATAAAGCTTGGTTGGAACGGATTGCCCGAGGCAGACAGTGGCTAGAAAGCTGGAAATGGCCAGAAACAAAAGGCGACGAATCGTCATGAATAGCATCTTAGCCAATAGCGGGCGCCAAATTCGAATCCTTGGCTTGGAATGTTCTTAACTCTGATCCGCCACCTTATCTATTGCAAAGACGATTGTGGTTTCCCGTCGTGCCAAATCAGCCCTAATGCCGAGTTGGAAACAGCGTCGTGAATACCAAATAAGCGTTAAGTATGGCAATCCCCGCCGCCATCGTCCAGCCGATGAGTTGGGTTGCCCAGCCGTTTGCAAACACACCCATTTTTGTTCGATCAGACGTAAATTGGATCAGCGGCACGACTGCAAAGGACAGTTGAACGGAAAGTACAACCTGACTAAACAACATGAGCTGCCCCAAGCCCGCTTGGCCGAATAATGCCACCGCGACGATAGAGGGCGCAATCGCGAGAAGCCTTGAAATCATCCGTCGCATCCAGGGTCTTATTTTCACCCGAAGAAAGCCCTCAAGCACGATCTGCCCAGCCAACGTACCTGTCAGCGTAGAGTTCTGCCCCGAAGCGAGAAGGGCGATCGCAAAGAGTGGAGTAGCAATCGAAACCCCGATAAGCGGCGTGAGAAGCTTATAGGCCTGGTTAATCTCAGCGACCTCATGATGGCCGGATCGATAGAATACTGCGGCAGCGAGGATGAGGATCGCGGCGTTTACAAACAGCGCCAAAGTTAAGGCGACCGTTGAGTCGGTGTAAGCCATCTTGATCGCATCCTTCAGTTCGGACACCGATCTCCCAAAGCTGCGCGTTTGGATGATCGACGAATGCAAGTACAGGTTGTGGGGCATAACCGTCGCGCCCAATATGCCTAGGGATATGTAGAGCATCTCGTGGCTTTTGATAATGCCCGAATCAGGGATAAATCCCATCATAACGCCGTGCCAATCGGGCTTTGCAAAGAAGATCTCAATGCCGAAAATCACCATCATCGTGCCGATAAGGGTGATCACAAAAGTTTCAATCCACCTGAATCCTTTGCTCTGCAGGGCAAGAACCAGCAACACGTCGGCCGCCGTGATAATGACGCCTGCGACCAGATTCAAGCCGAATAGGAGGTTCAGAGCGATCGCGGCGCCGATCACTTCGGCGATATCACAGGCAACAATTGCGATCTCGGCCGAAATCCAGAGCAAGATCGTAGCCCGTTTCGAATAGGAATCGCGACAGGCCTGGGCGAGGTCTCGGTGCGTAACGATCCCGAGCTTTGCGCTCAGCGACTGCAGAAATACCGCCATAAGGCTCGATATCAGGACAACTGAAAGCAGGGTGTAATTAAACGCCGCGCCGCCTGCGATATCCGTCGCCCAATTACCCGGGTCCATGTATCCCACTGCGACCAGGTAACCAGGCCCAACAAAAGCAAAGAGGCGCCTCCAAGCGGGCCCCCCTTTGGGAACGTGAATCGAGCGAAAGACTTCGGGGAGGCTTGGCACCTCCGATTTGGTATGCCAACCCGCATCAACATGAAGCGGCGCCGCAATAACGCCATCCACTTCTTTCGGTATGGTCTCTTCGTTCGGGCTCGACAACGGGGTACATAGTACCACGAATTGTAGCCACTACTACACTTATTAGATCCTACGGCATTTTTCAGGGGAAAAAGCCCCATGGCGTCCTCGCCTTGACTCGTTCTAACTTGGTAAAGTGCGGGCGGATACAGATGTTCATTTGATATGCTGAAATAGTGTTCCCCTTCGCGGTCATCCTCTGTTTCAATCAACAGCCGTTCTCCCAGCCTCCAACGAGCCAATACACAAAGATCACGCTTTCTGAATTCACGGTGATGATCAGTCCGACGGCGGAGGCAACCCCAAAGATGCTCAAGCCGACACTCGACCTACTTGGCTATCGTCTGAGGCAAGTTAAGCTGGAGGTCCCACCGGCTGCCTTTGAGGAACTGAGAAAAATCCGGTTCTGGATTGAAGTCGATGATCCAAAAACGACCGCTGCGTATCATCCCGGCGCCGAATGGCTAAAACAAAACGGCTACAACGCGGACATGGCTCACGGAATTGAGATTGGAAATCTACACAATTTCCTTGCCTGGCAACACATTCAGCCGTCAATGGTGCTCCATGAACTGGCACATTCTTATCACTTCCTGCATGTCGGTGAAAACGATCCGACCATCACTGCGGCCTACGAGAACGCGGTGAGCAGCCATAAGTATGAGTCCGTTCCGTTTGTAACCGGCGGCCTTCGCAGAGCCTATGCCCTGACAAATCGCTTCGAGTACTTCGCCGAGTGCAGCGAGGCTTACTTTGGAAGAAACGATTTCTATCCGTTTCTTCGATCCGAACTCAAATCTTTTGATCCCTTGGGTTATGCCGCAGTAGAGAGAGCCTGGGGTATTTCGCACTGACGTCCGAGCGGTTCATGCGACTTGCAGAATGAATAGAGTTGCGAGGTGGGTGGTATTCATTTGGCTCTAGCCTCAATTCCCAGTCCAAACTCTGTTAATTGGATTCCAGCTCAATTCTTGGCGAATAGCGGACACAAGATCTTGGGCCATTCTCTGGTGGGTCTTGAGGCTGGGGTGAGAGTCTGCTCCCATTCCGTCTCGGGCTTCATCGTGGGTTCCAAATTCGAGAATCCTCAGATTGTTGTCGCCGACGGCGGCTCGCAGCCCGACCACATCAGTCAAATACCGCTGCAGGCTTGAGAGCGCCTTAACTTCCGGTGGCCATGTATTTGAGATCATTGGTCCGATTGCACAGTAAATCCGCGCATGCGGAGCGCGTTCTCGCAACCGCTTGATGAAATCGGCGTAGGCTCCGGACCACTTTCTCTCGTCGGGGATGACCCGTCCGAAATCGTTTGTGCCGAGGTTGATGAGAATAATGTCTGGAGTCTGCTGGCGCTGATCCCAAACCGTTGTCTTATCGTCGGGAATGGATAAGTCATACAACTCAGGAATCGTGCTGTCCGGCCACATCTTACGACCAGAGCACGAAATGTCGATCAGGTCAGCCCCTAGCTCGCGTGCTGCGATCGCTCCGTACGTCTCATAGGCGTTCTCAGTGTCGGCCCGGAAATGTTCATCTCTTGACTTTGCCTCGATCCCATATCCACAACTGATTGAGTCGCCGATGATCTCGATGACGTGGCGCGGTCTGACCGGATCCCGCAACCTTCCATCCACGTCAAAACCGAGATACTGAACCGTCCCAACGAATGCCTCCGTTCGTTTAAAGAGCTGCACGACGTGATCTCCCAAACGAAGTCCCATTGCCGCGACATATGTTCCTTCCCCCTTGGTTAGCTTAAGGATTTGGGTAGGAACTCCATCCACGACGACCTGGAGCTGATCCTGGCCGGTTTCTCTGAGGTTCACCTTTATGAAGGTTCCACGGAACGAGATCTCCACCGTGCTTGCCGGCCATGAGCATTTTGGGCCGTCAGGGTCGAGGGTATCGAATCGCCCGATGTATCTCACCCGAGGGTCGTTGGGGACAACCGAGCTTGTGAATGCCGGCGCCGTCGCCAGAATTCCCAAAACACCAATTGCCAATCGCGTACGGGACACGAACATTTAAGACGGTCAAACAAGACCGAAAGATGGAATTTCGCCTTGAATGAAATCTGAACCGGCGACGGCGTAGCCCCTGGCTCACCGTAAATCTGGTTCAGTCAATACCGGGCAGGTCGAGCAAAGCTCGCTCAGAAGTACTTAATCGGGCAATGGGCGCCCCCTAGTTTCGGGAGCCCATGGAATGACCACCAATCCGAAGAGATAAATGGCGCTCGCAATGAGGACCCCGGTGACTACGCTTCCATTCAGAACTCCCATCAGCATTCCCGTCAGCCAAGGGATCGGGGCCGAGAAAATCCTGCCTACGTTGTATGCCAGTCCCGAGCCGGTTGCGCGCAGTCGGGATGGAAATAGCTCAGGAAAATACAGGACGAATCCCGCGCTCACCCCGATCGAAAAGAACGTGGCAAGAGGCATTAGCAGTAGCAATCTTAGGTAGTCCGCCCCGCCATATAGGGCCAAAGTAGTCATTAACGGACTGCCCACGAAGAAGATCGCGAACGCGGGCTTGCGACCTATCTTGGCTGCAAGAAGCGGAAATGCAAAGACACCCAAGAGGGTTCCGATATGAAGCACCATCGTCGCATTGCTCGTTCGGATGCGTACCAACGCTTCAGGTAGACCAACACTGACTTCCTTGACCAAGTTTGGAATCCAAAATGGCGCCACTCCCGCTCCCGTCACGCCAACGATTCCCAGGACCATGGCTACGATGACATTTCGGCGAAGCACGGGAGTGCTAAATAGCTCGCTGAGCATTGCGAACGGCCCAACCAATGCACCCTCGCGCGACGAACGGTTCGGTTCATGAACGCGGCGCCTAATGTAAACGCAAATTCCAGCAGGTAGCACACCCACCAAGAAAAGGGCTCTCCAAGAGTTGCTTGCCAGAGAAAGGTTGGCCAGGGAGGCAAACACCGGACCAAATGCAGCGGCGCTTTGAAGCAAAGCAGCGGCTGCCCCGCGAAGATCGTCGGGAATAGACTCCGCTACCAAAGCGGCCCCAGCCGCCCACTCGCCTCCAATGCCAAGAGCGGTCAAGAACCGAGCGACGATCACTTGTTCGGGTGTATGGCAAAACGCGGTAAGGCCAGTTAGCGTACAGTACATCAAGATCGTGACCATTAGGGTCCGCGTGCGCCCCCATCGATCCGCGAGCAACCCAAAAACGAGGCCGCCAATCGCCCATCCGACCAGAAACCAGGTTTGGATCAACCCTTCGATCCGGGGCCCTTCCACCTTATATCGGACACTTCCCAGCATCTCCGTCATCATGGGGACCTTGGCAAAGTTAAATAGCGCGGTATCCATGATGTCGAACACCCAACCGAGCCATGCTATGAATAGAATCGTCCATTGAAGGCGATTCAGGCGGCGATACCAAGGTGAAGAAGGCATAATCGAATCGATGAGTGGGAAACATCCGACATGGTACGCGTTTATCCGATGGATGGTAAAGACGGTCTACTTTGGAACGCATGGTGGAATCCGGTCGGTCGATGAACAGAACATGCCCCTATCTGGCGGTGTACTCGTCGCTCCGCTGCACATCAGCCACCTGGATCCTCCCGCAGTTGCCTGCGGAATGAAGAGGCGTCTTAGGTTTATGGCGAAGGACGAGCTGTTTCACAACAAGCTTTTTGGCGCCCTAATCACCTCACTGGGCTCCTTTCCGGTCAAGCGCGGGGAAACGGACACCGAATCGATTAGGCGGGCCATTTCGTTGCTTGAAGAGGGAGAAGCGGTGCTGATCTTTCCCGAAGGGACTCGTGGGGATGGCGAGTCCATCCAAGAATTAAGCCGGGGCGTAGCGATGTTGGCAAAGCGAACCAATGTGCCCGTCATACCAGTCGGCGTTATTGGCACCAACATCGTTATGCCACGAGGTAAGGCACGTGGCCAAAAGCACCTCACAACTCTGGTTTACGGCGAACCGTTCACTTACTCTCAGATCGCGACCGGAGTCAACGAGCGAGAGAATCGGGAGATTTTCACTCAGACGCTCCAACAGCGGATTGCCAAGCTTTGCACCGACAACGGCATGCCCCTTAAAATCGGGACGAAACACTCAGACTGACCAACATCTGGTTTCCTCGATCAACGTATCGTAAGACCAAATTGGGCGCCGGACGAAGTTCCAGTCCGGCGCTTAACCGATATCCGCTGTGCTCGGCAACCAAGTACACCAGACGGCTAAAGGGCAATTCCACGCCTACGAATGGCGATGTAAGCTTGCCAACCTGGAAGCCAAGCGATATATCCGCCTTGACGCTTTCATTGATCACCTGCATCGGTTCTCGGAAGGTCGTCACGCCGTAAAACCGTCGACCGTCCTGAGTCTGGTTTTGCCCATCCTGGACACCAAAGCTAATGCCTGGCGACACTCCGGGAATCGCGGCGATGAAATCGTAGGCAAAGTCAAACGTGCCAATCTGCTTTTCGCCCTGTTGCTCAATTCCTCGAAGGTCCAGTTCGAACGATTTGCCCACTCCAACTCCCAAGTACTGCTCGAAAGCTCCTCCTGCAAAAGGTTGGGCACGAAACTCGTAGCGGTAATCTTCGTAGGGGATTTTCCGAGCCGTTGGAATATCGATCAAGCGATCCGCACTCGCCACAGAGCCTAACGAAACTGCGAAAAGGACAAGGGGAAAACGCACCGCCAAAAGGTACCCGGTTAAAACAACAAATAGGCGGGCGTCACCCCAAGGAATAACTCATCAAGCCCAAATTGACTACTTGGTCAGATCTTCTCGATTCGCACGACCCCGGGCCCATTTTCAACCCCTCTCACCGTGATGTGAATCGGCGTGAACTGCTTGATCACCCAAACGATGGTCAAGAATCTAAGGGTCAATCGAGACACACTAAAAGTGGATGGGGTTTCCGCCAGAACAAGCGGCAGCAAAATCTGATCAGCCAAGAATGGGTCCGTTGTGGCGGAACTTGACATCCAGTCGAACATCTCCTCAAAAGCGAATTGAGCCAAAGTCTCGCCCCGTATTCCACGGGAGCCCATCGCAGTGCCACCGCCCATCCCTCGCTCATAAACAGCCCACGCCGTTACAAACGCCCCAGGTCCCCTACCTTCGACTTCGATGTGTTCGGCATTGATCTTGAGTCCGCCACTCTGAGCGAGGTTCTTAAGATGGGATACGATCCGTTCGCCAACCGAGGCTGGGATCGCGCTGGTCGCTACTGTAGCATTAACCGATCGAAGCGATCCACGGTCGGACCAATCGATCCCGCTTAGGGCGCTTGGTTCCACATCGATTGCGACCAATCCCCGCGATTCCCTTCCAAACCCTGCTAAGTTCAATTCTGGGAAGGCGTACAAACCGGCTTTGCGGAAGGCGGCCAGCGTCACGTTGGCAAAATAGTCGTAGCTGATCGCGTTTGAGCCGTATGTCTCGCCTTCAACGAGCAAGGTTGAATAGACCCCGCTCCTTGCGAGGGCTGGCAACAAAGAACCAAGAATCACAAGCGCATTCGATCCTCGGTTTACGTCGTTTCGGGGAGCTGGCACCTCGCCCTTAAACCCGCAAGGTTTCGATGTTGGGAGGAAACTAACCACATTCGAACCAATCTCGGCTCCCACCGTTTCAGCCCGACAAATCGATGCAAGTGCACCCAACAGCGTCAAGTCTTCGACGTCTAGACCTGGATACTTCGATGCTGCACGGACATTTTGTATCTTCACCGGCTGCTGAGTCAGAGCCGACATCACAAGGCATGTCCTGACCAGAGCGCCTCCGCCTTCGCCATGCATTCCGTCAATAACTACGAGAGCTTGTGATTCTCCCCGCATCAGACCTTGATCTTAAAGCAGGCGAATTCGATCAGCTTCATGGCGTAGGTGAGGCTGATGATCATAAAGACCCCCAACATTGACTCAACAAAGAACTGGGGAGGCTTGAAGTTCCCCATATGGCCGTAAGTAACGCCATGTACTACTCCGTTGATCTTCTCGCACATCGCCGTGACTGCGTCGATCAAAGGACCATGCAAGAGTCCCCAAATCAGGCCAAACGAAATCACCGTTATCGGCATCGCCACTTTGTATTTATGCTTTTGGTGCTCATTGTAAATGACGCAGCTAAAGCAACGCTCTCTTTTCTGGGCCATTGAGAGCTTGTGATTCTGAGGAATAAAGTTCGCAGCAAGTAAAGCATCTTTCGGAATCGGCTTATTCTCCATCGCATTCCGAATCACTTGCTCTTCGCACATACAACCGACCAATTCCTTCCAGCAGGTGCGCCTCGAGTGGTAGATCGGGCATCGCTCTCGTACGAATTTCCTGCAGAACGGAAGTTGCCAGCACTTGCCAAGAAGGATGTTTTGCTTTTCTCCTTCCTCCTTGATCCCTTTGCCATACTTGATCTGATCTAGTTTTGTACCGATCTTCACGCGTTGCTGCATTCGAATGACCACATCGACGATCACAACCAATAGGCCAATGATCCCCAGTACGATCCCTCCAACCTGCAAAGCACTGTAAGCCTCTTTGGTAGCGTCGGTCGATTTGTCGCCAACGATGGAAGGCAGGTAGAGCGGCGCAAAATACAAAGCTGCCGCGCCAAGAATCTGGATAGCGCCAAGCAGTTCGCCACCCCAAAACAGATAACTGGCGCCAATTCCAACCCCAAGCACTCCCACGACAAGGAGCTTTTGAAAGATGCCAACGTTACGAATGGCATCCGCTATTTGACCGGCATTGGGTGAATCGCCGCCCACGGCAAAACACGTAAAGACGAGCAGAGCGGTTGAAATGAGTGTAACAAGGCCACCCAAGTAAAAGAGGACCTTTGCACAAAGGATCAAAAACTCTTCTAACGTCTCCGAAAGGTCTCTTCCGCCCCTACTCATGATGATTACTACTTCTTGACGCGTTCTAGGTAGGCGTCGGTGCGAGTATCTACCTTAATGATATCGCCAACATTAAGATGGAACGGCACATTGACCGAAGCTCCGCTCTCCAACTTTGCCGGCTTGGTGCTTCCACCGCTAACAGTATCACCTTTAAACCCAGGATCTGTCTCGACGATTTCTAATTCTACAAAGTTCGGTAACTCGTACCCAAGAATCTCGCCATTTGCGGAAAGTGCAACAATTTCCATGTCATCTTTTAGATACTTTCCTTGTGGTCCCAAGGATTCCTCCGGAATGGGAATCTGTTCATAAGTATCCAAATCCATTAGGACCATTTCGCTGCCCTGACGGAAGATGAACTGCATTTTGACTTTTTCGACATATGCGGGCTCCACTCGCTCGCCTGATCTAAAGGTCTTTTCCAACATTTGGCCGCTCTTCACCTTTCGTAGGCGCGTGCGCACAAACGCTCCGCCCTTTCCCGGCTTAACGTGCTGGAATTCGACGATGGTATAGACATCGCCCTCAAGGTAAAAATGCATTCCGTTTCTGAAATCACTTGTATCAATCGCCAATATCGCTGCTCCTAGGGCAGATAGCCCATTCCGAACATTGTGACATGGTGGGGTTTCGCCATTACGACATAATCTTAACTTGAAGGCTCGTTAAACAGTAACTAGTCAATCCAACGATCGTTTCGCTCAATTTTCGAATAACAAAACTGTCCCCGCCTATCGTAAGTACAATACGTGGGCCCACTTACTGTGCAAACGTTAACTGCTCCACCGACACTCACCCTTGTATCGCCTGTCGGGCACCTTATGCGCCCGACGCTCACCATTGCGGTTGAAGATACGATTGAACGAGCCGTACGGGAATTCCATCGAAATGGTTGCGCAGTGTTGCCCGTCTTGGCGGAGGGGAAACTCGTCGGAGTCATCTCCGAGACTTGCCTGATGAAGGCAGTTGCAGACGACATCGATTTGCGGACCTCGTGTGCTGAAGCGATGCACCCCGCTCAGACCATACACTCTTACGCAAGCGGATCGGAAGCTCTCAGGCTCTTTTCTGAATCGACAGTTCAAACCTTCGTGGTGACTGACGACCACGATCACGTGATGGGCGTCATAAGTCCTTCCGACCTTATGCCGCGAAGACGAATGCTGTTGAGGCCCCCCATGGTTGGAGGGATGGCGACGCCGTTTGGCGTCTACCTTACGAATGGAAGCTTGCACGGAGGCGTCGGTCTGTTTTCGGTGATGGCGACCGGCATCCTCATGCTGGGGATGTTCATCGCCAGCATCGCGGTCACCCACCCGATTACCAATCCAATCCTACAAATACCGATGCCTGAGTTCATAAAGGCGTTGCTTGTCCAGGCAATTCCGATGGTGGCATTTATGGCAATTCTGCGGCTCATCCCGCTCTCGGGAACGCATGGAGCCGAGCATATGGTGGTTCATGCGATCGAACGAGGCGAGGAATTGACCCCTGAAGTGGTCTCTCGCATGCCACGAGTACACCCTCGTTGTGGGACAAATATCGCCGTCGCCATGGTGGTTTTCCTGGCGATTTTCCGGTCTACCTGGTACAGCGACGAAGACGTCAGATTATTGGTAGCGGTCATTATCACAATGTTCTCTTGGCGCCCCCTCGGGTCGTTTGTCCAACAATATGTGACCACCAGGAAACCTAACAGTGCCCAACTGCGTAGTGGCATCAAAGCTGGAAACGAGCTGATTCAAAGGTATTCCACCGCTCATTCGACATCGACAAGCGTGCCGGTGAGGATTTGGAATAGCGGAATGGTTCACGTCATGTCGGGCGGTCTCTTGACCGTTTTAGTCCTAAAGGGATTGATGATGTGGTTCCATTTCGCCATTCCTGGGATCGAATGACGAGCTTGTAGGTACAATAACGGTTTCGAGGTCATAGTTTTACGTGCAGGTCGCCTATAACATTCTTCTCTTTCTCGCCTTATTGGTAGCCATCGTCTTTGGGCTCCTGGTTCTGATCACCGGTAAGGGCGACGCAATGTCTGGCGGAGGCAGTGTTCGAACGACATTCAAAGGAAAGGCTAGCTTTGACGACTTTATGTCCCGCCTAACGCTTATACTTGGGGCAACATTCTTCGTGCTGATGCTCTTAATCGACGGCGTCAGCAACCGAATGCACTACATTTCTACAACAACCAAGGCCCCTGTAGCCGCAGCCAAGCCTTCCAAGCCGCCGAAGTAAACTACGAAAGGGCCAAGTTAAGAGAGCTCGATGCTGGAAGGCGCCGAGCTCTTTTTTACGTTACTTCTTCTTGGCCGGTTTGGGAGTAGGAATGCTCGGCGACTTGGAGTATTTGGCAGGGTTCTTCTTAAACTCTTCCGGGCAGCCACCGCAACAGAAGAAATAGCGCCTGCCCTTATAGTCCGCATACATGTGGTTGGCAGTTGCCTTGGCTATATCAAACTTCGGACCTCCCAACACGGCGCAAGATATCGTTTTGGGCGTTAAGGAAGCCTGTTTGGAAGTCTGCGCACCAGCAAAACCAACCAGCGCAAGGACGAGAGCGGTAAGAGAGATCAACTGTTTCATAGAGATTTAACGGAATTCGATGAGAGCCGCGTTTGGTCGCTGCTCCACTATCTTTATACGACCTTTTCGGAGACAAAATATCACGACCGTGCCAATAAGGATTCTCCACACAAACGACATGCACGGATCGCTGGATGAGCGTCGCTTCGAAAAGCTGCTGGCTCTTCGGAAAAGCGTGGACGTGTACTTCGATTCGGGCGACGTTATCAAGACTGGAAATCTTGGCCTGCCGATGCGACCCGAGGCGGCATGGCCCATGCTCGACGAACTTAGTTGTTCGGCTAGCGTCCTGGGAAATCGGGAGACCCACGTCCTTGAAGCGGCTTTCAATGCGAAATTAGCCGGTGCGAAGCACCCTATCCTGTGTGCCAACTTAAGACGCAAGGACGGTACTCGCCCACTGCCGTCGAGCCTCGTTGTCGAATTCGAGGGAATCCGAATGGGTGTTTTCGGCGTAATGGTTCCCATGGTCACCGAGCGCATGGCATCTCGTGTCGCGAGTGCCTTTCTCTGGGATCCGCCTATTGCAGTTGCCGATTCTCTCATTGAGGAGTTGCGTCCTCGTGTAGATCTTCTCATTTGCCTTTCTCACATCGGGCATCGGCAGGATTTGGAATTGGCAGCCAAATGTCCCTCGCTGGATATCGTATTTGGCGGCCACTCGCACACCGTTCTCCCACATCCCGAGAAGGTCGGGAACACCTACGTCTGCCAAGGCGGGTCCCATAACCGGTTTGCAGGAGTCTACGAGTGGTCTTCGGCTGCTGGTTTGACCGGTGGGCTCGTCGAACTTTAGGACGGAAAGGCATTTAACGTTGCGGGAAGCGAAAAGCGCGCCGTCTATGCTGCCTGTCGAATGGTTTGCTTACGGGCAGGTTGCGCACTTATTTTCAGTCGGCAGTCATCATGGTTCCGATTCCAGCATGGGTGAATACCTCCACCAGGAGCGCGTTCGGCAATCCGCCATTGATAAGGTGGACGCTTCCTACCCCTTGATCCAAGGCGTAAATCGCGCCCTCCAGTTTCGGGATCATTCCCCGATCCGCCTTTCCGCTCGATAAGAGCTCCTGTGCGTCTGCCTTTGAGAGTTTGGACAGAGTTGAATGAGGATCGTCCTTGTCCCCGAGCACGCCATTGGTGTCGGTCAGGAGAATCAGCTTCGAAGCTCCTACAGCGGCAGCGATTGCGGCCGCTGCACTGTCCGCATTCACATTAAGCGCCTTTTTCTCTGAGTCGGTTGCGACACTGCAGACAATCGGAATAAACCCAGCCTCCGTCGCGACCCTAAGTACGTTTGAGTTCACTTTGGTGACATTCCCGACTCGTCCAAGCTCAGCGGATACTTGGGCCGCTTCGAGCAGGTCCGCGTCTCGACCAGATAGGCCGATTGCCTGTCCACCAGCCTTTTGAACGGCCGCAACGAGCGCCTTGTTCGCCCTTCCGGCCAACGCCATCTCGACCACGTCCATCGTGGCATCGTCCGTCACGCGGAGTCCCGCCAACGTCTTCTTCTCGATACCTAGCTTTTCCAACCATAAATCGATCTCCGGACCTCCTCCATGTACGAGGATTGATCTGATTCCAACTAAGTGAAGCAAAAGCACGTTTCTAATCACGCTGTCCATCAGGGCCGGGTCGCGCATCGCGCTTCCGCCATACTTGACGACAAAGGTCTGCCCGCGGAATTCTTGAATATAGGGAAGTGCTTGGTTAAGCACGTCGGCATGGGTTTGAGGATCGGCCATCGCGACGATTATACGGGTTAAGAGCCGCGTTCTACCTGACGGTCCAGATCCTATGCTTGCGCCAGTGCTTAACCATCCGTACCGCGTAACCGAAAAAATTGAACACGTCGCGGTACAAATCGACGACTGCCGCCAATTCCTCGCCTCGTCGCCTTCTCGCGAGGAGCGAAGCGAGGTCGTACACCAAATAGGTCACAAATATGAAATTTGTTCCCAAGGCAAATGCGGCGTGTTTTCGATCAAGGCCAACCGCATTCGAAATTGCTGCCACCGATGCGCTGGACGCGATCAGCGAGAGAAGCAAACAGCCAATAAAGCTGAAGTCTCGCCCGCTCAAGTACGTATACAAGACGATGCAAACAGGTCCCACGACCGCTTGGTAAACCGGAAACCCGTCCATTCGCACTTCTCGTATCACCCAGGACGACAGGATGAGGGCGGCGGGAAGGCATAGAACCGAGACTTTTGCTTCTGAGGCCTTACCGCGGATCGCGATGCGGAGCAGGTCCAAGCCGAGCAAACAGACCGCTACCGCACAGAGTGGCATGACGACCCCCGTGTCTGGCAATCTCATCTTGGTAAGTGCTCCTGTGACGGCAACGCTACCCAAGTACAGTAGAGCCACCCGACGAATAAACTCGATTCGACGTGGGTAACGCTCTTCCGTGATGTTCCCAGGGACCTCTAGCGGCTCAGGTATATAGTTTGGGACGTACATTTTGCGGTCTGGAACGGGAAGCTTCGAACAAGGATACTGGATTTAGATTGACGTGAAATTCCCGATATCCCACTTTTGATATCCAGATACAGACCATCCGGCATTGCAGACGCTCAGCCTGGCCCATTCATGGTTTCACTTCTTCTGGAGCTGGTAAACCCAGGCCATCCAGTTGTTTCAAGATCTGGTCTTTATCGCCAACCAAAACCAACAGGGCCCTCTCCAGAGGAATAGACTCGCTTGCCAGCCTATTGACATCTGTCGCCTTGATCGCAGCAATACTTAAGAGGTCGGAACTGATCGATGAAAAGGGCATATCAAGGCTATACAACGAGATCGCTTTGTTGACGATTCCTTCAAGACCGGTGAGCGATTGAATCGTCTCGGTACGCATTGTGCTGTCCGCTTTCGCGACTTCTGCGTCAGATACGTCTCGCGTCCGAATCTTCGCGAACTCCTTGAGGAACTCTCTCAAAGAAGCGCCAGTAACGTCGGCACGGACATCCGCCGAAGCAACCAAAAATCCGATTCCCGATTCCAAGTCGAAGCGAGAACCCGCCCCGTAGGTATAGCCCTTGTCTTCCCGAAGATTTTGGTTCAAACGGCTCGTGAAACTCCCACCAAGGATCAGGCTGAGGGCAGAGAGCTTCAGACGGTTAGGGTCACTTGCGTCGGTGGCTGGAAACACGAACCGCACCACGGTTTGGACGGCGCCCGGCTTATTGACGATGACGACTCGGAGGCTCCGATTCACGGGAGGAGCGTATTTACCATGAATTACGTCACCCGGTTTACTTCCCTTCCAGGCTCCAACTGTTCTGTCAAGCGCCGCCTTGGCGGCTGCCGACGTGAGGCTGCCTGCCGCAAAAAGGGTCGCATTTGATGGCTGATAAATGCGAGCGTATTCGCTCTTCAAGTCTCCCGTTGTAATAGAGTGAACGGAGGCCGGGATTCCTGACGCCGACCTTCCATATGGGTGGTTTGCCCCCCAAAACTCTCTGGCTGCGACTTTAGATGCGACAACCGACGCGTCGTCATTCTCCTGTTCAAGACTGGTGGCAGTTACTCGCTGGACTCGGCTCCACTCTTTCGGATCGAATCTCGGGCGAATCAAGGCATCGGAGAACAACCCGAGAGCCTTTTCGAAATTGGACGTCGTCACCGAGAGATGAGCGGTAGAGTTTTGGTGTCCCGAACCCGCAGAGAATTGAGCTCCTATCAAATCGAGAGCTTTTGAAAACCCCTGAGCGTCGAGGTTTCCCGCTCCTCCTTCGCTGAGCATATCTGCCGTCAGCACCGCTAAACCGGCTTTTGATGGATCATCCTGATCTGCGCCACCGTGAAAAAAAACGCCCACCGTCATCAATGGGAGCTCCGACTTTTGCCAGTAGAAGACTTTGATTCCATTGGCCAAAGTCAGCTCTTCTGGGAGTTGAGGCTGGAACGGGCCAGAAACTGCCAACGGGGGCTTCTCGTTTCGGGGATTGACTTCCTGCTTCTCGTTTTGTGGCACGACTCTCAGAATGAGCCGATTATTGAAGTCGAGGGTATTGCGCGCTGCATCCCTGACCTTTCCGGAAGTGGAAGTCCGATAACTGTCCAACACATGCTTGAATGAATTGGGTTCACCGAAATAGTATTCGTACTCGTTGAGCTTATCGGCCTTTGCTTCAATTGACTGAAGGCCCGACAATGTTTGAAATTCCAGCGTGGCGGACTGCCGTTTCAATTCTTCGGCTGTTGGACCACTTCGAACAAACCGAGCCAATTCGTCATCAATCGCCTGTTCCAGCTTTGCCTGAGACGCATCCGGCGCCAAAGTCGCATCGACATAAAAGTAAGACCCAAGTAATAGATCGCTCTGGTTGGCGCTGACGTCGGTTGCCAGTTTGTCCTTCACGACTAGCCGTTGATAGAGACGGCTTGAGAGCCCTCCGCTTAGGATTGATGCCGCAAGGTTCATCTCCGCGTCGCCTTCCTTGTAGGCCGCCGGGCTATGCCAAACCATAATGGTCTTGGAAGCCTGAACTTGATCGACCATTGTCAGTCGTTTGATCCCGTGAAAAGCCAAAGCTGGCACCGACTTTCTCGCGACATCGTTTTGTCGTGGAAGGGTGCCGAAAAGCCTGGCAATCAGAGGCTTAATTTCGGTGGGATTAAAGTCTCCTGCCACAACCAGGGATGCATTGTTTGGAACGTAGTAGGTCGCAAAGAAAGCCTGAACATCTTTGACGCTGGCATTGTCCAGATCTTCCATGCTGCCGATGACACTGGTGTGATACGGATGTCCGGACGGAAACATCAGACCATTGATCGCCTCATAGGCCTTTCCGTAAGGCGTATTTTCAGTTGTTTGTCTCCGCTCGTTCTTAACCACATCCCTTTGGAGGTCGAGTTTCTTCTGGGTCATGGTGCGACCAAGATCCTCCAACCGGTCAGCCTCCAACCACAGCAATGTCGGGAGAAGATTCGAGGGACCTACGTCAAAGAAATTCGTGCGGTCTTCGGCCGTAGAGGCGTTGTTGGATCCTCCACCACCTTCCATGATCTTGTCGTATTGACCGGTTGGCACGCGATCGGTACCCATGAACATCAAATGCTCGAACAGGTGGGCAAAACCAGACCGATGCTCGGGCTCGTCTTTTGAGCCCACGTAGTACCAGATATTGACAGTAGCTACGGGCAACGAGTGATCTTCGTGAAGAATGACCTTCATTCCATTGGGAAGGATGTATTTTTCAACCTTGACGTCTTGCGCCAAAGCGAACGCAGTAGCAGTAGCGAGCAGCGCTCCAACGAGGAAACGGGTTTTCATGGTTTTTAACTTCAAAGATCTTAGCCCAAAGTAGAGGAACCTAGCCGGACTAACTCCACGCAAAGGCCATAAGTCCAAACAGCGGAACTTATGAGTGGACTCTATAGTCGCACGAGCAAATGAAACCAAAAGGCAAAACTACGGCCTTGAGGAATATGATTGCCTTGTTAGCGCTAAGCCTCTCGGCAATCGTAGCTGCTCAAGGCGGTTACCATTACTCAGAGGAAGACACAACGACTCCACCTATCGGTGTGACGGCCGGGCCCGTCCGAATGGCAAAGGATCTCTTACACACAGGGTAGCGTAAGCTGGCGACCCTCTGAAACTGTCGGCTGGTCATCTGCCGCTTTGAACATACCGATGCGCCAAGGAGCACAGGTCTGGGTCAACAACGGGTCAAGGTCGGAGGTTCAATTCGACGACGGTAGCCGGTTGAGACTGGGTACGGGAGCAGTTGCGACGTTCCAAACGATGTACAGCGATAACAACGGCGAGTTCACCGAAATCAAGCTTAACAATGGTCTGGCATCGCTGACACTCACCAACAAAGATTCTAAATATCAGATCGACACGCCCATGACGTCGATTTCCGCCCATGGACCGTGCGAACTTCGAGTCGGCATCGGAAGCGACGTCGAATTGTGCGTGCGGAGGGGAGCTGTCGAAATCGAGGGTTCGCAGGGCAGTGCGGTTCTTAGCATGGGCCAATATGTCGATATTGCCAACCAGACGAGCGCGTATTCGGTTCAAGCTGCTCCGCCTGAAGACAACTGGGATAATTTCAGCAACAATCGCGACTATGTCTATGACCATCCCAGCGAGTACATCCCAAGCAATATCGGAATTGTCGCCGGCGATTTGAACGGAAACGGCGATTGGCGGGAAGATGCCACCTATGGTCACGTTTGGTATCCCCATGAGAGCGATGCCAGTTGGCGCCCCTACCATAACGGCCACTGGGTCTGGGCCGACCCGTACGGTTGGACATGGGTGGGTAACGAATCTTGGGGATGGGCGCCGTACCACTACGGATCTTGGATACATGCCTCGTCTGGCTGGGGCTGGTGCCCCGGACCACAACGCCAATATTGGTCGCCCGCGGTTGTTGATTTCAGCGTATATGGCGGGAATGTGGCCTGGTGTCCGCTAGGACCGTCGGAAATCTACTATCCGCCGGCGTTTTCAGTAGGAATTGGAGGTGGGGGGCTTTTCCTTTCCTTCTCAATCGGCGGCGCAGCGGCCTACTACCCAGGCGGCGGCAATTATATGGTTTCCCGTCCTTGGAATAACGTGTTTGTGAACGGCGGGTTTCAAGGATACAACTCGAACCGCTTCTCAAACATCTACAACAATAGCTCTTACATTACGAACAATCGATTTGTCCCAATGTATGGTCGAGCATCGTATGCGATCACACGAACGTCGTCGGCGGGCTTTGTCGGGAGAGGCGGATTCCAAAATGGATCTGCTGCTGACTCAGCAATCTTCCAAAAAGGACGCGGATTTGCGGCCGGAAGAGGACAGGCTCCCGTCTTTGGCCCTGCTTCGATAAGACCCACCAACAGCTCGTTCTCGACATCGAGGACGGTTGCCTCAAGAGGCCCCTCGACGGCGATCATGCAACGGTCGGTGTTCCGAACTGCGCTCCCAACTGCGATTGCCCGATCGAGTACCCCAGGCGGACGTTTCTCCACTCCGTCAAAACGAGCCGCACAGGTTCGGACTGCCTCGGTCACAAACCGAGGGAAAAGCGCTCGCACGACCGATGCCACTAGACCAAATGCGACAACATCATCTAGCCGACCAGCCAGGACGAGCGCCACAAACGCGGCAAGAGCACATAACGCCAATATCGCAAGAGCGCGCAATACTAACGCAGCCAGGGTCCGAAACTCAAACGCTTCCACGGCTCGAAACTCGAATGTGGCACGAACGCCCAAAGCGACATGAGCACGAGGCACGAGTTCCAATAGGACCCGCCCGGCCAACCCAGTGCGCAGTTCTCAAAGGGCCCAGAGCGCACCTCGACAGCGAGCCGCGACCCAGCAGAGAAGCGCACCTCGTCAGCGAGCCGCACCGCAGCAAAGGAGCGCACCTCGTCAGCGAGCCGCGCCCCAGCAGAGAAGCGCTCCACGACAGCGAGCCGCGCCCCAGCAGAGAAGCGCACCTCGTCAGCGAGCCGCTCCCCAGCAGAGAAGCGCACCTCGTCAGCGAGCCGCACCGCAGCAAAGAAGTGCTCCTCGGCAGCAGAGCGCGCCCCGTCAGCGAAGCGCACCTCAACAGAGAAGTGCTCCGCGCCAACAAAACTCGCCCCAGCGAGGGTCAGATAATAAACGACACGGGGGATAGAACTCCGCCGCTTCGATCATGTTACGATCCACTGAGTTGAGCCAACTGCTGATCACGGTTGCTTAGGAATTCTTAAGCAACCGTGATCGGCGACGTTTGGGATCGGTAAAAGAGGAACTAGCCGGGTAGCCTTAGCGTCGCAACGTTATATGGAACCAAAAGGCACCTTTACTGCCTTGAGGCGTTCGGTTGTCTTCCTGGTTTTAGGCCTATTCGCGATGGCAGCCGCTCAAGACGGCTACCGTTACACTCAAGAGACCCCATCTGCGGCCACGTCAAATGGCAACGCGGGTCCTGTTCGCATGGCAAGGATCTCCTACATTCAGGGAGGAGCCAATTGGCGACCCGACGAGAGTGTTGATTGGTCCACTGCAGCGCCGAACCTCCCGCTCCGTCAAGGGGCAGAAATTTGGGTGAACGCCGGAGGACGCACCGAGATCCAATTTGATGACGGCAGCCGCCTCCGATTGGGAAGCAACGCAGTCGCGACACTGCTTACCATGTATAGCGACAGCAAAGGAGAATTCACCGAAGTCAAGATCAGTTCTGGCCTCGCATCAGCAACCCTTACGAATAGGGAGTCCATGTACCAGTTGGACACCCCGATGACGTCGGTCAAGGCATTTGGCCCAGGTAAGTTGCGAATCGGATGCGGCGATGACGTTGAAGTTGCGGTTCGAGGCGGAGAGGCCCAATTAGAGGGAAGCCAGGGAAGCACAACGCTTCACCATGGCGACTATGTCGATGTTGTTGGCGACAACAGCCCCTTAAGAATTCGAAATGTGCCGCATGCGGATAGTTGGGATCAATTTTGCGACGGGCGGGACACGACGTACGACCACCCTTCTAGTTATGTGCCTAGCAACATCAGTCTCTGCTCGGGGGACCTTGATTCCTATGGCGTTTGGCGACCAGATCCGACCTATGGGCACGTGTGGTATCCAAATGCGACTTACGTTGGTTGGCGCCCGTACCATGACGGTCACTGGGTTTGGGTGGAACCATTCGGTTGGACATGGATTGCGGACGAGCCATGGGGTTGGGCGCCCTACCATTACGGAACTTGGATTCACGCATCGAATGGCTGGGGCTGGTGTCCCGGCCCGCGATTGCAGTTCTGGTCTCCGGCGGTTGTTAGCTTCAGCGTCTATAACGGCGCAGTGGCATGGTGTCCTTTAGCTCCGACCGAGGTCTATTATCCCGCATCGTTTTCGGTCGGCTTTGGAAGCGGCAATTGGTTTTTCTCGTTTTCAATCGGGGGGGCAGCATGCTACGGCCCAGGCTCCGGGCGCTTTTGCGTAGCCCATCCCTGGGGTAACGGGTTCCTGAATCGTCCGTTCGGCGGATTCGACTCGCGACGAGTCGCAGGAATATATGGCAATCGAGCTTTTGTCGGGACAAGTCGATTTGTGCCGTTGTATGGGAGAAACGCGTTTGCGATCACTCGGACGACAACCGCTGGTTTCAGTGGAATCGGAAGGTTTCAGAGTGGTACCTCTTCCGACACGTCTATCTTCAGCAAAGGCCGCGCGTTGGCCGCGCCGCATGGTATTCCTCCCGTTTTCGGACCAGCAACTGTCCGGCCGACCATTGCATCGCTAACGCCTTCCAGGTCTTTCGTCTCAGACCGCCCATCCAGTGCCATAACGGATCGGCCAGTTTATCGATCGACACTCCCGTCCGCTATTGCCCGACTAAGTTCGCCGGTAGGAAAGACACTCTCCCCGTCTGAGCATAACAATGCCACCTCCAGGACGTCCACTGGAAGTGGAATTCACAGTGGCGCCTCAAGAAGTACTTCGACCAGCAAATACAGCCGCTACAATTCTGGTTCTTCCATTCGTCAAGGAACGGGTCTTGACGGGAGAACAAATGACAGTCGGTATACCAGTCCTAGCAAATACAGCGGGACAAGCCGAACTCGAACCTCTGGGACCGTTAACAGAGAAAGGTCAGACTCCGGCAGCCGCTACAGCCGTTCAAGCCGATCTCGGGAACCCGGTAGGTACGGCAATACGGAAAGGTCGAGCAGTGGGTCGAGGTATCGGAACAGCGGTTCGTCCAATTCTGGTACCGGATCTAGGAACGGCTCGACGCCTTCAGGGCGCTCGGGAAACAGTCGGGGCTCCGATCCTAACCGTCGCAGTCGAAACAACTAGAAACACCGTGCGGTCAACCTCGGCGATCGTTACTAATGCACTTTACATCGGTACCTGTCTTTTTTGCGTGCTTTCCAGGCCTCAAACCAGCTATAAGGAAAGTTCGGATGAGAAGCTACCTTTGTCACAAAACGTCCCATCAGTTTGAGTTGGATGGTCACCTAGATAAATCTCCATGGACGGAAGCGGCTTGGACCGAGGATTTCGTAGATATTGAAGGAGATCTCAAACCAAAACCACGATTCCGCACGCGGGCAAAGATGGTTTGGAACGACGAGTTCCTCTTTGTTGCCGCAGACCTAGAAGAGCCCCATGTTTGGGCAACTTTAACCGAGCGAGATTCGGTGATTTTTCAGGACAACGACTTCGAAGTCTTCATTGATCCGAACGGAGATAACCAACTCTACGCTGAATTCGAGATGAACGCCCTGAATACGGTCTGGGATCTACTGCTGATTAAGGCATATCGAGATGGCGGCCCTCCCGTAACGGGCTGGGACATTCATGGGCTAAAGTCAACCGTTCAAGTGCACGGGACGATCAATGACCCTAACACCATCGACCAGGGATGGAGCCTTGAAATCGCGTTTCCATGGAAGGCGCTTGGAGAAATCGCTGGCACTGCCTGCCCTCCGCGTGAAGGCGACCAATGGCGAATCGACTTTTCGCGTGTGGAATGGCACACTGAGATCATTGACGGTAAATACCATAAGATCCCCGGCCGACCCGAAGACAACTGGGTTTGGTCCCCTCAAGGCGTAGTAGACATGCACCGGCCGGAGACGTGGGGAGTCTTGCAGTTCACAACTGCGCCCTTTGGCCAAGGCAGCGTAAAGCCACTCGATGGACTGGTGGAGCGAAATTCCCTAATGGAAATCTATTACGCCCAAAGGAAATATCGTAGTCAGACCGGCCATTGGGCCAAAACCCTGAAGGACTTGGGCGTCTACCCAACCGGGGCAAGTCTCTACACGACTCCCTCCCTGTACGAAGCAACGCTCGGCGATTGGCACATCGATTCAACGTCACGAATCTGGCGCCAGTGATTCGGCGGTTCGCGCAAGTCGACGCAGTTACAGCGGCGGCGCCTCGTGAATTGCGTCGAAGCTTGACCTTTGATGACATGGTTGGCACCCATTAAGGGGCCAAGGCCGTCTCATACTAATGCCCCATGCCACGAATTATTGTCGAAGAAGCTGAAGCGCTATTGGATCAGGAAATCAAGGTCCTTGATAGAGGATTCGTGCGGCTTGTGGACTACATGGGCGGAGACCAGAGAATTGTGCAGGCTGCCCGGGTCAGTTACGGCGCGGGGACGAAGAGCTATCGACAGGATCGTGGTCTGATTCACTACCTGATGAAGCACTGGCACACGAGCCCTTTCGAGCAAGTACAACTGACGTTTCACACCAAAATGCCGATCTTCGTAGCCCGTCAATGGGTACGGCACCGCACGGCACGCTTGAACGAAATCTCCGGCCGCTATTCGGTGATGAAAGATGAGTTCTATGTGCCGTTACCGGAGAACATACGGCCTCAGAGTGAAAACAATAAACAGGGACGAAGTGAGGATCGGTTCACCCCCGAGCAAGAACAAGAGATCATTCGCCTGTTTTCTGATGAGCAAAAGAGTGTCTACCAGAATTACGAGAGGCTCCTTGAACTGAACGTCGCACGAGAAATTGCGAGAAACAACCTTCCCCTAAGCTTATATACCGAGTGGTATTGGCAGATCGACTTACACAATCTGTTCCACTTCCTGCGTCTCCGAATGGACCCTCACGCCCAATACGAGATCCGGGTTTTCGCCGAAGCCCTGGCACTCTGTGCCAGAGCCGTCGCGCCAATCGCCTACGAGGCGTTTGAGGAGCACATTCTCGGCTCAGTTTCTTTTAGCAAAGCAGAATGTGAAGCGCTTGCGCTCTTGCTCGCCGGAAAACCGATCACGTTAACTGGACGAAATCTCGTTGCCTTTGAGGAGAAGGTCGCGAAACTAAAGTCAGCGTCACCTGCCGAAGCTCCTGATGAACCCCAACTCTTACAGCCGTAGCAGGAAGCCTAACCTCGTTTGACGACGAAGGAGGCGACTCCCATCGCGGGAACGCTTACCGTTAGATTCAGCCGAAAAGAGCGGTCCAGACGTCCTGGTCGCCCATGATTGTTGTCATCCCAAACAACGACAGAGTCGGTAAGCCCGGAATAGTACAGGGGCAGAGTAATCTCTTTGGTTATCGCGTGGTCAGTCGGGTTGTAAACGACCGCTAGGGCCGGTTCGGAAAGCCGACTGTTAACGTGAAGGGCGACGTCCAAATCGCGCCCGTCGGCCCTCCGAACATGGATCAGATCGGATTCGAGAATCGCCCGGTGCTTCTTGAACCATGTGACCCACTTAATCACCAGCGCTTTCGTTTCGGGTGCGTCATATAGGCGCGGACCGCGGTAACAGGCCTGGACGCCAAACCCAAACGCACTTGCCATGTGCAGCCCGTAGACCTGAAGGTGATCCTTTAGCGGTTCGATGGTCGCGGCGTCTCCTCCACCGTGGTATTCCGTGAGCGGAACGAACATCCAACCCATTGATGGAGCCTTGAGCCAAGTGCCGTCATACATGTTTTGGCGGGCATGTATCGGCTGCTGGTCGCGAGGTAAAGACCAATTGGTCTCTCGGTATCCCATGCCGGTCTTGTTCGACCCCGTAAGTACGTACCAATCGGGAACATTCAAGAAAATGCCTCGCTCTCGGCACCATGCGTAGAAGTCAGCGATCTCGCGCCACTGCTTCCACTGGGAGTCCAAGAGCCCTTCGTGACCAGGATGGGTCGTCGATGCACAGGGGTCCCCAGGGTAACTGCCATCGTGCTCAAGAAGGTCGAAGCCGGTTCGATCTAAGAATGTCTTGACATGTTTGAAATAGTCGATGCCCCATTGACTTTGCAAGCATGGCGAATTGCCAAAAATCATGCCTCCAGGCTTCCCAGTCTTTGGGTTAATTGCGTCGTTGGCCGCGTCAATACTTCGACTTGCCAAGAGTGAGTAGCATCCGATCTGCAACCCCTTTGAGTGAGCATAATCCGCGAAAGCCTTGTATTTGGCGATGTTTGCATCCGAGATATCCTCTGCATCAAGACCGCTTCCAAAGCTGAAAATAACCATTTCAAACCCACACTCGGCCGCCTGGTCGATCGCCTGCATTGCTTTCACAGAGTCGGTTGTCGTCAAATGAAGCATGATCGGGTTCTCGGTCGACCACGGTGCGAAAGTTCGGAACAGGGTTCGAATTCCCAGTGTTTTACGCTCACGGTCCGACGAGTCTTGGACCAATTCATAGGTTCGGTGGCTTACGAACGATGCGCCCGGCGCAATCAGGAAATTTGGCCCCAGGGGAGGTGAACTCTCCAACACGCATGGTGTCTCCAACATGTAGCTCACTTGCGTCCCATAATCGGGATCTGGCGACCAATGAATGACCTTATTGGCGCCTACCGCGGTCATCCCTGCAAACGAGTAGTCGGAGTAGGTGTCCAGATTGGGAAGAACCCAGTTGTTGAAGGAGTCGACTTCCGACTCGCTCTCAACCAAACCTAAGATCTCTGATTTGAAACTGTTAAGACGGATCGGATGAGTGGTCTTATTGTGAACAAACATTTGCTTCATCAACGAAGGAATCCCGTCGTAAAGCTCATAACGAATTCCGATTTCTACTCCTGGCAGGGCGGGATGAATATAGTCAAACGTAACGGATATCCCTTTTGGAGGCCAGACATCGTTTCCGGCATGCCGCACCTTCTTCCATTTAAATGGCATTTCCGTTATGCCCGTGGTGTACCGCTGGTACTGAAATGCGTTCGGCTCGGCAACCATCTCATTGAGCCAGTCTTGTCGAAGAAAAGCCAAATTGGGTTGGCCAGTGAGTCCGCCGACATTGTAGCGTTGGCCGTCGATGACGACGACGGCTTCCGGCTTCACTGCACGAAGCATGGCTTGCCCCGTCATCAAGTTGTCGAGTCCGACCGTTGCTGCGTTCGGCGATATCCGAAAGGTCCTTCGGACCAAGCCGTTATCGATCGCTATTTCATTGGAACCGTGCAAAACAAGTCGTGCACGCTCCTTTGTAGGTTCGACCAGCCAGTCGTGGTTGAGAATACTAGTCTGAGACATCGCGCCGTTCACGAGTAATCCCATCGAAATCAAAAGGGGACTCACAAGGAAACCATAGCACGAAAGTCAAACGACGAATATCTCGTTGCAGTGCGTGAGGAATAGATCTGGTCAAATGGGCAATTCCATTTCCTAAACCACTTAATTTGGCGGCTTCCATGGCTCCGGTTCTCGCTTCAAACTGCATTCGCCGTCGGAAGAAGAAGATTGTCCCGTCATTTTCGGCACAAGAATGGCGAACCAGGTGTATTTTGGCCTTCTACCGTTCAAACTTAGAGTTCCAAGCCGCAGATTTCTCAGCGCAAAGTTGAATGGAGAATTCATCGAATGCCCGATTGCCGGATCCATTGCGTAACGTCGCCGGTGTCCTCGAGAACATCAGCGACGGCTTTTATGCGCTAGATCGAGATTGGCGTTTCGTCTACATCAACGGCTTGGCGCTCCAGATGCTTCAACGCTCGCGTGAGGCAATTGAAGGGCAGCATATAACCGATGTTTTCCCTGAAGCCGTTGGGTCGGTCTTTCAGGTTGAGTTACTGAGGGCAGTTCAAGAGAATGTGCCAGTGCGATTTGAAGCATTCTATCCCCCCCTGAATTGCTGGCTTTCAGTCTCTGCTCACCCTTCGGAAGAAGGGCTTGCCGTTTACTTTCGTGATATCACGGAACGGCGTAAATCGCAACAAGCCCTCAAAGCAAGCGAAGCCCGCTTTCGAAGCATGGTCGAGAACCTTCCCGCAGGGGCGGTTTTTAGGGAAGGGGAACGCCTTTGGCTCAATCGCGCGATTCAACGCTTGACGGGATATAGCCAGGATGAAGTCCAAACGCTTGACGAGTGGTTTGAGAAGGTCTATCCGGCAGACCCTGCGGGGGCGCGCTTAGGCTATGAAGCCCTTCGTGCCTCGGGGTTCTCAAAACCCGAGATGTGCGTCATGACACGCAAGGACGGTGCGACCTGTCATGCGGAGTTCACCGCGTTTGTTGATGACTTGTGCGAGATTTGGTTGATCCACGATATCACCGATCGGCTCATGACTGAGGAGAAATTTCGGATTCTATTCGAGTACTCCAGTACCCCCTATTTCCTTTTTGGCCGAAATGGAGTAACTGATTGCAACGCAGCCGCTCTGAGACAGCTCGGATTTACGAACAAGAGCGATGCTCTGAATAGGTTCTTTATCTCCTTTTCCCCGGATATTCAAGCAGACGGGATGCCATCCCGTGCCCGACTGGCGGAAGTAAACAAAACACTCAGCGAAAAGGGACAAGTCAATTTTGAGTGGACTCACTACCGCGCCGACGAGAGTCTTGCGCAGGTCTTTGTTTCTGCATCCAAGTTCACGGTAGGTCACGAAGTTTTGGAGCTTGTTGTTTGGCAAGACCTGACCCAGATCAAAGAGGCAGAGGACCGACTCCGGCAAAGCGAGGCGAGATACCGGACAATTATCGAGAATACGGACGAGATTATCTACACACTCTCGTTCGACGGCACGTTTACATTTGTATCGCCCAGCTGGACCAGGCACCTTGGCCATGCGGTAGAGGAGGTGCTGGGCAAGAAATTCGTTGACTTTGTCCATCCCGAAGACCGAACTAAAGGAACGATCTACACGCTTAGGCTTTTTAAGGATCCCACTTACCGTGGCTCTTGCGTCTACAGAGCGATGCAGAGCGACGGCACCTATCGGTGGCACGAGACCAGCGGATCCGTCGTCATCGGCGCAGACGGGCACCCGCTCCACTTCGTTGGACTTACGCACGATGTAACTGAAAAGCTGCATGCCCGCGAAGCTCTCGAAGAAGCAAGGGACGCTGCGCTCGCCTCTTCAAGGGCCAAGAGTCAGTTCCTTGCTACCGTGAGCCATGAGATCCGAACCCCCCTCAATGGGGTACTCGGCATGACCAACCTGCTGTCGGAGACCTCATTGACTTCCGATCAAATGGGTTACGTCAAGACGATTCAGTCCAGTGGCGAAATCCTCCGCCGCGTCATCGACGACGTTTTGGACTATTCTCGGATCGAAGCGGGGAAACTGACGATCTCACCTTTGGCAATCGATGTCATTTCCGCCCTCAATGACGTCGTGTCTCTCTACCAGGGAGCGGCCCAGGAAAAGGGGATTGCCCTCGGGCTAGATTGCGACAACATTGCAAGCCTTCAGGTCTATGCCGATCCCTCTCGTGTCAAGCAGGTGATTGCCAATCTGGTCAGCAACGCGGTGAAATTCACCATGCAAGGAGGGGTGAACGTCAACGCTCGCATCATCCGCGAAACTTCCACCGCGATTATTTTTAGAATTGAAGTCGTGGACTCGGGAATCGGCATCAAAAAGGAGCGGGCAGAGGCGATCTTTGAGGGCTTCACTCAAGCAGACAACTCCATGCATCGCCGGTATGGCGGTAGTGGTCTGGGCCTTACGATTTCCAAACGCCTCACCGACCTGATGGGCGGTTCGATTGGAGTCGAGAGCAGCTATGGAACAGGAAGCCGATTTTGGGTGGAACTGCCTCTCTCGAAGATTACCAAGTCCATTTCAAAGGCGATGAAAGTCGTCAATACCGCTTCGTTAGAGGGCGTTCGGGTCTTGCTCGCCGAAGATAATCTAGTCAATATCGAAGTAGCTCGAATTCAGATTGAAAAACTTGGATGCATCGTGGATGTAGCTTACGACGGCAACGAGGTACTGTCCATGTTCGATTCCAACCCTTATGATTTGATCCTGATGGACGTTCAGATGCCGGAGTTGGATGGGCTTCAAGCAACACGAGAGATTAGAATCAGGGAAGCAGAGATTGGAACGAGAATTCCCATTATCGCGCTGACCGCAACCGCATTCGCTGAAGACAAGAAGGCATGCGAAGAAGCAGGAATGGACGGGTTTCTCTCCAAACCGTTCAAGCGTGATGAGTTGGAGTCCTTACTAAGGCAGTGGACCGCCATCGCAGAAGCTCAGCGGGAATCGTTCAAACTATCTGGTGAATAGTCCTCTTTCACGCCAATCCCTGGCTAAACCTCGTATTCACCCACTTTAGCTCAGATCATGCGTATTGGATTCTTGTCGACCTTTTGGATGGCCCAAATTGCGGTTACGTAAATGCACTTCCTTTCTTTGCGATTCGTGTCAAGGCTGATCCAAGTGTCCTCATACTCCCGAGAGTGGATATGCGACGAGCAATCTAAGTGGGCCTGTCAAACCGTCTTCTCTACCATCGAGGAGACGTAGTCGGGCCCGCTGGTTGTAATCGTAGAAACCCGTGCCAAATGCCTGAACGCCGATTCCGTTCCGCAGGAATCGAGTTATTTCACCTGATACAGGCGGTAATTATCCTGCGGCATCGGTGACTTCACTGCCGAGAGGACACGGCCCGCCCGTTGGGCAGCCCTAAAATCGGCTGGCACGATTCGACCTTCACGGGTAACGATCCAAACTGGCGCCTTAGTTCTTAATATCTCGTTGAAATCGTCAGTGTCGATTGCCGTGCTGTCGAGATACATCAAGAGTGAGGGCAAGCTGGTTTCTTGTAGCTTCAGTTTCCCTGTGCCTAGGTCCTTGTTGCGTCTGCCCATTTGGTAAATCGCAACAGCGCCTCCCTCATTTCGAACGTATCGCACTATCGCATGAACCTCTTTCTGGCCGCTTGCACCGTACCACCACAGAAACACCGCGTTAGCGACCACGGTCATCATCAAACAGGTGACCCCTGCAGCATAGAACCACTTTTTTGGATCTGGAGTTCGCTTGACAACGTCCACAGCGACAAGGATCGCCAGCGGAGGGATCACAGGAAGAATATAGTGCGGAAGCTTTGCGCCACTGATCGTGAAGAAAATGAAGATAACTGCCGCCCAACTCGCAAGATACCGTACCAATTGCCCCTCCTCGAGGCAGCTTTCCGTGGCTTCATTCGGCCTTGGGCTTCGTCTGGGCCAGGCTTTCCATAGGTACACCGACCAAGGGAACATGCCCAAAAACAGGATCGGAACATAAAGAACGAGGCTTTGAACGCCGCCAAGAGTGTGCGCGGCATCTCCTCCGGTGAACCTTCCGATATTTTGTTCGACCAAAAACTTCTGAACAAACACCTGTCCGTTGACAAGGTAGGCAGGGATATACCACGAACCAATGATAAGAACCACGACCACGGTGCCGTGTACCCAGTAGCCGCGAAATGCGGGGCGAAGTTCCTTCTCTCTCCAATAGGTCCATCCGGCAATGATCGCAAAGAGGATCAGCGCAACCGGTCCTTTGGACAGGACTCCGATGCCAAGCCAAGCCGCCGTCCAAACTCGGTAAGATGGCCGGCCTACGAGCGACTCCCAAAACGTAAGCATGGCCGCTGTCAAACTTAGCAAAAGGGGAAGATCGGTCAGCATCATGCGTCCAGTTCCGACGACAAGCAAGCTGCTTGCGAGAAACAGGACGCTGAGTTGGGCAACAGTAGCTCCGAGTCGTCGATTTGCGAACCAGGCAACCGCGCCGTAGGTCCCAAGGGTGGTCAAAATGCTGGGTAACCGCGGGCCAATCATATCGCCGAAGAGCGCAAGACATGGCTTGGCCAACCAATAGAGGAGAATCGGCTTTTCGAACCAGGCCTTGCCGTTGTAGTAAGGCGTGATCCACTCACCCCTCCGATTCATTTCGGCAACGACTGCCCCGTAGAACCCCTCGTCCACGTCAAAAAGTCCGTATAGCCACCACCCCATTAATGGCAGACAAGCCAACACCCAGACGATTATCCAGCGACGACGAGAAGACACCGGAAATGAAGGTACCTCCAACCACCGTGAGAGCGTCAGGCGCGAATGATGATCGAAGGTTTGGATGGACCGGCTGACACGATTCTGTCCCGAGTTTGGGCGTCAATAGAATCGCTGGCTTTGGCGCTTAATGGCCGGTCGATTTATCCTTCAAGAGCAAGTTCCACCGCCTCGATGATGGAATGAAACGCAAGCATGTGGATTTCTTGTATTCGGTCGGATCTATCGCTGGGCGCATGCAAGACAAGGTCGCAATGAGCAGCCAGTTTGCCATTCGCCTGGCCCAAGGCGCCCATAACCGTCACGCCGCGGTCACGGGCCTTCATAGCAGCTAAGACGAGATTCTGTGAATTCCCAGACGTGCTCATCACGAGAAGTACGTCGCCGGGCTTGCCGAACGCCTCAACCATTCTAGAGAAGACCTGGTCGTACCCAAAGTCATTTGCGACGCAACTCATGTGTGCAGGGTCGCTAAACGCAAACGCAGGGTACGGCTGGCGATCCCTGCGAAAGCGTCCCGTGAACTCCTCGGCAACGTGCATGGCGTCCGCCATGCTCCCGCCATTGCCGCATGCCATTAGTTTGTTTCCATTCCGAAAGGCCTCCGAAATGGCCACGACGATTCGATCCATCGTTTGAATCGTCGATGGATCACTCCGAAACAAGGTCAGGCACGATTCGGCCTGTTCAAGGGCCTCCTGCATAGAAGTACGCATGGCGGCTTCTAAGTTACCGCCAAACCAAGCACCGATTAATGGTGGTTTTCTTTCTTCTTCAAGTGATGGTGTACGGCAGCGGCAGCCGCAATGCCGGTCAACACTGGATGCCTCTGCATGAAGTTCTTGTGCATCTTGTTTTTGCCGGTATGTTTGGCAAGCTCATACGCTGCGACCCCAGCCGCAACCGTCTTGAGTTTTGTGTGTTTGACCTGCGCCATGGCTGAGACGGGGAGGATGAGGGAACTGCCGAGAACAAGGGCAGCCAGAGTTAAATGAGCGAACTTCATAGGGGTATATCCATTCCTTAGGACGGGGCATAAGGCCCCGTCGATGGAATCGCTTACGGATCGCAAGCCAGCCTGGTTGCAGTCTGTCGTCGAAGAGGTTGCAAGGGCTAAGGCGTTTTGCGCGACCGAAACGTCTCGAGGATCTCCTGTGCAACATGAAGCTGCACATCAGCCAAACGGAGTGCTTCCTTGGCTTTCGCGAGTTGATCGTTGGAAACGAGGCCCTCCTGGTACAGCGTTTCTGTGCTTGTGGCGGCTTCCTTTGCTTGAGCCATCTGAATGGAGGCCTTTTCAAATTCAGCCTTAGCTCGAATTTGCTGAATTCTCGCGTCGATCATCATTGCCTCGTCTGCCTTTTTCTGTGCCGACAGAATTTGCACCAACGATTGTTTGATCGTCTCAATCCGCTTTTGGTCGCCTTTCCCAGTCTTGGGATTTGATGCCCTAACAAGTTCATCGAGCAAAGACCGAACCCTATCCAGTTTTTTCTGGGCTGATACCGACATCGAATCAAGTCGTTGCATTTTAGAGAGCGCGGTCATTTTCTGCTGCTGCAACTCCGCCATTTTCTTTAGTCCACCTGCCTCAGCTTGCATCTTTTCGGCAGCTAACTTTTCCGCATACAGCTTTTCGGCCTGCAATTTGGATAGTCTCTCCATTTCTCGGAGCGCCTTGGCTTCGATCTGGAGTTTGTCGAGTTTTGCCTTTGCCTCATCCAGGTCGATATTGCTCGTGACGCCTTGCTGATACAGGGCCTCAAGTCGTTCGTATTGGGCTTTTGCCAGTTTTAGATTTGACTCGATCTCGAGGTGCCGCACCTGGACCTCTAAGCCTTTCCGGTTTTCCAACTCTGCTAATTGTCGAGCCTTCTGAGCGTTCAGCTCTGCTACCGCCTTCTGGGCTTGGGCGTCGGCCTCCTTTTGCTCTGCTTTCTGCTTGTCGATTTCGGACTGCTTCGCTGGGTCGGTCACCGAATTGGAACGAGATGTCCTTAAATTAAGCCTTGCCGAGTGTTTCCGAACCGCGACAAGGCGACCATGCTCAGACGTCAGCTTGGTGCTCGTGACGACCAAAGTGCTCGAAGGCTGAGACAAGGTAGGCTTTACGTCTCCGGTTGGGGCCATGGGCACGCCAACCTGAGCAACTCCTTCGAACGCGCCGACACTCGGAACGTGAGCGTGGCTGCGAGGGACGATTGCCGCACGTATGGAACTGAATGGCAGGACAATTGCGCCGGCGACGGCGAGGGTCACTAATGCCTCCACTACGGTGACACCGCGTCTCGTGCGAATGGTTGGGTCCAATATCGCTTTAACGCGCGATTCGATTTTTGATTGTTTCATGACAGGAACTCCTATAGAGGAATAAGGCTGACGTCGTCGGCCGAGTTCGGCGGTAATTCTGAGGAGTTCTCGAGCATAGGTGGAGGGCTTCACACCAAGCCTGATTACTGCATCATCGGCCGCCGCCTCGGCTTCCGCCCGCATGGCTCGCGCGCAGAGCCATACCGCCGGATTGAACCAGTAGAGAGTGCAACCAATGACCGCGATGAATTGACTCACGCTGTCAAAACGAAGCACATGAGCGAGTTCGTGAAGCAGCACTGCTTCCAGTCGCTCGAAGGACCATTCTGTGGACTCGTTTGGCATCAAAACCACGGGGTTCATGAATCCCCATGTCATAGCTGCAGGAGGTCTTGGGCCGGCCGACAAACGCAGGTCCCATTTTCGCTTTAGCCCAATCTGAAAGGCAAGCTGAGTCGGATCCAGTCCATCAATCGGATAACTCGCCCTTTTGCTGGAACGACGCCAGTAATGCATGGCTCGCAAGCTCCACAGGCACTGCGAGGTAAGAATCGAGACTCCAAGCAACCATACTCCGCCGACGATCCACCAAGCCGCTTTCCAGTCCGGTTTGGAACGCTCGAGCAGGGTTCGGTTGCGACTCCCAGGCGGAGAGGCCGTCGTCTTGGAGTGCGCCTCAGACAAAGCAGCCATAGAGGTTTCTCGAAGCATCTCGTCCATCGTCGACGAAAGTGCCACCTGCGTGCCTGCGGTAGAAACCTCAACAGGCCTGATCGGACCAGCTGTGACGGGCGTGGATTCATGCACCAGCCCAACCGGTTGAAGGGGCATCACGAACACGAGAAGGGGTAACGCTAGGAGCGTACAGAAGGCGACAAGCCAAACGAAGTGTCTTGTGGCTGCCGCCCTTCGTTTCAACATGATCGTGAAGCACCATGCTATCAGCAGGACCGCGACCGATTTGAATGCCAAATCGCAGAAAACAAGGCTCATCCGAAGCAACTGATGGTCGTTCATCTGCCCTCCCTTCTAGCTGATTCAATGATCTCAGCCAAACGGTCAAGCTGTTCCTGCGTGATGGAAGACTCTTCCCTGTCAATTAAAGTGGCCACTACCCGTTCGACCGAGCCACCAAAGAAATTCTGAAGCACGCCATCCATGACGCTCTTTGCCATTTCTTCGTGTGGAACAACCGGTTCGTAGATGTAACGAGTACCATCGCTCTCGAATCGGACATGGCCCCTGTCCTGCAAGATCGCTAGATGGGTCCTGACCGCCGTATACGTCGGAGGGTCTTCCAAGGCTTCTCGGATATCTGCCGCCGATGCCTTGCCAAGCCGATAAAGCGTGTCCATAATCTGCCGCTCGCGTCGACTTAGGCCTCCCGCTCGTTCACGCTTGCTCATGATAAGAACTCCGATCCAATACCCATGCCAATAATTTGGCATGGGTATTCACGATTGTCAATATCTGAGGCCAAAATTTTGGCACCGGTAATGATTTTCTTGTCCTGCGAGCTATCCTCGAACAGATGGAACGACCTCAACTCCGTATGATCCACAAGTTGGAGAGACTTGCCCCAGCCAAGGCGCTTCCATCCGGTTACCTATGTCGAGAGGCTGACGAATCGGATGTCGAGAATCTGGGCGCCCTTATTTCTGCTGCCTTCAATGATCGTTGGAGCAACGATAGAGTCAACGAGGTGCTCCTCCAGAACAAGGACGTCCCGAAGACATGGGTGATCGAATGGGAGGGACAACTTGTCGCAACTGCGTCTTACCAACTCATACCGAACGTTTTTCCAGAAAGTGGCTGGGTTCACTACGTGGCGGCGGACTCGGCCCACTCAGGAAGAGGGCTGGGCTTCATCGTGTCTTGGACAGTCGTAGAGACAGCACTTCGGGAAGGAATGAAGGACGTGAGACTTACGACCGACGATTGGCGCCTTCCAGCCATCAATACCTATCTTAAGCTCGGATTTGAGCCGGATATGTGGCATGAGACGCATCCGGATCGCTGGGAAGCAGTTCTCCAAACAATCGCTAAGGGTAGCTAACGGAGTTACAAAACTACGCACAGAGGGATCGGGTTGTCGCCCGATCCCTCTTAACGCATTCTTATTTCTGCGCCTGTGCGAAGACTTCTAACCAAGGATACTGAGGCCAGCAGCCTTGATCGGCGACATCTTCGGCGGCAAACCCGGCTGGAAAGAACGGGTTGATGACGGGCGCTGGGGCTTGCGGATACTTTCCATCTTCGATCAATCCGATCTCGCGTCGACACTCCCGCAAGTGCCGGGCCGTAGCCTCGTTGGCTGCCTTGGGAAGGGCTTTGTCGATCGTTTTGGCAAGGGTTCGGAGATTCTCTCGTTCGATTCCGTTTAGATCCGTTTTGGTCGCTGACGCGCCGTTGATACGCGAGTCGATTACGCTCAGGTAGCCGATCTGAAGGGCACGGCGATAGACATCGACATCCGGGTGCTTCTGATTGAGTTCGCTCCACACTCCAGATTGAACGTCCGTGGCTAACTGAGAGACCGTATAGGCTGAACCACCAGACTCTGCTTCAAAATCCTGAAGACGCTGGATGCGTCCATCCTGGAGCAGCGCGGTGACCAACATCGTCTGCCGGCCCACTACCCGGCTGACGTCACCGTCGGGATACAGCTTTGAAAGCAGCCAACGGTTGGTAAGGGATGAGGGCATATGGGTTCCGGCAGCCATGAGGAATTCGACCGCTGCCTTTTGATCCGCTTTCGAAACCGGTTTGAAGACAGTCTCACCATGTCCGACATGGTAATTGGTCTCAACCACTCCGCCGACATAGCGGAGAATGCGCATCACTTCAGTGAATCTTTGATCCACCAAAGTTGAACACAACTCTCGCAGCGAGTTGTAGTCATCCCCTTGCACGGTAGCTGCCGGGTAGAGGAGTTTTGCGGATCGATCGATGTTCAACAGGCCCAATTGGCTTGATTTCACCGCTTCGGAGCCTATGCACTCGCTCTGAGTCTCCGGATCCTCGTTATACACGTAGTTTCCATATCTCAACTCCGGGTGCTTGACCTGTTCGGCCGCCCACCGATCAAGAGTCGATTTTTCTTCTTCTGGGCTCGAAGCGCCGGAAATCGGCGTGTAACCCCACGCGATTGCAAACTTGTCGTAGGGTCCGATACGGCCGATCATGTCCGAGTGGCTGACTTTGTCACCTGGTTGGGCCACATAGTTGAATCGGGAATAGCTCATGATGGACGCCGCTACACCGTTATCGGACACAAATCCAGGGGTGCGAAGTTGGTGAACCGAAAATGCGGCGCTTGCTTTGAAGTTGTGCTCCAATCCTAAGGTGTGTCCGACCTCGTGTGAGACAACGTATTGGATGAGCGGTCCCATAAGGTCATCCGGTAATGGCAAATAACGGGCACGAGTGTCCACTGCAGACGCCTGAGAGAAATACCACTGCTGAACTAAATTCAACACGTTATGCCAGATAATCACATGGGCAGAGATTGTTTCGCCGCTGCGGGGATCTGCAACATGGGGACCTTGAGCGTTTTCGATGGCCGAAGGCGCCCAACGAATGACGGAGTAGCGCGCATCCTCAGGATCCCAGGTCGGATCTTCTTTAACCGATGGCGCGTTCTTGCAAATAACCGCGTGGGTAAATCCTGCCTTACGGAATGCGATGTTCCAGTTTTCTATGCCGGTTTTGATCCAGGGCCGCCACTTGTCAGGCATCTCACGGCTTAAGTAAAAGACGATTGGCTTGACGGGGTCCGAGAGAGCTGCGCTAGGGTCCTTTTTCTCAAGTCTAAAGCGATCGATATAGGCAAGTGAGACCGCCTTTTCTTCTGGTCTGCCATAAACGGTGAAATTGGTTTTGAAGAAGCCGACACGATCATCGAAAAGCCGAGGCTTCATCGGCTTTTCTGGAAGCAAGTCAAGGCTGTAATGAACCAAAGCGGTCTTGGCTTCCGGCGTTTGAAATGTCAACATCGAACGGGTCTCGATGTTCGTTGGAAAGTCGCTTACCCGATCGATATAGGAACGCGAAAGATCGACCCCTGAACCTCCGACTCGCGTACCAGCCGAGAAAGGAGCTTGATCGCTGGTGAACAGCTTGGTTACATCAATGACGGCAGATTTGTCCTTACCCTCGGCTTGTATCGGAAATGCAGCGAGGATTGGCGAGATATTTGCCATCTCGACACCGGTCGCAAGACCGTCCTTCGCCTGAGATCGAATATCGAAATGCTGCTCTCTCAAGTAAACCGAGTTTTCATGCCTCTCAAAGTACACGACATGATGATTGGCAGCGATTCCGGGGTACGCCTGCCCGGCTGGCACCTCTGCGACCTCGGTTTGCCATAGAAAGACCCGTCCATACAGGTTCGCCGGAACTTCCCACAGAATGGTCTCCTTTACACGATGTACTTTGAAAACCCCATCCTGTGTCTTTGCCTCCTTCGTGACAACATCCTCATAGGGCTTGATGGCGGGCTGTGCGGTTGAGCCGCTCGGCCCAGCCTGCGAAGAACCGGCTGCCGCACCGGCTCCAGTTCCTCCGCCGGGCCCCCGCCGTCGCTGTGGGTTTGGGTTTTGAGCACTCGCGGGAAGTGCGGCCGCCGCACAGAATATGACGGCAAGTGCCAATGAGATAGGAAGTCGCGAAAAGTTCATATAAGTCCTTGTAAGAAGGGAACTTACTACAAGCCCAACCAAACTTGTCCGTTCGGTATGTAAATTCTAATATGACCGCACGTTAGGAGCTGTTTTTGAAATGTTATTCTACTAAGAAGCACCAAGCCAACGGTAACCAGCAAGCGGCGGATAAACTCTCCCCAATCCTCAAGCACCTATTTACATAAGATGTCCAACTTGAAACCCAAGGTCGTCCTCTATTTTCCGGCCCCCGACGATGTCCGAGAGCTGCTTCACCAGTCGTTCGACCTTGTGACCTTCGAGAAAGTCGATGCCTCCAACAAAGAGGCCTTCGTCTCGGCCGCAAAGGACGCCGACGGAATGATCGGCATGGGTTTACCGGTTCCGACAGCCGAGTTACGTGGTTCTAGTCGCCTGAAAGCAATCGCGACCATATCGACCGGTTACGATGCGTTCGACGTTGCGGAGCTTACGAGCCAAAAGGTCATTCTGATGAACCTTTACGACCCGCTCACCGAGACGACCGCCGATTTGGCTTTTTCGTTGATCATGTCGGCCGGGCGTCGCATTGCCGAGTTGGATCGTAAAATGCGGCAGGGGCTTTGGACAAAGCCGGTTACAAAGGAATGGTTTGGCCTCGACATCCATGGCAAGACGCTCGGAATCGTTGGCATGGGCAGGATCGGCGCCGCCATTGCGCGCCGAGGAGCCCTGGGTTGCGGCATGTCCGTGCTCTATACGGCTCGGTCCCCGAAGCGGGATGCCGAAGACAAGTACGGCGCACGACGCTGTACTTTGGACGATTTGCTTATCGAATCCGATTACGTGTGCCTCGTCGTGCCGTTGTCGGCGGAAACCACGCATCTCATTGGTGAAAGGGAATTGAAGCTGATGAAGGCAACCTCCATACTGGTGAACATAGCGAGGGGGTCGGTCGTGGATGAGAACGCTCTCATCGAAGCCCTGGAGTCAGGCACGATTTATGGCGCCGGACTCGATGTATTTGAACGAGAGCCCCTTCCTTTGGATTCGCCGCTGCTTTCCCTTCCGAATGTTGTGCTCGCCCCTCACATAGGTTCTGCGACATTGGAAACTCGAGATGCCATGGCCCGATACGCGGCGCAAAGCCTCGTCGGCTTCCTTATTCGAGGTGAAGCGAGAAACGTGGTCAATCCGGATGCGAGTCGTTAGCGGCCCGCAAGCAACCCTACAAGACCACACCCTACAATGATGGCAACAACGGGGATACGAGGAATCCAGCCGAGGGCGAAAGCAAGCAATAGCAGGGCGATTTTGAGACCATCGATCCCACTGCTCTGAAAGATCGTGAACAAGACTGTCACAAATGTTCCGACCACCGCCAACACCAAACCACGCAGGAAGCCTTCCACGGCGGGATGGTGTTTGACCCGTGCATAGAGCCTATCGACCCCAAGTACCAAAAAAGGAGGAATCGTAATCGCAACCAGTGCGGCCATCGATCCCCATGGTCCCAACATCAGATACCCGAGGCTAACGACCCATAGGCCGTTGGGCCCTGGTGAAAGCTGACCCACCGTGATCGCTTCCACAAACTTTGCGTCGGTTGCCCAGGCTCGGGGCACAAAGTCGTTATGGAGACTCGATAGGTTTCCCATTCCTCCCGTGGAAAGGAGGGCGGCTCGGAGCATATAAAGAAAGAGCGTAAACGGACTCATTCAGGTATCGCCTCTCGTGTCCGTCGGGCACGCAGGGCGCCTTCTCCTGCTCCAATCGCACTCGCAATGAGCAGGACTACCGTTACCGAGCATCTTCCGGACGCTAGCAAGGCAACGCTTAACGATATGAGAATGAGAGAAAACCCAAGTTGCCCAAGTCCCAAACGCCAGCTAGTCTCGAGCGGCTTTTTCGACATCTGGATTGCGGTTACGAACCCTAGACCCACCGATGCGGGCAAGATCCCCTTGAGGGCCGCCTGCACCGGTGGCATACCCCGGATCGACACATATGCGGCAGTGAGGAGCATCGTGATGATGGCGCTGGGAAGAAGCATCCCGAACAAGCTGATAGCGATTCCGCGGATACCTGCGGTCTGGCGACCAACAAGAATGGTAAGGGCTACCAAGTTAATGCCCGGCGTCATTTGGCAGAGTGCCCAATCTCGATTGAATTCGTCCTCAGTGAGCCAGCCCTCCTGGTCGACGGCGGTCCGTCGTATCAAGGTCATGGTCGTCGTTCCACCTCCGAACGACTGAACGCCGATACCAATCCAAATGCGCAATAACTTCCCCGTAGAAATCACGGTATCAGTCTATTCGCAACCCTTTACCCAAGCCCGAGGTTTTTGCGCTCGGCAACTATCCTCATTTACCAACTCCACCAAGCCTTACCATCAAAGCGAAATCGTTTGGAACCGAAATTGGACTCGATCCTTGAAGTTGGCTCACCATCGATCTTAAGACCATCCCCCATGATTTGTATGCCCTTTGATCCGGCCCGTCCACCCTCGTCCTTAAGCGTAATCGACTCGCCAGAAATGAGGGAGGAGAATCTGGGAAGGTGAACGATGCCTCCCTTGTCACCCTGCAGTCCGACCCACGCGTCCGTCCCGCGCGCTAGCGGCAGCGCGCCAATATCGCCACCCGTCAAAACCAGAACAATGTTCTGGCTCTCCGAAGGTGAATTTGGAATCCCGCTATTGGCAGACGCAGTATAGGTGGCGCCGGTCTCAGCGCCAAAGCCACCCTTTATGTTCTCCTTCTGTGGGCACGTGTTACCGATGACAATCGAGTTTTTCGCGCTGTCGTGCAGCCAAATGCCGTAACTGGAAAAGGTTGGATCAGCCGTGCTCGGATTCACATCGCCGCAGTAATTGCCGATGATCCGTGTATTCGTCGTTCCGAAGCCAATATCGACGTTGGAATACCGACCAATTCCAGACCGCGAGTTCAGATGAATTTGGTTTCCGCTTATCGAACAGTCATTGCAGTTCGTGAACTCGGGTCCTCCCCCAAGAACGACTCCCTGACAACCGTTATTTCGAATCATATTGCTGGAAATGTTGAGCCCCGTGCAGTACGCGGCGCTGATTCCAGCGCCTCCGTTTGAGAGAATGTTAGCTCCCGTAATCGACGTGTAAGACGAGACTCGCATACCAATGCCATTCCCCTTATTGAAGTCGTAATGCCCTCCGATAATTTCGCAATCCCCCGGGGCAAATACGCCACCTGGGCTCTTAAAATCGTATCGGACTCCGTCGTAGGTGTTCAAGACCGAATAGCAATCAACCAAGTCAATCTCATCGGAAGTCTGCAACGTGTTGACGTTTTCAAGCAGGATGCCATTGCCGCTGCATGAGGTGACATAGATGTTGTCGAACCTCGTGAATTCGCAGTTGACAAGCCTAATTCCATTGAGTGGTTTCGTTTGATTCAGCTTGTTGCCATCAAAGGCAACCCCGCTGACGTTTGAGTACGCTGCGTTGGTGAGCGTCAAGAGATCCTGGCTCGCGTTATTGCCTTGCACGATTACTGCTCCATCGGCAGCCCGATCATTCAGCCAACTGCCGCCAGGTCCCAGCCAGTGCACTTCCCCGGTCGCATGCAGGCTTCTCACCAGGTACTTGTGTCCACCGGGAAAGTAGAGGGAGCCACCGTTTTGTGTCGCATCGATCGCGCGCTGCAACGCGTCAGTGTCGTCAGACAATCCGTCGCCTACGGCGCCGAAGTCCATCGGCGTACGGAGATTGGAGGCAGGGACGCTGCTCTGCCACATCACCCCTCCCAAGAGAATCGTCGACCCCATTAAAGCCGCGATCGAAACTCGAACACTCATTCCTTCACTTTAGACGCTCTGGACCTGTTGTTAGATGATTCGGGCGATTCTCGGATTGGGATAGGAGGGGACATGGGCACGAACGAGGGCAAGTCCTTGTCCCGCTTCGCAATTCCGCTTCTTCCGAAGCCGGAGGAAAGCGCTCCCCTCGGCGGTTGCGGGTAACGTTAATCTGATGTTGTCGCCTATCGTCTTCTGCGTTCTTTCTGGCGCGTTGACTCAGTCGGAGGTGATTGTCGCCCCGACCGGTTCGGACTCCAATCCGGGCACTGCAAGCCAACCGGTAGCCACATTGACGGGAGCCCGGAATCGGGCACGGGCTTTGAAGTGTCATTCGATTTTGGTTCGCGCTGGGCATTACCACTTTACGGACAGCCTGCGGCTGGATGGTCAAGATTCGGGCTTAACGATCAAGGCCGTATCTGGACCACGCCCTATGATTCTGGGGGGTATCGAAATTCCTCCGTCATCTGTCCATCCGTGTACCGACGACTCGGTCCTTGGGCGGATCATTGACGAATCCGTTCGACCATCGATCAAAGAAGTTGATCTTGGAGCGATTGGAATCACCCACTTGGATCCGATCCAACCCCGAGGCTTCGGGCGCCCGCCGGGACCAGCTCCCGAAGAACTCTTTCTAAACTATCGGGCCGGCATTCTTGCCCGATGGCCAAATAAAGGGTACGCGAAAATTGGTAAGGTCACGGAACCCGGAAACGGGGAAAACGACCAAGACAAACCAAAGCGACAACCAGTTTTCGAGGCAGGTGATCGCGCCAAGCGGTGGTCTCAGGCAAAAGATCTCTGGCTCTACGGTTATTGGGCCTTCGACTGGGCTGATGAGAGCATTCCCGTCACGAACGTAAATCGTACGACCGGAACGGTTACCCTCAAAACGCCTCATGTATTCGGGGTTGCCTCCGGCTCGCCGTTTTTTGCCGAGAACCTCATCGAAGAACTCGATCGACCGTCGGAGTACTTCATCGACCGAAAAGCCTTGAAACTGTATTTCCTAGACAGGGCCGAGAAGACGCCTGCTTCAAGTTATCAGCTTTCAACTCTGAGCGCTCCGCTAGTCTCCATCAGCGATGCCTCGAATATTACAGTTCGCGGCCTGGATTTTTGTATTTCGCGCGGGGACGCCGCTTCCTTTAAGAATTGTGAATCGGTCCGATTCGAGGGATGTACCTTCACGTCCCTCGGCGGTCGGGTTGCCGTGATCGACGGCGGACACCGGTCGGGCCTGCAGAGTTGCAACATTGCGCACACCGGGGAAGGAGGGGTCTCGCTTTCAGGAGGCGATCGAAATACCCTTTCGCCGGGGCTGAATTTTGTCGCAAACTGCGATTTCAGCGATTTCGAACGTCGGTCCCAGACTTACCGCCCGGCGGTGTGGATCAACGGGGTTGGGAATCGCGTGTCCCATTGCGCAATGCATGACGCTCCCCATTCGGCCATCATCTACGGCGGCAACAACCATGTGATCGAATATAACGAATTCTATCGAACGATTGCGGTTACCGGTGATGGCGGAGTCGTATATACCGGCCGGGATTGGTCGGCCCGTGGCACGGTAATCCAGTACAACTACTTTCACGACAATATCGGACAGAAAAAGTGGGAACCAGCTATCTATGTAGACGATCTGGGATCTGGAATCAAGATGATCGGCAATTTAATCGAACGATGCCACTGGGGGTTTCTCATCGGCGGAGGCAGAGAGAATATATTGGACAGAAACGTCTTGGTCGATTGCGACTTGGCATTCGATTGTGACGCACGCGGCCTTGGCTGGGCCGCCAGGTCAAAGCCCACGATGCTCGCAAATTTGAACGCCGTTCCCTATCAATCCGAGATCTGGCGGACGAACTATCCCGAGTTACCCAACATCCTTAACGAGGATCCGATGGCGCCGGCAAGAAATGTTATCCGTGGAAACCTGCTCGTGCGGTCAGGAAAAGTGGACCAGCAAATGGAAGCCCCGTTTCGAAAAAACGTCACCATGACCGGCAATGTCGAAACGAAATCGGACGCGGAACTTTCAAAATTCTTGCCCGTACCCAGGAGTAAAATGGGACTGATCAGGGATAGACTTCGGGCATCGTTGCCGCCCGATTTCGCCAAATGATTTTATGAGGATCTTTGCTTGAACCCCTTGGCAGTAGTTCAGAACACCAGGGGATTTCGATTCTCCAGGGGCGGCGTTCCGAATCCTCAGCCCGAAAGAATCGTATCATAGATAGAGATGTCCGAACGGCGATTTAGCGACCGGGATATGAATGCAATCATTCAGCGCGCGGCGGCGTTGCAACAGGAGGCCTCGTCTGACAAGGCATCGGGAACAACGTTGGACCAGATTCAGCAAGCCGCATCCGAACTGGGCATTTCTCCCGAAATGGTCGCAAGGGCGGCGGATGAGATTTCGTCCTCTCCCCCAGATGTCGGTCTTAGTCGGTTTGGCAGCCCCACGGCCGCTGTCTATTCAAGGAGCGCCGAAGGGGTTCTTCAAGAACACGAATTGCCCGGATTGTTGAAGGAGATCCGTCGACTGACCGGACGGGTCGGATACCCAAGATCCATGGGCGACTCCTTTGAGTGGCAGAGCAATCAGCCAGATGGACTCCACATTTCGCTTACTCCTCGAAACGGAAAGACATTGATCGACGTGAGAGCTTCTTTTGGCAACTGGGTAGGTGCATGTATTGGCCTTTCCGTTTTCTGCTCCTTGGCGATCGGGCTCCCCTCTATTGGTGAACTTGGACTGGATATCGGCGGAGCATTGACGGTTGGGCTGCTTCTGGCCAGCGCCATGGCCAACCGATCAATATTCTCGCGTATCAGTAGGGCCAAGCAAAAAACTGCGTTAGATTTAGCGGTTGAGCTGGGAAAATATATTGAGCAAGAGACTCAGGTTGCCAGACAAACGGCTACTGTCGAATCGACGTCAACGACGAAGATTCACCAAACCTTGATCGGATGAGCTTGAGACTTCCGCTCATCCTGCATGACGGATTGCAGACAACTAAGCCATCAAACGCGCGATGTCATGTTCAAACTCCTCGGATTCCGACTCCTCATAAAGAGACGGCTTCATTTGGGCATTTTTGAGTAACTCATATGCCGAGTCGTAGGCATTACGATTGTCGCCTGTCGTGGGCTTTCCCAAAGTCAACGATACACTTCCAAGATCAGAGGCTTGGAGCATCGCTTGAGCGTAACCAAGCCACTTTTAAGCCTTGTCCTTTATCGAGTCGATCTATGACAGGTCGAAGGAAGGGGCTTAATAACAAGCGGCTTGCTCTGCCCCTGACTCCGGATTGCATTCTTCGGCGATTCAGTCGGAAATTTAAAAACGTAAGTTCTATTTCTCGGTAAACGAGCCCCTCAGTTTTATGTCATCGGAAGAAGCACCGATCATGACTTCGAACTTCCCTTTTTCGATCACGCGCTTCATCTTCTCGTTCCAGATCGCCATCTGGTCCGGTTTGAGCGTGAAAGAAACCGTTTTCTTTTCGCCTGGTGCGAGTGTGATCCGAGAAAAATCCTCCAACTCCTTCATCGGCCTGACGATCGACGACACCGATTGATGAAGATAGAGTTGGGGAACATCGTCGCCGGCGACTTTTCCAGTGTTCTCGACATCAAAGCTGACGGTAATCGACTCAGCCTTCGTAATTGCTTCGGATGAAACATGGAGATTAGTATAAGAAAAAGTCGTATAGCTCAACCCAAATCCGAAGGGAAATTGGGGCCGGCCACTGAGGTCGACGTAGTCATACCCTCGTCCGGAGGGTTCCAGGTTATAGTAAGTCGGACACTGCCCCACGCTGAGGGGGAACGTCATTGGGAGTTTTCCACCGGGATTGACGTCGCCAAACAACGCGTCGGCAATCGCGGTTCCACCCTCTTGACCGGGATACCACGCATCGAGAATGGCAGGAACCCGATCAATCCAATGTTGCATCGTCACTGGCGACCCGGCCAGCAAAATCACCACGACGGGTTTTCCGGTAGCGGCGACTTCACGAATGAGTTCCTCCTGATTGCCAGGAAGATCGAGAAACGCGCGGTCTTGTCCTTCCCCCTCGATAATTCCGGTAACGATCACTGCCACGTCAGAACGCTTGGCAAGTTCGACTGCCTCGGCCATTTCCGGGTTGGCAACACCCGGTAAGCCCCACCCAAACTTCATCACTGCGTCGCCCGTTTCTTGGAAATACTCCAGCTTGAATTCGACTGGGACACCGGCTTCGAAGTGGAAGGTCGCTTCGTCCAACTTTGCCGGATGGACCGTCCAGTCATCGATGACCTTCTGACCGTTCAACCACAGCCGGGTTCCGTCGTCCGACGTAAGGGAAATCGTATAATCGCCAGTCGTTTCCGATACCAGTTTGCCCGTCCACCGAGCCGAGAAATGTACATTCGGAATCGCTTTGTCCGGCGACCCGGTGCCCCAGTTGAATGCAATCTGAGAATCGGCTCGCACCAACGCAGGGTCGCCGGTCAGTTCTTGGTTGGTGAAGTATTCTCCCTTCATGTCTCGAAAGGCCCGCGCTGGGACCGCAGGCATGCCTTTTGAGCCACCGAGGTCGCTTCCTTTCGCCCACTCTACGCTCACGCCAGGTCCAACTTTGGCCTTGATTCCGTCGAAAACCGAAACGGTCGGAATGTTGATACCGCTGTATCCGCCCAAAGGCATACTATCTTTCGCATTCGGCCCGAGCACCGCAATCGACTTGAGTGACTTGCTCAACGGGAGCGTCTCATTTTCGTTTTTCAACAAGGTGAGCGCCTCTCGAGCGGCATCCAGTGCGATTTGACGATGGGCCGGCGATTGAACGATCTGTTCGACATGCTCCGGGTCTGCGAACGGAGCGTCAAACATCCCGATCTTGAACTTGATACGGAGGACTCGCCGAACCGCCTCGTCAAGCGTCTTGGGGGCGATCAAACCCTCTTTCACGGCATCGTCAAGCCCTTTGCCCCAGATATAGACGCCTGGCCACTCCGACTCCATGCCTGCATTGAGAGCAGCGGCGGCTGTCTCCTTTGGGTTTGCGGTATTTCGATGTTGGTCCATGATGCCGCTGGTTGCACCATAGTCCGACGCGACCCAGCCCTTAAATCCGTATTCGTTGCGCAGAATATCCGTTAGGAGCCAGTGATTAGCCGAACAGGCTCGCCCGTTTAGCGAGTTGTAGGCGGACATGATGGTGCTTGCGCCACCCTCTTTGATAACCGCCTCAAACGGAGGCAGATAGACTTCGCGAAGCAGCCGCTCCGTGATATTGATCGAGTGACTGTCCCTTCCACCATCCCCGGAATTATCGATGTAGTGTTTTGGCGTCGTCGCTACGCCGTGAGACTCAAATGCCTTGACGAACGCGACCCCCATCTTGGAACTCAAGAGCGGATCTTCGCCATAGGTCTCTTCAACGCGCCCCCACCTTGCATCCCGGATAACGTTGATCACCGGAGAAAGGACGTGTCGCACACCCCTGGCCCGGGCTTCTTCGGCAATTGCAGTTGCCCCACGGCTCACCATACTGGGGTCCCAAGTCGCCGCCATCGCAATCGATTGAGGGAAACTGGTCGTCCCATTCGCGATCAACCCGTGAAGGGCCTCGTCATGAATGACAAGCGGTATGCCGAGTCGGGACTTTAGTGACCGGGCATAAACCTCATTGGCGCGCTTTGCCGCCGCAAGGCTCGTGAGCGGACGAAGAATATCCAACGTCTCGCCGAAACCGACGGTGTCGATCGCCGGATCCCAGAGTTGCCCATCGCAACGCAACTGGTTAAGCTTCTCTTGAAGCGTCATCCTCTTGAGCAGATCTTCCACGCGAACCTCGATGGGCTGGCGTGAATCCTTGTAGGGCGGATCCGCCGCTCGGACGACGGTCATCGAAGCAATCAAAGCGAAAGAAACGGTCAGGTACTTTGCGACGTTCATGGTAAGTCCCGGGACACCCGAATGCTACCCAAGGCGACAACCTAATCCGGGGGAGGAAATGTGCCATTAGAGAACCGTCTTGACCGGGGTCAATGATCTTCGCTCGCTGGCATTACGAAACCCTAATCAAGTTTGCCCCTGCCGAGCGTCCGACCTGCCGTGTTATTTCAGTTCCTTCACTATTTTGTCGGCCAGCGTCAGAAGGTCTTTCTCGGTCGCCTTCGCGGCCAAGCCGTAGTATCCGAAGACATGGTCGCGCCAAGCTACCACCGCTACGGCATCGCTGGAAGTGTAATAGAAGATGCTGTTTTTCCCCCGAAATTGCTTCATATCCTTGAATAGTTTAGATGGCTGTCGAAAGCGGTAAAGCAAGACCACTGACTTGCCGTATTGACACTGCATGACCGCGGCGGTTACTCCTCCAAAACTGGCGGTAGACGACTTCGCGAGCTTCAGACCCAATTGCCGCAAATCTGGCGCGACGACAGAGAAGTGCAGGTCTTTCGACAACGTCGTTAGGTCAAGGTTATGGTGGATCCCCTTGTCGAGAACTGCGGTGGCTGGCCAGACCATTTCAGTAGTCGGCGAAACCTCTTTACGTCCAACCAAGAAGATCCAGACAAGCGCCATGATGATCACGGAGACGATCAATGGACCGATGCGGTGCCACAAAAGCTCGCGATCCGTGACTTGGTTCGCTTGAAGTATCGCCTCATGGATCGAGACGTCGTCATCATCGTCTTGGCGCATTGGCATGCTTTAGAAAAAGTATGGCGGGCTACGAATGGCCGATGCACGTCATTGAAATGCGTTAGCTCAAATCTGATGTTCCGCGTCACCCCACCGCATTCCTTGATCATGGGCTAAGAGTTGGGCCCTGTGCCCTCACTCGCCTCAATAGTCGAAAGAGACCATTGTTTCCAATCTCACGATCAAGCCCGCGATCTGCAGTGGCGTCGGGTGTATACCGAACTCCCTGCAAATGCCAATCGACAAGCCGGGACTGCTTCCACGACAGTTCCTCCAGAATTCTCACGCACCGAGGTAGAGATCCTATGGGGTTTGTTTACGTCCAGAAGTGCGGTTGGCCGAGAAGATATGTCCCCATTGCCAAGCGATGAAAGTTAAGGGGGTCCGTCTTCAAAGGGCACGGTGCGTCAGGAGGCTCCAAGGCACCCAGTTGGCACCCAATTACCAATCTCGGTATGCCGGGAAGACTGTCCAGAAATAAAAAGCGGTGCAACTGAATTGTCTCGATTTACGAAGTCTTATTTGGCCCCAATTACGGTAACACCTACTTTAGTTGAGAGGACGATCTCTTATGAAATTCCCTACCGCCGTCATCGCGGTAATCCTGGCTGGGACAAGCCTATCCGGCAAGTCATCTCGTATCGCTACACCTTCACAAGGCCCCATCGCCGAACTGGACTTCGAAATCGTAGGGGGTCGAATTTATGTTCCGGCTGAGGTCAACGGCCATAAATTGAGTGCGGTTTTGGACAGTGGCGCCGGGTCCTCCGTGTTGGATACCGACCTTGCTGACCGATGGAACTTGCCGTCCGGAGGCAAAATTGCCGTTCAAGGAGGAGGAAACGCGATGGTCGGAGGGAAGTTCCTGACCAAAACGGTGATCTCAGTTGCTGGGATTACCGAACCGATCCCTATTGCGATCCCTCTCCATCCGCTCGATAGGATGGAGGGGCGTCACATTGAAAGCATCCTCGGCTTCCACTTCTTCCAGACCCATGTCGTCGAGATCGATTATCAAAAACGTCATCTTCGTATTTTCAATTCGTCGTCCAACTTCATGCCTACTGGTGTTCCCCAACCCATCCGGATTGAGGGATCGCTTTGTCATACGACGGTTGGAATGACGATCGACAACGATCACTATTCCCTCGAGTCGATTATCGACACGGGCGCCACTGGGCCCGCCCTCACCACCAAATTTCTCGATGCCCATCCGCTCAATGTGGCACGCACTCCACTTGCCGAAATCGGGGCTGGAGTAGGCGGGTCCTCAAGGGGTCAGAAGTTCCGCCCCAACTCGATTCAGATCGGCTCGATTTTGATGCAACGACCCATCGTAGCCATGACAGAATCGGGAGGTGGAGTTGTCGGAAAGATCTCCTCATTCGATCTGTTGCTGGGGGCTGAAGTCCTTCAGAGATTCGTGATCACGTTCGACTACGCGTATAGCAAGGTCTACCTCGTCCCCAACCTGGACGCATTCAGACCCTTTGATGCGGATAAAACAGGGCTTCGTGTTCTGGCTGAGGGAGCCGATCTTAGAATCTATCGGATCAAGGGTGTGCTACCGGGATCATCGGCCGAAAAATCCGGGGTGAAAGTGGACGATGTGATCGAGTCGGTCGATAACTTGCCTGCTTCGAACTATACCCTTCAAGAACTAAGAGAGCTCTTTAGGTCGCCTGCCGCCAAGGAATGGAAACTCGGGATCCGAAGAGATGATGCACAACTTACGATATCCTTGGAAGCCAAGAGCATTATCTAGCTACGACCTTTCCTACTCAAGCGCATGGCTTCCATGTCTAACATTCCGAAACGGCGTTTCCTTCCGTCCGTCAACTCTTGCAGGGGATTTGTTATGAAGCAGGCAACTTTACTTTTTTCCATTTTCGGGTCGATTATGTTGGGACACGCTCGGGTGAGTCCATGCTGGGCCCCCTATCTAAGTGGATCCACAGAACAGCGCGTGTTCCTCGTAAAATCCCTTGCCACCATGCACTCCCATGAGGCAATCACCCTCTTGGTAGGTGCTCTTGCGGACCCCAAGGGCGACGTCGTAGGTCCGGCTAGGGACGCTCTTCGAGCCAAACGCAGCAGCGAAGTCTTTCAGTCCATCGTGGCTGGAATGCCAACTGGCAGCCAATGGCAAGCTGCCCATTTGCTTGCAGACTACCGGGAGCCACGGTACATCAAAGCCATGAATAAGCTGCTGAGACACGACAAAACTGAGGTTCGTGGGCCGATCGCTTTGGCGCTCGGAATCATTCATGACAACCAATCGTTCGGCCCCCTGCTAAAGGCAACGCACGATCCCAACCCCAACGTTCGAGACGAGGCCGCACGTGCCCTAAATTGCTACGACGATCCAGCCCACCAGACAATCATAAGAAAGCTCCTCGAGAAGCCGAACGGCGCCTGAGACTCTCCCAGGATGGGCAGTCGTTACGGCATTTAGGGCATTAGAGACATAGCTGAGCCAATTTCAAAATTCGGTTTTTGCTCCCTTGGACTGGTCGGTCAAGGAGGATGCCTGTCGGCTCGGTTGCTACTTGGTGAGTGCTCAGTGGCTGAAATGGCTTTCTCGGGGAGATGAGGAACGCCATTAGTTGGTCGGTCAGGCATGGTGTGACGCTCCGGACTGTGCCGAAGGCTCCGGAAGGCTTGTTGCAGGCTGTAAGATCTGAAGTATTCGCAATGCGAAGATCGAGAGGACGCCGAACATCAGGTGCGTATGGACCTTGCGCCCCCCACGAACGAAGATGAAATGGCCTCCGTGGTTTTCCTTTAGATCTGAGGCGAACCTCTCCACGGCAGTTCGGTTCTCAAATCGCTTAGCCCTATCTGGCATTAATTGAGGCGCGGGTTCCGCGTTTTTTGGGCGCTACGATTGCCACTTGGTCAAGAGCGCGCGCAGTGCGTGGGACCGCCTCTTCAGGATAACCTCGGTCGAAAGTATTGTAGAAGACCTGCCCCACACGTTCGGCGACCGCCTTCATGAGCCGCATGAACGTCGCTCATGCTTGCCGATGTCGTAAAGAACGCCAGCGGTATCCCTCCATCGCCGACGCTTGCGTGCGCCTTAAACCCACGCCAATATTCCGGTTCGCCCATCGAGCCGATCTTCACGCAAAAGTCGCAGCGAATCGGAAAGGCAGCACGTGATTCTTGCCAACTCCGATGCTCCTGGAGTTCAAGGACAGTCGGCCGAGCCGGTTCACCTTTAGGCTTGCTTGGTTTCTTCTCCCCCTTCTTCTCAGGTTTTGGCTTGCGGAAACCGCGTTCGCGACCCTCTGCTGGACACGCAAAAACTAGGTTCAAGGCGCTTGATACATCGATTAAGGAGTTGGCAGACGACATTGCATACGGGGTACATGATCTTGAAGATGGTATTGCGCTCGAACTGATAACGCTTCAAGATTGGAAAGGAGAGCACCTTGATGAGAAGTTGCGGCAATTAGGAATGCTTGCGGCTGGGAAAAAGCTCTTCAGCGACGATCATTATATTCGTAAGCAGGCCATAGGTGACCTCGTATATCATATCTTCAAACATCTTTCGATGGCAGAGAGTGATCTCTTTAACCATCCATTTGACGCTATAATATTGCGCTACCGAGCAAAGCACGCGGAGTGCTTAAGAGCCTAAAGCAACTAACATGGAACAAGATGATTCTCCGTGCGCAGGTGAGGTCCTTGGAGTGGCGGGGTCTGAAGCAGTTACGGCAGATCTTTGAAGCATTCATGACCCATGGTGAGGAGATCATGCCAGCAGAAGGGGCCCGTCGTCGGCTGGTGGAGTGCGATCCGGATGACCAAGACTGTCGGAAACGAGCTATTTGTGATTTCGTCGCAGGTATGACGGACGAATATGCGATGCGGATGTACGAGAGGCTGTTTCAGCCGCGCCAACGAAACGCTTTCGAGAGGCTGTAGATTGGGCGTCGGTTGTTACTGCTTATCGTCTGCTGAGAAATTAGTGCTTTTGTAAATGATTAGAGCAGGGCTGGAATCCACGCTCTGCTCCATTGATTCTGAGCAACCATCTACGGTTCCAAGCTGAAATGGAGTGACAGTGAATGCTCGTGGTGGAGTGTCTCGAAACGGATATGGAGTTCCAGGTTAGGAATAGGCGGAGTTCTGAATGGACCAACAAATTCGCCAGACAGCCGCATCATTGCCGGACCCTCAAGTACCAGTTCATCAAGCATTACAGTAGCAAAGACATCCTTGGGCCATGTGTTTGGCATTTCCCGAGCGAACTGCAGCTTCTCAAGCGCAATCGGACTTCCGGCTCCGGTTATTTCGCCAGCGATGCGATGGAAGGGGAAGCCGACTCGGGGACTTCTGGGCTCAATGTAGAGCAGGATATCGGCGCGACACTTGACCATCGGGTTTTCTCGTGGGTCAGCCACAACGGTTGCCCTTAGTATTTCGAAACCAGGTCGTGCTGTTGCTGGCATCAAGAGGGAGAGAAGCTGATTGCGAGTTGCCGTTTCTGTCCTCGTTCCGGAACGCCACGGGACTTCGCTCGCGATCTTTACTCCACCTTCGGTGCCAAACGAGGGATTCTTGATGAGGTAAGGGCCCTGGTCAGTCGAGAAGGCGATTGCGGTTACGCTGTGACCGCAATTAAGGGATATCGATACAACCGTTGATTCCGGTGTTATTTCGATAAAATGTGCTGCAATCGTTGACCACCACAAAGCGAATTCCGTGACGCTGGCCCCGACGACGCCGTTCTTTTCGTCAACACCGATAATCCAAATGGCTTCTTCGCCCCGGAGGGCAATGGCATGGCTGGCAATCTGTCGCGCCGTCTTATAGGCGTCACTTGGCCACTCCCGTTTAAACTCAACCACGTCGTCTTCTATGGCTTGGCTTCGTTCGGTGCGTTCAATTTCTTTCAAGGTAAGGGCTTCGAGTCGGTTGACACGCATAGCCTAGAATCGCACCGCAGACGCCTGAATAGCAACATCAGTGGTGTTCTCCATTTACGGTAATTTCGCAATTCCCGTGTAATTGGCCTACAAGCTCAGGTTCAATTCATCACGCCCTCACGGAGGACAGTTTCGAAAATCAGGATTCATGAACTACGTCGTCTTCTACTCGTGGCAGTCAGACCTGCCAAACGCGACAAACCGGGGCCTAATTGGGAAGGCCCTCGACATTGCAGTCAAGGCAATCGCAGCAGACGACTCGATCACTGTCGACCCAGCCGTGGACCGTGATACGAAGGGTGAAGCTGGGACCCCTGAGATTCCGGCGACTATTTTGAACAAGATTGAGGCTGACCAAGCCTTTGTTGCTGACGTTTCGATCATCAACCAAGGACATCACTGCCGACAAACTCCAAATCCCAATGTAATGTTTGAACTTGGCTACGCCATTAGGCAGCTTGGGTGGTCACGCGTATTGTTGACCATGAACACCCATTTCGGCGGTATCGATCAATTACCATTTGATCTTGATAAACGCCGGGTGATTCTCTACGTAGCAAGCCCGGAGGATGCAGATCGTGCAACACCGAGAAACGAGCTGGCCAAAACGCTCGAATTTGCCATACGGGCAATGATTGATGAAGAAGAGAAAGTGGCTTTGGCAAAGACCGAAACATCGGCTGTTCAATTGGCCATTGAGGCTATTGAATCGGCTTCTCCAGCAACTTCGGCGCGAATTAGTAACTTTTGGGAGTGGCTTATTGGAAGTCTGGCGTCGAAGGAACCGGATTGGAAGGCAGAGAGACCAATGGAGGATCTGCTGGTGGAAGGACTCGCTACTACCGTCAATGAGGTCGCAGCCTTCTCACGTGTCGCACGAGCTGCTTCGCAGGCACCAATAAGTACCGCAGTGCTCGCCCTCGGCAAAGGATTTGAGCAAGTGCTTGAGCGATACGATATGGTTACCGGTCAACGCACGGCTAGTTACGTAAATCAGTTCAATTATTGGCAATTCATTGGCCAAGAACTCAATGCGTCGCTCGTTGGACTGTTATTACGTGAGCAAAGATGGGAAACCTTATCGGAACTCTTGCGGCAAAAATATATCCAACAACTTTGGACGCAATCTCGAACGACGGGCGTGGCAACCTACTGTGACTTATCAGAACATCTGGAATTACTTGAAGCGTGGAAAGCCAAACAACGCGATAAATGGTATTCGCCTCAGGGCCAAATTCTCATTGAGCGTCACTCGGCTGAACCATTGAATCGATTAGTTGATAGAGATGCTTTGTGTGATGCGGACTTCTTCTTGTATCTCAAAAGTCTCACGGACGGTGAGAAGGCTGGAGATCATCGTCTTTGGTTTCCACCCACAACTGTGTACATCCGCAATACGCCACGGTTTATCCTAGAGGCCTCTCACAGCGCGACCGCAGTAAAGATTATGGATTTGCTAGGTCTGGTTGGCATTCCAAAGCTCAAAGAGGTGCTTTTGGCAGCAATTGGAGAACTCAACGGCAAGCGAGTTCACGGTCACGATAAGGTTCGAATACGACCAACGGACATTGAAGCCATCGGAAGTGAATAGCTCACGGTTTTGCCGGCAAAACCGTGGTTCCTACTTCACCGTTGGAGCAAACAGCTGATTCCTGATCGAAAATTGAGGGGTTTATCTAGCCTTCTGAGGATAGTGGAATAACATTAACTCACATACAAGGACTCGACGTGACCTATGAGGTCTTGAATCATACAACCTGAACCATGAAAGCAATGAACTTCCTGGACGCTCCGATAAAAAAGTCGAGCGAAGACGAATTGAGCCGATTGCCGTTTGCAAAATTAATAGCGGCAAAGTTGCTTGAACCCAATTCAGAATCGGCAACTGTCGTCGGACTTACGGCAAGCTGGGGCGCTGGCAAGTCCTCGGTCGCTAACATGGTCGTTGAACTCATTGAAGAGCATGCAACTGTTGCCCATTTTGAGCCGTGGATGGTTCGGAGCGAAGAAGCTCTGGCCAGAGAGCTTTTTTCTCTGATAGGCAGGGCAATACTACCAAAGGACGATACCCGGGAATCAAAGAGGCGCCGCGCTCAGTTTTACACCTACGCAGCCAAAGCACTTTCTGTATCCGCGACGGGTGCAGGTGGCTTAGGCCTGGTCGTGCCGGGAGTCTCAGTCTTCGGAAAAGCGCTGGAGAGATCATCGAAAGCCGTGAAATTGGCGGCTGAGGGATTAGAGGCTCAAGCAGCCGAACCGAGCCTGACTGAAGCACGAGACCAAATCGCGGCACAACTAAAGCAATTGCCAAAGGCTATCGTGGTGGTCATTGACGATATTGATCGGTTAAGTCACGAGGAAGTACGGACCACGTTTCAGATCATTAAAGCCTGCATGAACTTTCCCAACGTGCGGTACTTACTGCTTTACGACCGCGAACAAGTCATTCAAGCTCTCGCTCCCTCCGTCAACGCTCCCGATGCCTTTCTAGAAAAAATAATTACCCAGGCATTTGACTTACCAGAAGCAACAAAAAAGCAACGAACACAGCTTTTAGACGGATACCTCACAAGCTTGGGGATTCAAGACAACCTATCTGAATCGGCTAACGAGCGCATAGGGTTGGCATTCGACCAAGTGCTTCTCCCTGGCTTGACTACGGTGAGGCACGTTAAGCGATTTGTCAGCACGGCTAAGTCCCTCCTACCCGGCGTTTTTGTCGATGGGTTCTTGAATGTCGACCCGGCGGACTTTTTGTTGTTGGAATTCCTGAGACAATACTCTCCGACGGTCTATGCTGCCCTCCGTGATGAGGAAGCACCCCAGGCCGGAGGACGCTTTAACAGGTATGTGAACGACAAAGAATGGCCCAACTTAGTCAAGGCTAGGCGTAACGATACAATTGGCGCTTTGACCTCCAGTTCGAAGGAACTAGCGACCCGGAGTATTGCTCTCCTCGATCTGAAGCAAGACGAGTTCGCCTCTGACGTAGCCGAAAAACGGTTTAGCACACGGTACTGGAAGCCCGTATATCTAGGCTTCTGTGATGCGAGGGCGACCATTCCTGAAGGCCAGTGGAGGAGCTTCGTCGGGGGAGGCTTAACAACTGAATCGATCAAGCTGGTGCTAGGTACATGGTCGAATAGAGACCGGCGAGACGAGTGGGTCACCGCTATCTGCTTGCGGTCTCAGGATATCCCGAAGTGCAGTTTAGGAACCATGGTTGTAGCGCTTTTCCAATGGGGGGACAATCAGAGCTACGAAACTGATCAATTTGGTGAGACCCATGTGCCTTGGTTTGAGGCAGTTCGAATGTGCACTGAAGCGATTATTGAGCGTTTCGTGTTCTCTGATCGGCTCGGATTCCTTGTGAAAGCGATTACAGATTCAATGGCGTTAGTTGCGCCCGCATTTGTTGTGGGCTTTGAGCAGGAAGGGATACGCCGAAACAAATTGGGACGTTGGTCTCGGGACCTTGACTTACCTCAGTTGGTGGATGGACTGGCAGCGCGCTTGAGTAAGCAAGTTGAGTCAGGTGAGATTTGGGAGCAACCGGACGTGTTCCATGCCATTCGGGCGTGGCACTACCTCATTGGACAAGGTCGATTTGACGAGTGGTACGGACGGTTACTCACGGATACCGACCTCCTTGCCAACTACCTCAACCTGTACATGGGAAGTACAAGAATTGACGGCAAGTCCTACAACTGGTCGTTTTCTCCAAAGATGGTGGCGGCAATAACCGCGATTGACCTTCGCAGGCTCACCGAAAACGGTACGTGGGCACGACAAGATATCATCGAATCTCATTCGCGGCAACAAAGCCAGGACATTCTCGATCAGCGCCTTGTTTCGGTGCCTTCCTGAACGGCAAAGTGTCGACAGTAGCGATAAAGGAACTTCGCCGGTAGAGTTCCTGGAATCGTAAGCGGTGCCACTTCTCACCTCCGTAAATAGCGATTCCCAAATGAGCTGGTGAGACCATTCATCTCCGGCGTGCAGGAAATATCCAAAACCGAGATGTGCGAGTTCACGGCATGCTTGTTCGACAACTTGGCGATTCGCCAGCCAACTAAACTCAGCCGTATCAGAGTGGGCTGCAATCCGAGAGCTATCGAAGAGTGGTTCCCCAGTCGAGTCGGTTACTGCGTGGTTGAGGCGATAAACCAAGTTGGAGAAATAGATCATGGAGATTTTCGGAGCAAGCACAACCTGAGTCAAGTTGTCTCCCATCTCTTCGTGCTCGACAGTCAGCCCAAGTGCGGTTGCGACGGCAGAATGCACGGTCATGTGTGCCCCAGCTAAGTGCTCATCTTTCTCCTTGCTGACAAGTCGAAGCCCGACCAAGAGGGGCATGCCGAGTTCCAGCCATTCCGATAGGAGCCACTTCATCCCAAGTTGCGTATTGTCTACGTTGAATGTCCAAACCCGATCAGGTGAAAATTATACGTGAACATCCCTATCAATATCCTTAACACATCTGCTTCACTAAGATTGATTTAATTGCTCATCGGCTGTGATTGACTTTCCGGAACCCACGTCTGTCACCTATATGATTTGAAAGAAAGGTCGAAACCTTCGGCGGAACTCATGCCGTATCGATGAATCGTGAACAGTCATCGACGCGGCCTGGCTGTCTTGTTTCAGCGCGAGCTTGACACCGAAATCAGGCTTTGACCCAAGCGAGATGACGATGGAGAAGAGCCGACAGCGGCGGGCACACACTCGCCAGTGGGATCGAGAAAAACTTTGCCATGTGCGCTTCGATTTCGCTACCAAGCCGCTTGTGTGCTCCGTGGTAATTCGAGAGGTACAGGTAGTCGCGGACGCTCCTAACCAGCGCGTCGGTCTTAGGCTGCCTTAATAGTCTTTGCGCAGTATGCCGTCCGCGCTCGACCTCTTGGCGCACTTCTCGATCAGTCGGCGTGCGCCCTTTACGTTCCCGCATCAGCCGTGCCAGTTCTGCGATATCTTGAGAAGCGTGGAATTCGATCTCTTCAATATCATTCGTAATAGTGGGACCGACTTCGTCATCGACGACGGGGCCAGCGGCGCAAACGATCGGTGAATCCAAGTCGCTGTCAACGTGCCAAGCCACGATCATATTAAGCTCGTGGTCGCCGACCTCATGAATTCGAAGAGTAACCTCTTGAACCTGCCCACCGACTGCATAGACGGCAATAATGTTCGCGGCTTCATGCCAACAAGTCCACAGCTTTCGATTGGGATCCAAATCATAATCGGTTAAAGGTCTCACACTATTCACGTACTTGGCGTTATGCTTGGCTCTGAGCCCAGGGCACTTCGAGCCACAATCGAAATGGTCCATGGGATGGCGTCTTGGATTGTCGACGGTAGTTGGGCAAGTACGGTCCGCGATAATCGAGAAGGCGTAGTATCAGAAGAGCCACATACGACTGGCTAAGCTGCCAGGCCTGGTACCTGGCAAGATCGTCCATGCCTGCCATCCGCTTTCGTTTGGATCGAGTCGCATGTATGGTCGCGTTGCGAATTTGCGTGATGGCGAACGGTCCATCGAAGGGCCCTGTCTCCCCTTCTTTCAGCATTGCCAACGCACCACTCAGCTCCTCCATGTGTGAAGGGATTTCTGATGAAATCCCAGCCCAAAGCAGCGCCAGACGAATCTTGTCGGCGGCTGAGATGCGATCGAAATTCTCACGGGAGATGAGCTGTTGCCGCTCTTGTACCGCTTCCCATGAAAGCAGTTCCAACAAGATTTGCGACTTGGCCAGCTCAATATCCACGCCTGACAGATTTCGATTCGCTTCGACATAGAGGTGGATCGCGGAAGACAGCCAACTGCGTTCACCTTCGTCTTTCCAAAGCTCGTAAAGCCTGTCCGCAAATGCAAAACATTCCGATGGATTTTCCTTGGCAAACCACGTGCCGTTGTTACCCGCTGGGGCGCAACGAGCACCGCCGTGTGCGGCCCTATACACCTCCGTCGGCATGTGCCGATAACCGAAAGGTAAAACACAAGGGCAACACGCTCCATTGGCGAAGGTGAAGACGAAATACAGAAGCTCAAGGGCCCTTTCGGCTTCCTTGGCACCGAAAAGCTTATGTCGGCGGCCATCATCAGAGCGGCGCTCCAAGTTTCCGACATGCGTAATAACATGTCGCCTTTGCTTCCTTGCTTCAGCCAGCCGTTCGCGTGAATCGGGTTGAGCGTCCAGTGTTACCTGCCACGGCCCCATACTGAATGACGCTCTTCCAGTCCACGACCTCGGACCTTGTCGCGCCCCGTAGCGGAAAATACGGTCGCCACGATAGTCCAGGAAATTAAGCAAATGGAACCGTATTCGGCCGATCCTCGCCTTCCCACCAAACGATACCGACCCACTCAGCAATCCCGAGGCTGGCGCCACCTTCTCGTCGTGCCCCCACGTTGCCCCAGACTGCAGTAAAAGCGCCCTGGTAGGTCCGTCGGCACCAACGGGCTGAAGCTTCACGTCATCCACAACCCGGCCATATAGTTTGGACGGCGAGGCCACCTCGAACTTCAGATCTGGATCTGGCACAAACACGTATCGGATACAACACGACTCTTCGGTCGTATGCCCACCTTCGGTGAGTCGGACACTTCCATTGAAGATCGGAATCGGCGCATTCGGCGAATCTTGGATGACGGCTGGCAGCATGGCCAATCGCAGACATGCTCCCGATAGCTGCTCCTCCGATGAGTCAGCGCCCAGACCCATGGGCCAGAACTCCTCTTGCATCGCGTTCATGTTGGCTCCTGTAGTCCTTTCGGATCTGCGGTGCTTACAACCACGGTCCTATGCCGTTTGAGCCGATTCAGGGCTCGGCCAAGAAACGAACCGACTCTTTGAATTGCGGAAGGATAGCCTGGCGCCTTGCCTGACTTTATGGCCGTCTGGAGGACAAGCACCATGTACTCCAGATGGTCGTAAAACGCGTGCACCTCCTTTTCCCATGTGCGGATGTCCTTCTGAACTTCTATCGGCAAATCGGTGCCCCTAAAGATGAGTTGGGTCTCGAGATAGGCCATGAACATGTCGTAGAATCCAATCGTAGTGGGGTCGGCGTAGGAGAGGCGATCTCGGAACAGGTCACGCATCTTCCCGTAAGACGGCCATAACATTTCCTCCCAACGTTTGTTGAAGTAGTCGACGTCGACGGTGTATTCAGGAACTAGCCGTCGCACGGCCTCATGGTATTCTTGGGAGCCTTCGTGGCCCTTCCACCTTGCGAGCTCTTCCTGGTATCGATGCTCGCATGCTTGCTGAACGCGGACGCGATAGTTACTGACAGCCAGAATCTCCTTACGGATGGCCAGCATCGGCCCATAGAACTCGTCAAGTTGCTTTTGAACCCTTTCTAGGCGTCGCTTACCCTCGTTATTCCGCTGTGCGATCCAAGCGCCGGCTAAGACGCCACAAAGGCCTGAGGCGGGACTTATGCGGCTCTCATGCAAACTGGCCATTAACCCAATTATGAGCCGCTTACTACGTAATGGCACGCCCTTTCGATTTAGAGAGGCCCAATCCGCTATCTTGGATCCGTCAATCTACCCATCGTCCAAAGCGTCGATCGAAGTCAAGCGGGCTTAGCAGCTCCATGCTGTCAAATAATCCCTCATAGACGACATATCCACGGAAGCTGCCGTCGAAATACGTCTCCGCAATGAACTTGCGGCCGCTGATCCAGTAATACATCGTCGTGAAAGCTTTCGGTTGAAACACTCGGAATGGCTTCCCATCGGCGTGCTTCTTGTATCGCCTGGCGCCTTCCCGGCGAGCGTGCTTACGGCGCTGTTCGGCTCGGTAGGCCGCATCCTCTCGTGCCTCTTGAGCCTGAATTCGTCGCTGTTCACGCCAGTAGAGTTCCTCTTCGCGATCGGCACGAGTGGCAGCCTCGTGTATCCCATCGATTTGGTCCAGTGTTTGGGCGAGGAAGAAAATTCCGAGGAGGCGCCACATCTATCGCCTCCGTGGATCACGGCTGATGTTCCGTTTACGTTTTGCGGTGAACTCGCAGAACGACTTGACGCCAGCGGCGACGAAGACGAGCGGCGTAACGATCATGCAAACCACAACGATGACTGGCATGACAGGTGCCAGAGTAATGCAGATAATCACGATGTTGAAGATCCCAGCTACTCCGAGCCTCAGCAATCCATCGTAGGCGTTAATCATTCTGCTCGATACTGTATTACAAAGTTAACGACATAGGAACCACCTTGCAGTCAACGTCGCTGGGTGAGCCGCGGAAGTCAATAAACCCTAAGATCTGCCGAATACGGCGTTTTAGCGGATCTTCTTCGTCAGGCGCGGCTTGCATCGGGCCTTACTCAAAAGGAGATCAGTGATCGGCTGGGAAAGCCGAAGAATTACGTGATCAAAGTTGGGAAAGGCGAACGACGTCTTGACGTCGTCGAATTGTTTGCCCTCCGCAATGCCATGGGGGCGGATCCAGCAGCGGTAATCGAGCAGTTCGTCGCAGCACGGCCGACGAGGGCACCAGCGTAGGCCAATCGTCATCCGTCCTGGACACCACCGTTGCTGGTAGAGTCTCCCTATGGTTGAATCCGAACAAGATGAGGAACAGTTTTCGCTGCCTCACCACATGGAGAGTGCACTTAACGCCGCGTCGAACGCCGTCGTTGCGTACCGTTTGGGGTCCAGACTGTTATGTGCATCGCTCGACGGTGAAGAAGACCGCTGGACGTCGTCGGAGGGGCATCAAAGTAAGCCTAATGTCGATCCTCTCGACGAAGTTCAGGTCTGCATGGCTCCGCTGTGCCTTAACGTGGCTACGGCCACGGATGAGGATCTCCTCCAAATGGTTGCTAGCGCTGATCTCAGATCTTACGTCACCCAGATTGCCGAGATCATCGGCGATCAATCTGGCTTTACCGCACAAAGTGAGGCATGCAGGCTCTTCCGCGCCACTGTCGACATATTGAAGGATCCTGTTACGCTGGCGGCCGTGTACCAGATCTGTAACGCCCTAGTCGAGAAGAAAGAATTGGATGGCCGAGATATGGAAGCAATCATTCAGTCCGCCAAGCCAATCGATGATGCGGGCTGAGTGATTTCGATGCAATTCGCCGTAACTGATCTGGGTTCGAAGACGGAGGCCACGAAGGGACTCGCTGGCAGGTGTGGCGTATGCAGCGCCGCCGCCATCGCCAAGTGTCGAAGGATAAAAGTCCACCACTGGGCGCATACCGCTGGCGACGATTGTGATTCCTGGTCGGAACCTGAAACAGAGTGGCACAGGGAATGGAAGAGATTATTCCCGCCCGATAGGGTTGAAGTGACAATGGGCCCCCACAGGGCGGACATCAAGGGCCCCCAGGGGAACGTCATCGAACTGCAGAACTCACCAATATCGCCGAGCGAGATTGAGGAAAGACAAAGATACTACGGCCCCATGGTTTGGGTTGTCAATGGAATGAAGTTCGCCGATCGGTTCTTCCTTTTGAAAGTTATGGACCATGCCAAATCCCTTTTGCCTTTCAAATTGAAACACATGCGGCCGAGTTGGCAGTTCGCGAAGAAACCGATCTATCTGGATTTTTGGTGCCAAACGGTTGGGACGGTCAGAGACGCCGTCGAATGTGACATCAACGAATATGGCAGCCGTGACAAAATCATTCGATACTCTGGGCCATCGACTTTCGAATCTGAACCCTACTACACTACCAATTCCAGCTTGGAACGACTCTCCCCCGAGGCATTCAAGAGTTCGATATGTGGGGCCCAGACCACGGCAAATAGATTAGACTGACGGCATTCAGAAAGGTCTTGGCGGAGAGGGAGAGATTCGAACTCTCGGAGACTTGCGCCTCACCGCATTTCGAGTGCGGCGCACTAGACCACTATGCGACCTCTCCGTCGGATATTATGCCGCATCGGGTCAACGCCTGTCATCTATTGGGCGGCCAACCAGGGTCGCAGGTAGTCGCTCCGCCGCTTGTTCCACCGTAAACGGGCCCTCGACGGTCTTTCCAACTAGATAGACACCCGGGCCAAGGTGCTGCAGGTCGCGCCGCAACCCGCCCACCGCCGGAGCAACGAAGCGGGTTGGAATCCGGTGATAGAGCATGTTGGCAAGGTCCATGGCGCGCGGTCCGACCGTAACGGCATAAATATCGTCGGTCACTTCAGCCGCGGCACAGTAGTATCCGGCCGCTGTAGGTCCAACCATGTGGGCTAAATTCGCAAAAAGCCCGATTGAACTTGAAGCCAATTCCAAATAGGCTTGGCCGGCACGGGTATCGGAGAGCAGACGCCCGTAGGCAAGAAGCAAACGAATCGCCTGAGCCGTACACGATTCGCAATAGTCATCTCCTAGTTCCGGAACGCAAAACGTATCGAACCCACCCATCTCTCCTGAGTTGGCTCCGAGGTTGAATTGACCGGGCTGATCTCCCTGAAAAAGCACCGCTGCCTCGCCTAGCACACGCAGTCCATCTTGAAACGCGGCGATATCTTCGAAGTCAAGATATTCTTGGAGCTTTGCATCCGCGTAAGCCAGGTAGTCGCCCAGATATCCCCGCCTACGTATCGGGTCATCAGCCCGGTGGACAAGGACTCCTCCCGAATTGAAGGCGTCGAGCCCTTTCAAAATGGTAGTAGCCCGCGCCATTCGTTCTTGGTCGCCCCAGATGCGTGCGACCTCAAGCATTCGGGCGACCGAATGCCCGTTAACGTCGAGATAACCGGTATCGCTGAAGTGGGGACGCAGATTCGTTGATGATCGAAGGGCGTCCATCACATGGCTAAACGGGCTGTCGAGATCAAGAAGGATATTCCTCGAACTCAAATACGGAATCATTTGCGCGTTTCGAAAGGGATTGAGTCCCAAATTGTCGGCTGCCCATCGTTGATCTTCGGACTTCAGAACATCCCTTAACTTCCAAGAGGGAAAACTCAACCGAGGACTGCGCCCTTGTGGGTTTTCGTCGTCTTGCTGGCATGCCGGAATGAACTCGTTTTCATCCGCTTCGTTGGCCAGCCAATCGAATGTGGATTGCGCGATGGTTTGGTAAAACTGATCTCCATCCAGTTGCCCTTGAATGGCCAGTTCCAGCATCATCTCGCTATTCACACAAGAGCATTTATCCAATTCGACCCGCCGAACATCCACCGAGGCGCCTAGTTGAAAGAATCCTCCGTCTTGCAAGTCCATGATGGGTGAAAGGAGTAACGGGTCGAGCGACGACTTCAGCAATCGCGAGTTTCCGGTGAGGGTTAAGAATCGCCAAACGTTCGGGTACATCCGCTGAATTTCCCCATGGGGAAACCCGCCGTCACGATAGTCGCAGCGCCCTGCAAGGAGGGCCGTAAAACCCGTGAAGCTCGGAATTGCCGCTCCAGACTGGCTCCCGAGCAAGTCAAGATCGACCTGCTGTTGATTCTGCGACGCCTGATAACTCAACCCGGCGCCCTTCAAGTCGTCAAAGCGCCTACGCGCTTGGATCAACTGCCAATACAGTTTCTGCCTATCAAACTGCTTTGGATTCGATAAGTTACCAATGACGCTGATGACGTATCCATCGGCGTTGAGAACCCACACCTGAAAGCCGGTGTAGACATTCCTCCGTACTCTAGTGAACGGGAGGATCGCGTTTAGCCATTCGGGATGTTCGTAGCCGTCGATCCGGACGCAAAGGAAGTTCTCAGAAGCATACTGCGCGGTATCAGGATCGGCAAACAACGCAAGATCGAGATCAAGCGTCAGACGCCCTCCATAAGTCCCAATGACGAGGAGAATAGGTTTATCTGAATGACGAGCGATGACAAACGGGTTGTTGTCCACAACCAACCAGTTAATGGGATAGTGCGCCGCCGAACTAAGAAAGCCTTGAGCCGAACCTTCCAAGCTGTTCGACGCCGAGGGCGGCAAGTAACCATAAAGTAGCTGGCGTGCGCACGCCAAAATGGCCAGAACGACCAGCACGGAGGTAACTACGATGTAGCTGGGCTTGAACATATTTTGGCCTTCGGTTGGAATTATGATCGCTGTGCTAAACTTTGACTATGTCGATCTCGCTCGATGAGGTACGGCACGTCGCGCGCTTGGCGCGCCTGGCACTTGACGAGACCGAGATCCTATCCCTCCAAGGTGAGCTTAACGCCCTCCTTGGACATTTTGAGGACATCCAAGTCATCGAAGGTTCAGGCATTGAGCCAAAATCGCACGCCGTTGCCATCCAGAATGTATGGTCCGAGGATCTCCCTGGACGAACGTTGTCCCGAACCCAGGCACTCTCCAATGCCCCGGTTTCGCGGGCTGGTCTTTTTGTCGTTCCGATGATTATTGAGGATTGATTCCGTATTGCTGACTGAACTTACTGCAGCTGACCTTTCGCGTCTGATCGCCGCTAAGGAAGTATCGTGCGTGGAAGTTGCCGAAGCGTTCCTCGGCCGCATTGAAAGCGTCGATCCCAAACTGGGGTGCTTCTTAACCGTCGATCAAGACAAGGCGATCGCATGCGCGCAAAACGCTCAAACGCTTGTCGACAAAGGCGAAGGGGGGCCACTGACGGGGGTTCCCATTGCGGTCAAAGACAATATCTCCACCGAAGGGATCGAAACCACCTGTGCGTCCAAAATATTGAAAGGGTACATTCCGCCCTTTGATGCCACCGTCGTATCGTTGCTCAAACAGGCAGGAATGACAATCCTCGGGAAGACGAATCTTGACGAGTTCGCTATGGGTACCTCGACGGAGAATTCGGCTTTCCAGGTCACCAGAAACCCGTGGGATTTAGACCGGTCTCCCGGCGGAAGTTCTGGAGGTTCGGCCGCGGCGGTGGCAGCCGAGTTGGCGCCTCTTGCCCTCGGTTCTGATACCGGTGGATCTATCCGTCAGCCGGCTGCTCTGTGTGGGGTCGTTGGATTTAAACCTACTTACGGGCGATGCTCGCGATACGGACTCATTGCATTTGGGTCGAGCCTCGACCAGATCGGGTCCTTCGCTAAAACGGTCGAGGATATTGCGCTGATCTCGGAGGCGATCACCGGAAATGACGCGATGGACAGTACGTCCCTCTCCTGTCCTCCTATCGCATCCGTTCATTTGAAGTCTGGGTCGCTTAAAGGATTGAAGGTGGCCCTTCCGAAGGAGTTGTTCGGTTCGGCAACTCACACGGGCGTTTTGGATCAGATCCATAATGCGATCCAGATCCTCCAAGGCGAAGGCGCCAGTTTCACGGAAGTCTCAATGCCTTCGATCGAACTCGGAGTAACGACTTACTACATCATAGCCCCTGCCGAGGCGAGCAGCAATCTTGCTCGATTCGATGGTGTACGGTACGGAGTCCGAAGCGAGGGCCAGGGACATATCGGAGTCGTTGAGCGCACGCGAGCCGAGGGCTTTGGCCACGAAGTGAAATCCCGAATCATGATCGGAACGTATGCATTGTCGGCAGGATATTACGATGCTTTCTATGTGCGAGCCCAGCGCGTACGGTCGATCATGCAGCAGGAATTTGAACGGACATTCCAGGATTTCGACGTCGTCTTATCCCCCACAAGTCCGGTTCCGGCTTTCAAGCTGGGGGAATTGAACCTAGACCCAATGGCTCTGAAGCTGCTTGACTTTTGCACGATTCCAGCCAATTTGGGAGGCATGCCCGGAATTTCCTTGAACTGCGGCTTTACCGACAACCTACCGGTTGGGCTTCAACTCATGTGCGCGCCTTCGGAGGATGAAAAATTGCTCCAGATCGCTTATAGTGTAGAACAAGCGTTGCCAAATGCCACGAAAAGGCCGTCAATCGCGTAGGGACACATGATGGAAGACATCCGCCGACAAGACCTGCGGCTGTTTACGAAAGAACTTCTGTCTCCATGGCGCTTGATCTGCACGATCGCGGTGGTTGGAATTCTACTGGGCAACATCGGATCACTCGGTCCGGTCGCCCTTCCGATGTCAGTCATCGCAGTTTTCGTCTCCACCGTTTGGGCCTGGATGGAGTCGGACAAGAAGCGCTTCCTCAACAAGCGTTTCAAATCTCTTTGGCTTGGCTGTCAAGACCGCCTCTCGCGCTTCGAGGAAGTTCTCAAACGTATGCGAAAGGACCAGATAGCCGATCTTAGTGAAATGCCTAAAACCATTCGCGGGGTTTCAAAGTCGCTATACATTGCGCTTCGTCGTGCCGATATCATCTCTCACGAGGTATCGCTCTCCGAGAAGGGTCTTTACTCAGAACCGCCATCTTGGAAATCGCCTACCAGAGATGCCCAATCGCAAGAACTTTACCGGCTGGCAGATAAGAACATCGCCGAATACCGGGCTCAGTTTGCTGGCGTGATGGCGGGAGTTCAGCGAACCGAAGCTCAAAGCGCGGTCTTTATGACAACTCTCGACACGTTGAGGATGAAGATGATCGGTTACCGGTTGGTAGGTCGCAGTCCCGAGATGTCCTCTCATGACTTCTTGGAAGCCCTTGCGGAAGCCCGAGCCCAACTTCAGTCCATCGACACCGCTCTCGACGAACTTGATCTCGGGCATTATCCGAAAACTATCTCCGTGGTGCCTCCACCTATTCCGGACGAAATTGTTCAGCAGCTCAAGAATCAGGGCTGATCGGTTTGTCGCTTGCCTGCCGTCGGATTACTGACATCGGGTGACGGATTTGCCTCAAGATACTTGTAACGATTCTTCGGTCCCACTTGGATTTCACGATAGACCCCGGCGCCCGACGGAAGCGCCTTGCCTCCCGATGTTCAACCGGCAGAAGTCGCTTGACAGCGCAAGAAAATTCGTTTCGATAAAAGAAATGGCCCTCAACCGGCCAGAAATGCTGTCGTAGAGCGCAAAAAGACGGTAGCATCGGCGCGATGAGCAAGGGACCGATTCGAATCGGAATTATCGGCTGCGGGCAGATTGCCCAACAGCACATGTCCACATACGCAAAGATCGCGGATGCAAAAATGGTCGGGTTCGCGGATATCAGCGAGCAAGCAGTACAGAGTTCGGCCAAAGAATACGGCGCCGAATTCGCGACCACAGATTTCCGAGAGCTTTTGGCAAGGGAGGACATCGACGCAATCGACGTTTGTCTGCACAACAACTTTCATGAGCCGGCGACTGTTGCTGCTCTCGAAGCTGGCAAGCATGTTTACTGCGAGAAGCCGATGGCAGGTTCCTACGCGGACGCGCTGTCGATGCTGAATAAGGCCCAAGAAGTTGGAAAGCTGCTTCACATTCAGCTTGCAACCCTGTATTCCAATGAGACGCGAGCCGCTAAGGAGTTGATTGAAACCGGCAGGCTCGGCGATGTCTATCACGCTCGATCCACCGGATTCCGCCGGCGTGGCAGACCTTATGTGGATGGATACGGTGCGCCGAGTTTTGTTCAAAAGCGAAATTCTGCCGGAGGGGCGCTTTACGACATGGGCGTCTATCACATCTCGCAGATTCTTTTCCTGTTGAACAATCCTGATGTCGAGCGAATCACGGGCAAAACCTATCAGAAGGTAGCAATCGACGCGAAGCGGCTCGAAACTTCTGGCTACGATGTCGAAGAATTGGGCATGGGGTTTGTGCGATTCGCGGGGGATGTCTCTTTGGACATTATCGAGTCTTGGGCAATTCACCTTGACTCGTTTGAGGGATCTTATCTAGTCGGTTCCAATGGAGGTGTCCGCATAAGCCCATTCGGCTTCTTCCACGGAGATGGCAACTTAGATCTCAGTGCAACCGTCGACCTCGGTTCCGCACGCGGTCGTTGGAATAGCGTGGTTGGCGATGGAGAGGTTTACGGCAACTCGCAGCGCCACTGGATCGCCGCCCTTCAGGACAAGGTCCCCCTCCTGCCAACTGCCGAAATCGCGCTCAACACGATGCTGATCTCAGAAGGCATTTACATGTCGCAGAAACTCAACCGAGAAGTCACCGCCGAAGAAGTGAAAGCCGCTTCCGTAAGCACTGCCGCGAAGATGTAGGGCCGCCTTGATCGGACCTATCGGACTAGTTGTCCGATAGGTCCCATTTTTTGTTGAATACTCGCAGGGTCATACTTGTGCGCCAGGCGGACAACGCACGGGAAACCGGGTATTGAGCGCGCCGTCGCAAATGGGCGCACAATCGAAGTCCCTGCTTCATCTGGCTGCGTAGCGTATCACCGCGGAAAGTAACTCCCCCGACCCCGATAGCCAGGGAACGGTTCTCGGTCCAATACATACCAATGATGAGCTTCGTGGAACCGGTGCTTTTGAAGATAAAGGACGTTTATTTCACAGGCAGCCCGCAGCGCTCTGGCAGGAACCAGGTAATAAATACGGTTTTATAACCCTGTTATAGCTGCCTTGCACTACATCCAGGGCTCAAGCCGCTCCCGTGAAGAGGCTTTCCCACAGACATCGGCGGAAAGCCAGCGTCCCTCAGCCTACAATGGGCAAGCGCCAGGCTGGCATAGCTCTTGCCGACCTTGTCGCAGTCCCGTGCCGCTCTGGCCAGGTGCGTTTCGGCTAACGTGAAGCATTCCTCCGAAGAAAGTTCTCGGAAACTGATCTTAACCGCTACCGTCCACACGGCAATACCTGCAGCCAGTTCATCCGCCGGGGTCGATGGCTTGGACCCAAGCTATCCCAAAGCGATTTCTCACGCGATCGGCCTGTCCATACGAATCAGGAGGTCTTGCACGGCTGGAAGTGCCGTAGGACGGCACGTGTAGGAACGAGAGTGGATCCCTTGGTCGCTGCTCGCCCATCTGCTGAATACCCCTCCCCTTGCCGAGGGCTTGATGGCATACCACGCCTTCGATTTAGCCCTAACGAACACCACCATTGAGACACCCAACCCAACTACTACCAGTATGTGCCATCCATATTTTCTTATTACGCTGGGTCCTTCTGCTTCGCATCTGAACTGTTTGTTGGTCCGATAACCCAACCTCGCACCTCCGGCTCGACCCGGCGTAATCCCTACTCCAACGGTCACTCGGTTCACCAACTGATTCCACGCCAATCGTCCAACTCAATGGGCTCAGACGCCCTGCGAGTTCCAGATTTGTCTCTCCTCTTACTCGCTTCCGAGCATGGCCTGGAAGGCTACGACGGCTCCGGCAACGTGGACATTTAGGGAGCGGCCCTTGCCGGACATCGGAATGAACACCGCGGCTTCACAGTGCTTCATCACACTGCCATAAACTCCCTTAACCTCGTTGCCCAGCACGAGACACACCTTTTCGGGATAGGTGTACTCCATATAGTGTACGGCGCCATCCGCAATCTCCACCGCGACGAGGGTGTAGCCCTCTTCTTTCAACTTGATCGCGGCTTCTTCGTTTCGGCCGAGTTCGCGCCAGGAGACCCGTCGATGATGGCCCAATGAAGTGACTCCAATTTGCGGGTCGGGTGGTACGGGAGTTCGCCCGGAAAATACCATCTCATGAGCTCCGCATGCGTCGGCCACGCGAAACATCCCACCCACGTTATACGGGTCTTCCCAGTCCTGTAACAGGAATGCGACTTGGATGTTTCGCGTTCGAGACTCGGCGAACTCTTTATAGAGTTTCCGAACGCCGGTCTTACTGTGGATCGTCTTCATAGACCGATTTCAGAATCCTAGATTCTTTCGGTGAAAGGCAATTGCCTCCTGAACGTGCTCATCCCAATAACCCCACTCGTGGCTTCCTGAGAATTCTTCGTATTCATGCTCGAAACCGATCTCCCTCAGGTGGTTGCGGAATTTTCGGTTATCTTCCAACAGAAAGTCCTCCGTGCCACAGTCGATTCGCAGGGCAGCTCGTCCGGATGCCTCTTGCTTCTGCGCGATCGCAACCAAGTCGTTTGGGCCACCCAATGGAATTTCACCCAAAATTCGGCGAAACTCAGGTTCCACATCCCGCCGAAAAGCCTCGTCCGAGCCAGGTCCTTCCAGGTTCACCCGGCCGAAGAGAAGCGCTCCAGAATGGGAATGTCCCGATTTGAAACGCTCGGGATATTTGAGCGCGAGCTTTGCTGCTCCGTATCCTCCCATCGACAAGCCAGTGGCACACCATGGGAGCTTTGTTGGGAAATACCCCTCGATGATCGCGGGCAGTTCTTCGGCAAGCGCGGTTTCATAAGCAAACCCCTGAACGGCATCGCAGTAGAATCCGCGCCCTCCATTTGGCATGACGACAATCAGAGGCAAGCCCTCAACATAGCGTTCGATGCTCGTACGACGACTCCAGATCGTGTGGTCGTCTGAAAGGCCATGTAACAGGAACATGACGTGAAACGGGCCCTTCAAGTCCGGACTCGGAAGAATGATGTTTGCTGCCGTGGAGACCTGCAGTGCGCCGGAAAAGTAGCGAAGTTCAAAGCTGGGCATTTGATCCTATTGTAGGCGGTTCAGTCGCCGGATATCACCTCCGAGCGCGAGGGCTCTCGGATCAATTTCGTGATTCGGTAAGTCGCAATTCTAAATGTCCAAATCTCGCTTCACAAGTTTACGACGTGCCGGTCAAACCGGCGCCAAAAGGCCAGGGTTCGCCGGTATTCCCGGCCGACGCGTGCGATCCAAACCTGGACGGATTGGATTCTTCGTAAGGGGACTCACCGTCGCATTAACGGCTCTGATCGCAACCGTCTGCAGCGCTCAACACATTGCGGTAACCATAGATGGGGAGGCGGTGAAGTTTGCCGATGCGCAACCTCAGTCAATCGACGGAACGATATTCGTTCCGCTCAGGGGCGTGTTTGAACAAATGGGCGCCGACGTCAAGTGGGATGAAGACCAGCACCGAGTTGAGGTGACAAAAGGCAAGCACAACATTCAAATGCGAGTCGAAGGCAAATCGGCGATGGTAGACAATCGGGCAGTGAACCTTGATGCAAGGGCCAGGCTCGTTCACGGAAGTCTGATGATTCCCTTGCGATTCGTCACCAGTGCCCTGGGATGCGAAGTGAAATGGGACGCACCGAGCCACACCGTTCAGATCAAATCGGACAACGGTCATTTCATCTCCAACAGCCTGAAGCCGGCAATCAATAGCGCGGGAGGCGGATAGCAAAGGAACTATCTCGCCGTCCTCGGCAATGCCAAAAGCCCCAAGGTCGGCAAGTCGAACGGATCAATACAAGGACGCGCACAGTCCCACGTGCAGATGAATTTGGAGGCCCGAAAGGCACTCCAAGGATTAAATTTACAGAAGAGAACAACATGAAAAACTACTATCCTAAGATCGCAACGATCGGAGCATTGGCATTCACGGCCGCGATTTGTGCGGCACAGCAGATCTCCGTGACAATCAACGACCAGCCAGTCCAATTCCCCGAAGCACAGCCGCAATATGTCAATGGACGAGTGCTCGTTCCTCTGCGAGGAGTCTTCGAGCAGATGGGTGCAAGCGTGAGTTGGAACGAGGCGGCTCAGGCGGTAACCGCTCAAAAGGGAAACAAAACCATTCGACTTCGCATCGGATCCAAGACGGCCCGAGTCGATGACCGCCCGGTTCAACTCGACGTACCAGCCGAGATCATCGACGGCAGCACAATGGTCCCAATTCGGTTCCTCAGCGAGTCGCTTGGAGCGCAAGTCGGCTGGAACGAGCAATCGAAAGTCGTGATGTTGACCACCCACGAACGTCAAGAAAACACGAACCGACCGATGCGCATAGAAGGCAATCACGCAAGCGCCATGCAGAGCGGGACCGTCATTCCAGTCGTCCTGAATATGACTTTAATGCCAGGAAGAACTGAGGATGGAACGGAGTTTTCGGCAACATTGAGTGATTCAAACCAGCGATACGGAGCCTTGCCTCGCGGCACGACGGTTTTGGGCCATCTCATTTCGTCCAACCGTCGCGCAGAGGGCGGACTTGGTACGTTTGTGATTACATTTGATCGAATTAAGACGCCCGATGGTCGATCCTTTGCCATCGACGGTTCTCCTTTGACCCTGGACTCCAACAATGCCCAGAAGAATGGAAACGGCATGTGGACTGCTACAACCGATGCTAGCCACATCTGGATGCCGAACGAAAAGCTCATACGGGGCGCTCGGTTTGGGATTCGATTGAATCGTGACTTAGATCTGAATAAAGACTAATCTGGCTCGCCACCATCTGGGGTCCAGAGGTCTGGATTAGCGTTGAGGACTAACACCTCGGACCCCGTTTTAGAAGTGAATACGATGAAAACCACCTTTCCGAAGATAGCATGCCTCACGCCGCTTTTGATCTCGGCAGCAATGTGTTTGGCACTGCAGAATTCTGAGACCCCACACAATGGGTGGGACCCATTTCCTTATGCCCAGTCTCGCAAGATGAACGGCCATACCATGGTCCCCGTCCGAGGAGTGTTCGAACATATCGGTGGGACCGTCCATTGGGATCCGACAACTCGGACGGTGACGGCTCAAAGAGAGGGCCTAACCCTAACCATGAAACTCGGTTCCCAGATCGCCTATGTAAACGGCCGTGAGGTTCCTTTGAGTGTGCCCATCCAAATGTTCGACGGAAACATCATGGCGCCAAGGAGCTTTCTCGACAAATGTGTCGGGGCTTATGAAACGGCAAATGTCCCGGCTCACCCTGTCACTTTTCGATCGCAAGTATCACAACAGAACCCAAACCCCCAGATTCGGCTCGTTGGTGATAGCGCCAACTGGATGCGCAAAGGCACGATCATCCCCGTCATGCTCAGCTCACCCTTTCTCTCAGACTCGACCGAGAATGGAACAAAGATCTCTGCGACGTTGAACGCATCTGACGAGAAGTTTGGCCCGCCGCAGTTGGTTCTCAAGACGACCTCATCGCGTGGTAGGCGGGAAGACGGGGCAGATATGTCGGCGACCCTGGTTCCATCGACCGAACGATATGGCCCGCTCCCTCCAGGAACCACGATTCTGGGTCATGTTGTCAGCGCTGCTCGCCGCGAAGACAGCGAACTAGGCAAGTTTGTGCTGATCTTCGATCGCATCAGGACCCCCGATGGGAAATCATATTCCATCGACGGATCACCTTTCTCCCTCGATGCCGAGACGATGGATCGAAGTGGAAGCGGGATTCTGACAACCGCCAGCGAAGCGGACCCCATCTGGATGCCCAACCAGAAGCTCGTCCGTGGTGCACGGTTTGGAGTTAGGCTCAATCGTGATTTGGAGTTAAGCAAAGGATAGGGAATCCCTTGGGACTACGACAGCCACTTCGCCGAAATCCGATTTATTTCGAACTCTCAATCCCACACGCACCTTTGGACTCTATCCGGCGTTAAACTTATCGGACACTTTCGTCCCTTGTATGAATAATTTCGCCAGTCGAATTCGAACCACCCTGTCCCTGATGATCGTTGTATTCGGGGTTGTGTCCTGCACCAATGGAGGAAATAAGAAGTCGGCTGCATCGGGTCCTTCAAGTCACATCGGCGCCGTCTCGGAAGTAGCGGTCGCGCCATACACCGAAATCTCGATGAAGGCCCAAGCGCAACGCGTCCCAATCCTGATGTACCACGACTTGGTGAAAGAGGACAAAACTGTTTACTTTGATGTGACCCGACGCGAGTTCGCCGATCAGATGCAGTGGATCAGCGATCAGAAGATCACTCCGATTACGCTTGACCAACTTTACCGGCACCTCACGACTGGAGCGGCTGTTCCTGAGAAATCGATCGTCATTACGTTTGACGACAACTACCAGGGGTTTCATGACTTTGCCTTGCCCATTCTGGAAGCGTTCAAGTTCCCTGCTGCGATGTTCGTGCATACCAAGTACGTGGGAGACAAGTCAGGCAAACACCCAAAGATGGACTGGCCAACCCTTAAGGAGCTCGTTAAGAACCCGCTGATAACGATCGGCAGCCATACGGTCACCCATCCTGCCGACATCACACTTCTGTCTCCCGAGGATCAAACCAAAGAGCTCAAGGATTCAAAGGAAGTTCTGGAGAAGCAGTTAGGCAAGCCAATGGATTATCTAGCCTATCCAGATGGCAAGAACGATAAAATAGTGCAAGCAAAGGCGTCGGAATGTGGATATAAAATGGCGTTCACCATGGAGAACACTCCTGCCGAAGAATCCCCGAGCATCATGGCCGTCGGGCGCTACATCCAGTCCCGACTAGAAAAAGCTTGGGATGATCGAGAAACATCATTGCGGGGAGGAGCCCTCGCCATCTTTAGAACCCCGATCAAGGATGCCCCGGTGGTGTTTGAGGAGGGTCAATTTCGTAAGACGAAGCTGGCTCTCGTTTTGGGTGGCATGCCGGAGACGGAGTTGTCTCCCTCCCGTGAGGGAGTGTTAGATTTTATTCACCGCACACCCGGCACGGTTGCCGGCATCAACGGCGGATTCTTTGCGATGGCGGCGATTGCGAGTACGGACAACCAAATGGTAGGGCCCTGTAAGACCCACGACGTCGCAACGTTCTATCCGGATAAATTCCCGGAGATCTGGCACAAGCTCCGAAATCGGCCACTTGTGGTTTGGGGGCCGACCGAGTTCGCGATCGTGGCGTTCCAACCAGAGACTGCCAACACGGATGCAGCGTTCAAGGACTTCATGCCCGACTATACCGACACGTTTCTGGCAGGAGTTTGGCTCATCCATAACGGGATCCCCCAGTCTAAAGAGGACATGGACACGTTCGGATCCAAGGACATCCAAGATCCGCGCCGACGCGCCTTTTTAGGAATCGATCGCGACGGCCACATCGTCTTGGGCGCTTCAACCGAGTCTGCATCTTCCCAAATGCTTGCTGAAGCCGCTGCGTCCGCCGGCGTACAAGAAGCGGTCTTGCTTGACTCCGGTTTTTCGACGTCGCTGGTGTACGGTGAGGATGTCAAGGCATCGGGGCACAGCACAAATGCAATCCCGTCGAGGCCTGTTCCTCATGCTATCGTGCTTAGAGGAACCCTCGATGCGAGAACCGCAGCTCTAGGCGTTTCAACTTTCAAGCCCACCCCAGACGAACCGGAACCCAAGTCCAGACACCGGCACCGGAAGCGGAAAGAACCAGCCGATGAATCTCCCAACGAGGCGACCGCCGCCCCTCCGGATTCCACATCCTCCACAACCGATCAACCGCCCACGATCCCGCCGACTGTCCCGACAACAACGCCACCCGCCACTACTGGTGGCGACCCTCCGGTCAAGAAAAAGGACGTGTCAAACTACCTTCACCGGATGCAGCCAGCCTTGAGCACGGGTCTTCTTGGGGGGAACCTCAAGTCGATTTCCGGATTTATCTCCAACTGACCTCTCTCGTTCGGATGAATTACTAGGTACCAACTTCGATGGATTGGATCGACCGGCTAAACAGCAGCCTTAACCGTTTGAACATTGGAGGTGGCCGACTTGAGCTGCTTCACTGGGCTTACGACGAGCATCTCGCTGACAATCGCCCTCATCGACACACCTATTTTGAGGTCTGTCTGGTGGGCAGACATGGAATCGGTGTTTTCTATGAACCGACCGGCGAACATATTCTAATGCCTGGCACACTGTTTGTTGCCCGTCCAGGCTGTGTCCACAATATCCTCAACAAGGCACTTCCTCATATGGAGCTGTTCTGGGTTGCAATCGGGTGGAGTTCAGAGGACAAGGCCCCCCGATCTGACGGCGAGCGCGCGATGAGGGCCTTTGTCCACTCGGATATGTGTGTCGCGTATGGGCAACATTCGATCCTGGATCTTTGGGAAGTGCTGAGACGTACCGCGAGTTCCTCCTGGGGCATTGGCTCGACGGATCAAACCGCCGCCCTCGTCAAGGCGCTCGTGTTGGCAGTCGCGCAGGCACTCAGCCCTCTGGAGCAGGCGGAGATTCCCGACGATCCCACCCGGCCGGGAAGGCTAGCCGCAACGCTGGCCATTCGCTATATCGCCGACAATATGAATCGGCCGTTATCGCTCAAGGAGATTGCATCCCACGTGAACGTATCTACGCGCCAGTTGACGCGTCTTTTTGGCACGTTCACCGGGACATCGCCTGCCCAATACATCCGGGTACTCCGTCTAGATCGTGCAAGCGCGCTTCTCACTCGAACCGAACTGCCAATCAAGGAGTTGTCCCATCAGGTTGGGTTCACTGACGTTCAATATTTCACTCGGTGCTTCACAGGCCACTTTGGCGTCCCTCCGGCTGCCTTTCGCCAGGGCGCCCGGAGTGGCCGAATAATCCAAAGGCCCGGCATGCTCGTGTAACGGTTGCCAGATCGGTTTGCTCTACTATGTTAGGGACTGAGATCGGCCTCCAAAGGACAATCGCTCCAGTCTTCGTCCTGGATGTGCCACTGGCCCGACTCACCCTCCAAAGAAGCCATGATAAACCAAACATACGTCGAACAATATCGAGAACAGGGATACGTGCTGGTGCCCGGACTCATCACGAAAGATGAAGCTGCAGCATTGCGTAAGGACATGCACGATCTTGCCGATCGGCTCTCTCGCGATCGAGATATCGATGCTACGTGGGGGAGTGCGCGCGCGGCTGTAGCAGAGGCTTCGAAAACCAAGATCCTTCACTGCCACAACGCTCAGTTTTACTCGGCCCTTGTGACCCGCCTCATCTGCGACCCGCGGCTAACTGACTACGCCGCTGAAATGATCGGCTCGGAAAACGTTCAACTCCACCATACCAAGATGTTCATCAAGCCTCCCGAGAAAGGCTCCCCGTTCCCAATGCACCAAGATGCCCCATTTTTCCCCCACGATCGGCACACGATGATGGCCGCAATCGTCCACTTTGACGACGCACCATTGGAAAAAGGGTGTGTGCGGGTGGTCCCGGGCAGCCACAAGTTAGGGATGCTGGAGCATGACGGAGCAGGAGCTTGGCATTTGCCATTCGACAAGTACCCGATCGAGTCGGCCGTGCCCGCTCCAGCAAAGGCAGGTGACGTCCTCTTCTTCAGTTACCTGACGATTCACGGCAGCGGAATCAACGTGAGCAGTGAAGCGCGTACGACGCTACTCATTCAAATGAGAGATCCGACCGATCCGATGACCATCGACACCCACCGATCAAGGGGGCAGGGAATGATGCTCCGAGGCGTGGATCCGAACCCAATACCCCAGTTTGAAGGGTGAGCGATTCACCTGGCCGGTTCGGCACGATTGACTGATTCGCGGGAATGAGCACAGGTAGAGCCCTGAAGTTCGTTCTCGTCTTATCTAGGAAAAACGTGCGGTATCGGAACCGGTTTTTGCTCGTTTACGATCACCCAATAGGGTTGGTTCATCGTGAATCGCAAGCATCTGTGGATTCAAACTTGCAATCAAAATAGGGGGTTGTAATACTTTCGTTCTCGTGCTACGATAACAGAGATATGAAACGAGTTTTCCAACTGATCGCATTGGCTACCCTCGCCTTTTCTGCCGTCGCATGCTCGGGAGGCTCGGATAGTTCCGATACTCCACCGGTCGTGAAGATCGGCGTCGATGATGCGTCTAAGCTCAAGAAAGCACCGAAGCCTGCCGATACAACAAAGCCAGAGACGACTCCTGCTAAACCAGGTGACACAAAGCCGGCCGACACCACCAAGCCCGCAGACGCTCCCAAGAAGCCTTAAGATCCCAAACCCATACACCTTTGGCCAAGCCAACCCTGTAAGAAGCCAGTTCGGCGCGTTACAGGGTGCTTGGCCTTTTTTGCTTCTTTGGATGGGATGCCGTTTATGAGTCCCTCTTAACTCAAGGCTAGTATCCGTCGATGAGGCCATCTTGACGCACTTTACGCGCCCTCGGCCCAGCGGGCGTCCGTAACGCCGTGGACGGTGCATGCGATTTGAAGCGCAGTGGTGCCGGTGCCCGAGACCTGAAGTTCGACATCGATCTGCGGTTCGCTGCGTGCAATGTGGACTGAGTTGACCTCGACACCTTCCAGATTGAATCGTTCGATCAGGCTATGAAGGTCAGAGCGTCTTTGGAGGGTTACGTAGAGTTCGCTTGGACGCACCAAAGGCCGGAGCCTCTTTTCAATTTTATTTAGGTAGTGCAGGGTAACTACCGCGATGAGCGTGGAGGTCGTCGCCACAATGAGATAGGGCCCGCCACGGGCGACTGCCATCGAAATGGCAGCCGTTGCCCATATGCTCGCCGCGCTCGTAAGGCCTTTGATCTCGCCGCCCATGCGCATAATCGTGCCCGCACCAAGGAAGCCGACGCCGGTCACCACTTGGGCGGATATGCGCGTCGGATCACTTCCAGCATAAGCGGAACTGACAACCGTGAATAGAACGACACCAAGCGCGACCAGCATATGGGTTCTCAACCCGGCAGGACGACCATGCTTTTCGCGTTCAAAACCAATAGCGCCGCCAAGGGTTACCCCGATTCCCATCTTCACGAGCACAAGCGCGGCTACCCGAAAGGATTCCTCGGTGAATACACTCTCCATCTCGTTAGCCTACTGGTTCCAAGTGGTTTGGGTCTTATCGAGGCTCCAATCGTTGCCGAAGAACCCGCAAGCTCGTATTCCCTTTGTGCCAACTTTCAAAACGTCCGCACTCAAGACCATCCAATCCGGATAGGCCACCCCGCTAGAAAAGAGACCAAGCCGATCCGTGGTGCGCAGTCCAACAATTCCCGTGCCCGTTACTGCACCGACCAAGAACCACTTGCCATGAGTCTTGTGCGGATAAACCAACAGACCAGCCAAGTCCTGTCCCACAACAATTCGGTCACCGACTTTCACTGAGTTTTGGGCGAACTTGATAGGGCAGTTGCCAAGTAAATGCTTGTAGGCAGAATTATTGTCCGAGTTGCCGTATACGACCACATTGCGTTGCCAATCAGGCCGATACTCACGGTCAGTCACAATATCGACGGCGCCGTTCCCTCGGTATTCGAACGTCTCGGCATCGTATCGGGCCTTGTTAGCCGCCCAAATGGTCTCCTCTTTTGTCCCGTGGGTCCCAACCACAAAAACAAACCTGTTTCGATAGACGTTCTTAAACGGGCCGCTGTTTTCGGGCGACTTGTTGCCATCCATCACTTCGCCAACCTTCCAGGCGCCTTCCGAAAGAAGTAGCTGGCTTCCACTCGGTATCGCGCCGAGTTTCTGGCCATCCAACGTCAGCGACTTGAAGTCACGGTCCAATCGCAGAGCCGCGACGTTCTTAGTCATACCCTCGCTGCCGTCTATTTTGACGATCGAAGGGACCAACGCTTGGGTCTGCTCCAGAACGGTCACCCATTGGTCGTGCGACGAAACGGCTGGACAGGGCGTGGTGAAATCGATCGCATCCCTTCGAACCAACTTGGAGCTCTTGATCTGATCGAAGATCCCGGGCCAGTCGACGCATGCAGCGTTCAATGTAGGCAAACCCCACCAGTGTCCGGCTCCCGGCTCTTCGTGATACTGGAAGTCGGCATGAATGGACGTCAGCGCTTTCTTCATCGTACGCGCCTCCTCGACCGGGACGTTGTCGTCCGCATCGCCATGGAGGACATATACTTTCTCCTCCAACGTATTCTCAACCCGCGCCAACGTGTCGCTCGCACCCATTGATTGAAGCAAGGTCGATTCCACTGGGCTCGGATTGCGCGGATGGTATCCGCCTCCATAGGTCCACCACGAGATCCATGCTGCGCTCGGTGCGATGCTTGCAAAAAGGTCAGGGTACAGAGTGCCGATGCTCCACGTCCCGTGCCCTCCCATGGAGTGACCGGTCAAATGGATACTTGTGGGATCGTGCGGAAACCGTTTCTTGGCGATATCCAGAACCTCGAGGGCGTCCAGTCGACCGACGTCTTCCCAGTCAAAGCCGTACGGTCGGCGGTTCGTTGGGGCCACCAGCGTACACCAGTCCTTATTCGGATACGCAGAAGCCTGGCCGATACCCTCGACGCTTGCCCCGTGCAAGGTGAGGACGAGCGCATCCTTGCGGGAAGGCTTTTGCGATGGGTTCACGCCGAAGTACTGGAGGCTACCGTCAATCTCGCTGATAAACGTTTCGCGGTGAGTTTCATTCCGCTTCTTGACTTCAAGTGTGAGGGTAGCGTGATCGCTTTTCTTGCCATCGGTCGCTTCGATCTCAAACTTCTGCTCCTTACCGAGGTCTCCAGATGGCACCAGGAGCCGAACTGGAACTTTGCGGATCGACATCGCCGGCACTTCAGCGGTTCCCGTCGCAACTCCATCTGCTGAATTTCGAGCCGAAATGTGGAATGTTTGGTTCTTGATCGTATTGTTAAGCAGCACCACCCCAGCCAAAAGCTCCTTAGGCCCGCCGACGATCACATCCGGCAAAGTGCTGTCACCCGTCTCGATTTGAACGGGTCCTCGCGGCTCGGAAAGCTCCCCCTTCAGTTGTCCGCGCTGAACGGCGAAGAGAAGTGTGTTCTGACCTCGATAGATCGCGACCGGCAGCTTCAAATACCCGTATGAGTAAGGGTCTCCTGCTCGCGGCACGCTGTTTACATAGACAAGGCTGGCCCCGGAAGCTTCCAAGACCATGACTCCTTCCTTCGGAGAATCGACCGAAACGGCAAGATATCCACTCCCCAGCCGTCCGAACGCACCTTCTTTGTCTGCCGAAACATGCCGCCACTTGGCAGTGCCGCCGCTGACGGTCGGAAGCGAATCCCCCTCGTGGGGCATCGCCCATTGATCACGAATCACAAGGTCCTGAACTGAGTCGAACGCCACTGGCAAGCGCCCTCCGGGGGAGATCCCGCTAATCGCCAACCCGTCCGTTAACTGAATCGGCGTCGAGCCCAGTCGACCGGAATCCAAGAGCGTGAAAAGAGCAGAAACAACAAGCATCACGATGCCCCCAGATTATCACGAAGATTGGCGGTTTATTCCTCCCTCAAGGGTGTCGCATGCGAATCCACTGTAGGAGAGCAACTTTGGGAGCAACGGAAAGGCCTGGTGCCTGGAGCGAGCCGGATAGCAAGTCACCTAATTCTCGAAGAACCTCCCCAATCGATTCAAGTTCGTTTCTGGAGCCGACACTCCTACCCCTCTAATCCCTTCAGCCGCGCTACGACATGGTACACGTGCCAGTGTTTTAACGTTCCGGGTGAGGTCTTGCCGTCGCGCTCTGCTTCTTCCCAGAAGAGGATTTCGAACGAACTTAGAACCTGGCGTATTTCCTGTTCGGCATGAGCAAGGTAGCCTTGGCTCGCCCAGTTGTCCTGAAGACCTAGAAACTGGCCAGCGAAAATGCCGTTGGGCTTGATCGATGCAACTAAGCGGGGCCAAAACTGTACAAATTCGCTCTTAGAAAGGAAGAAAAGACTGAATCCGGCGACCACGACGTCGTAAGCTGTCTGTGCCAAGTCCATCTCCTCGAATCGGGACTCGATAACCGTCGCTGACGGGGCACGCTGTCGGAGAATACGCACTGCTTCCGGCTCCGCGTCGACCGCGGTTACTTCAAGGCCCTTCTCAAGCAGATGCAATACCCCATGGCCGACTCCGGCGCCGAGTTCTAGTGCTTTCCCGCTTTGAGGCAGCCAGCCGTCGATCTGATCGTAGATCGGATGCAGCGGCATAGGCAGCGTGGCGGCGAAGTACTCGTTCCACGTTGTGACCGGATTCGCTTTTGACGGCATTTAGAACTCGGCATGACCGGGGGTTCGGTGGAACGGGATGACGTCTCGAATGTTCTTCATTCCGGTGACGTAGAGGAGCAGGCGCTCAAAGCCCAGGCCAAAGCCAGCGTGAGGTGCGCTGCCATACCGTCGTAGGTCTAGGTACCACCAGTAAGGGTCCAGAGGTAGACCGAGTTCGGTGATGCGGGATTCCAGGACATCGAGACGCTCTTCACGCTGCGAACCACCGATAATCTCTCCGATGCGAGGGGCGAGGACGTCCATCGCTCGAACGGTTCGGCCATCCTCGTTTGCGCGCATGTAGAAAGCCTTGATCTCCTTGGGATAGTCCGTAAGGATCACTGGGCGCCCGACCTTAACCTCGGTGAGCCAGCGCTCGTGCTCGCTTTGAAGGTCGACGCCCCACGAAACGGGATATTCAAATTTCTCCCCCCCTTCCTCAAGGAGTTTGATCGCTTCGGTGTAGGTCAATCGCTCAAACGGGCTCGTAACGACGTGGTTCAATGTCTCCAGCAGTTGCGGTTCGATGCGTTGGTTGAAAAAGGCCAAGTCATCGCCGCAATGCTCGAGCAAATCACCGATGACCTCCTTCAGGAATTCTTCGGCAAGGTTCATGTTCCCGCCAAGATCGCAGAACGCCATCTCAGGCTCGATCATCCAGAATTCAGCCAAATGGCGACTCGTGCTGGAGTTTTCGGCTCGAAACGTAGGGCCGAAAGTATAGACATTCGTCATTCCCATCGCCAGGGTTTCAGCTTCCAGTTGACCGCTCACCGTAAGGAACGCTGGTTTGCCGAAGAAGTCGTCCTCTGGATTCACAGACTTGAGCCGGTAGCGTGGAGCGTGTTTTCCGCTCTCTCCGATGGGTGTCTCATGGGCTTCCAGCAGGGTAGAGACGGCAAACATCGCGCCTGCCCCTTCGGCGTCGCTGGCAGTTACAACCGGTGTATGGACGTAGTGAAAGCCCCTCGCCTGGAAGAACGAGTGGATGGCAAATGCCGCTCTATTTCGGATCCGATAGACGGCGCCAAACGTGTTTCCTCTTCCCCTTAAGTGGGCGATGTCCCTTAGGTACTCGAACGAAGCACCCTTCTTCTGAAGCGGATAGGTTGCTGGATCGGCGGCTCCATAGATCTCAACTCCGGTTGCCTCCAACTCGATCGCCTGTCCTGCAGCAGGCGACTCGACGACTTTGCCATCGAAGCGCACGCACGCGCCGGTCGTGATCGTTTTCAGGGTTTCGGGATCGATGACCCCCGCGTTAACGATCACCTGCAGATCTTTAAAGCAAGAGCCGTCACTGATTTGGACGAATGAGATGCCTTTACTATCCCTACGGGTTTTCACCCAACCGTACGCCGAAGTCGAAGTGCCGGGAGCCAGATCAAACAGATCGCGAACATAGGTACGCCGATAGTCCATGGGAAGCCAATTTTACCGCCCTTGGCGGCATGGCTAGGCCATTGGGTTACCTGCTTTGCGCTCCGGTGGAGAAACCTCCGCCAAATAGACCAACTCCTGCCCGGTGGATGCCCTCCAAGAACGGAACGACAACACCGGTCGTAAACGTGTCGCCCGGCGATGCAAATTGAGTCGAAAGGGTGCCTCGATCCGCCTTCGACCAATGTATCGTCGCTGAATAGTGCACGACTCCGATCGTGATATTGACGGAAGCGAATTGCGACGATCCCGGCATGTCGGGCAGATTTGGTAAGAGTTCGAACTCCAAGATCACCGACATGAGAGCCTGGAGGGGTTTGGTGACGTCGTCTTGGTGAAGTTGCTGAGATGCAAGCGCGTTTTGTTTCCTCTGCCCGAAACACGCGTATGTGGCTTTGGGTGTCGAAATCGATAAAACCAAGTCGTCGGGGATGATCACCTGCATAGAGCGCACCCTTTTCGTCTCGTTAACAAGGGCGCGCCCGTCACCCGCATTGGATTTCCCACGCATATTGGATGGGTATCTTGGGGGTGGAAAAACACTGACGGGCCGCATTCCAGACTTTGGTGCAGGAACGGCGCCTGACATCGGGAGCGCGACAAAGTCGGTGCCCCTGCTTAGCGGCTTGGTTGGCATTGGCCTGGGTCCGCTAGCACCCGGCCCAGCCACGACATCACCTCGAGGTCCCCCTCCCAGCAGGCCAGTTGGACTGCTCGAAAGAAAACCGGAACGCATTTGGGAACCGGTTGCCGTTACAACCGGTTCCGACTGACGGTGCCCGAATAGGATGTCCCCCAGGACCGCCAATATGGCAACGACGATCAAAGCAGAGAGTTGCCATGGTACCGCTGCTCGACGAACTGGCTCCTTCCGCTCGGTTAGCCACTTATTCATCGACCGCCGCCCTTGAGCCTGGCGCCATAGGCTTTCCACTTGAGCGGGATCGATTTCAAGCCGCCTAACAAGATCCTCAAGCCCAATAGGGTTTGTTTCAGCCCATTGGGCGACGAAAGCACCGGCCTCCTCGCTGCTGAGTAAATCAGGTCTGCCGTCTTCCATCGCCTAAATAATACGGCAAGTAGGTCAAACTGTTTAAGTGGTTGTACAGTGAACACATCGGGTAAGGAGCGCGATCTTGGTTTTGACCTCGCTATCCATCAGGAAGCGATCGAAATCATGACGAAAGCTGGTCTTGGCGAGGCGAGTATCGACGCGATCCTTCGTGCCAGAAATGCCGCAATCGTGGATCTTCCCGGCAGCCGTCTATCGGTTGGAATTGCCGAAGAATCGGCGGTGCCTAGCCCCTCAGACGGTACTGGTGTAAGAGTGGTGTGCTCCGGTGAAGAAGCACGAGACGCTTTCACGGTAAGACTGGATGTCGAAAAGTACTTCCTCCGCCACTTTCCTGGCCGCACAACCGCCAATGATTTGCCCAGCCCTCCCGGAAAGGGCGCCCCGTGCGTATACGTGGTCTTTCGAAAGGCCATCTAGAGCCGACAGCTTCTTATTTGCTCGCCTTCCGAAAAAACAGAGACGAGGTTTTATCGTCTCGCGTTGGCTTTGTTTTGTGGCCGGTTTGAACGTAATTCGAGCAAATCGAACCGGAAACAGCTTCCCAAATAGCGGACTCGAGCAGCCGAAATGAGGGGTCTGTCACAGAAATAGGAAAGATGGGGGCGGCAAAGCTCAAGCATATTTCGTCTTCGATTCCGTATAATCTTTAAAACCCCACCAACTATTTCCGGCTAGGCGTGTGCCTGCCGATCGGTGTTGCGGGATGTTTCGGAGGTCGAAGGATCGTGACGAAGTACATTTTTGTGACTGGGGGCGTTGTCAGTTCGATTGGTAAAGGCATTACCACCGCAAGCCTCGGCCGCCTTCTTCGAAACCGCGGCTTCACTGTCGCTCCCATGAAGCTCGATCCGTACATCAACGTCGATGCCGGTACGATGAGCCCCCATCAACATGGCGAAGTATTCGTTACGGACGATGGCGCGGAGACCGATCTGGACCTCGGGCACTATGAGCGATTCATGGATGTGAACTGCTCAGGCGGATCGTCACTGACCACCGGAAAGGTATACAGTGCGGTCATTTCCGCCGAGCGCCGAGGCGACTACTTGGGCGGCACCGTGCAGGTTATCCCCCACGTCACCAACGAAATCAAGCGTGCGATCCACACCCTCGCTCGAGAACAGGAAGCAGATGTGGTTATTGCCGAAATTGGTGGAACGGTCGGCGATATCGAGTCCCTTCCCTTCCTTGAAGCGATCCGCCAGATGCGAACCGATGTGGGCCATGAAAACACGATGTTCGTCCATGTGACGCTCGTACCTACCGTGGGTCCGTGGCAGGAAGTTAAGACGAAGCCGACCCAGCACAGCGTTTACAAACTACGAGAGATCGGCATCGCTCCAGACGTTCTGGTATGCCGCAGCGAGGTACCGCTGCCGGTTGACGTTCGAGAGAAGATCTCGCTGTTTTGCGGCGTCCCGCTTCAAGCGGTTATCGAGTCTACGAACGTCTCAACGATCTATGAAGTGCCCGTAATCTATGAAGCGTCCGGCTTGGGCGATTTCGTGGTCAATCGGTTGCACCTGGAAACCCGGGACGCCAACCTCGCCGAATGGAAACAACTGGTCGAGACGCTCAAGAACCCCAAACGTACGACGACGATCGCCGTGGTGGGCAAGTACACCAGCAATGGAGACGCGTATAAGTCGATCGCGGAAGCCTTGACCCACGCCGGAATTCCCAACGACAGCGAAGTCCGCATCAAGTGGGTGGAGAGCGATAACCTCGAGAACGGCACCCATCCGAAGGAGTTTCTATCCGATTGCGACGGTTTGGTGGTTGGCCCAGGTTTCGGCTGCCGGGGAATCGAAGGCAAAATTGCCGCGATCCAGTACGCACGTGAAACTGGCCTTCCGTTCCTTGGAATCTGTCTGGGCCTCCAGATGGCGGTTATCGAATTTGCGCGAAACGTGTGCGGACTGGAAGGCGCCAACTCAGAAGAGATGCTTGATCACCCGAACTACCCGGTGATTCACCTCCTGCCCGAACAGAAGAACGTAAAGGAGAAGGGTGGATCGATGCGACTTGGAAGCTACCCATGCAACCTGGTACACGGCACTCTTTCAGCTCATCTCTATGGCGCCAGCCGGATTGAAGAGCGACATCGGCACCGCTACGAAGTCAACAACGACTTCCGTGAGATGCTGCAGGAACAGGGCATGGTGACATCCGGTGTTTCTCCAGACTACCGACTAGTCGAAATGATTGAACTGCCGAGCCATCCGTTCTTTGTCGCGACCCAGGCTCATCCAGAGTTCAAGTCTCGACCCAACCGTCCGCACCCGCTGTTCCAAGGTCTGGTTCATGCCGCAGTTGAACGTAAGTCTAGCGTCGCCACAAGCCTGCTGTAATGACATGCCCTACGCGAAAAAGCCTGCTTTCGAACAATTCCGAGCCTCCCAAATCGCCCACGGAAAGCCGCTTGCGGAGAAGGACGTCGTTCCCATCCAAGCCGCGATCGTCGCCCACTTAGACACGATCCAAGAGTTGTTGGTTCAAAAGGTCCGTCGCCAAGGACACAAAGAAACGCTAGTTGAGATCTCCGCAAGTTGGGTCGGCCTCGATGGCGACCCAAAAGCGGCGATCGCGATCCTGAGAAGGTTTTGGCCGGGCCGGCTATTCGCAGACGTTGAAGAGATGTACCATGTCGACCGGAGCGAGGAAACCGTACTCCTGACATTTGCCGTACAATATCCCAGCGACCGCTACCTGACCGGCCGTCTGTTAGTCACTTTTTAATCGTCCACCCATGTAGGGCCGCATTCGTGACCAAAGTCAAGTCGGGCATGCGCTTCACCTTGCCCCCGATTGCCGTAACCGCGGGCGTCATCACGCCCACAAATCCAGCTTGTTTAACTTGGATTTGAACAGGCACCCCCGGGTAGATTCCGTCGAACCGATAGGACCCGTTGACATCCGTCTTGCGTTGGTACAAGACGTTGAGGTTGCCCATAAAGGCCATGGTTCCATCAAACCCCGCCGAAACGGTTGCGCCGGAGACTGGTTTGCCGAGAATGTCTTTCACGGTTCCTGAAACACTGGCCGCGTTACTTGGTGAAGGCGAAGCAGCGCCAGACCATCTACAGGAAGTACCTTTGGAGCACTGAATTGGCTGCCCTGATAGGCCCGAAATGAGACCAATCGGTATTTTGCCCATGAAAGTTGGAACGTCACCTCACCGTTCTTGTCCGTAAACAAGCCTGTCCCACCATCAAATCTCTTCGGGTCCTCGTTGAATTGGGCTTGAACCAGCACATTTACCGAGGGTTTGCCACTTGCATCCAAGACGCGGCATCGCACTTGAACCGCATCCTCCGGCGAATGCTGCGACTGAAACATTGGGTCTATCGGCGCTGCTTCGGCCCTTGCGGTGACCTGCCATGGCAGAACCATGCCGAAGCCGCAGGCGACGATGGCTAGAGAGACATACCGCACTCGGCGGCTAGGATGAGCGAATGACTTGACCATTTCAAACCTCTTTCGGAGTGTGTGATAGCTGTGGGTCGCGCCAAGGGCGGGGGCAAAGCCTCCACCTTGGTGATCGAGTGTGACGATCTTCATCAGCATCTGGCCATAGCCAGACGGGGTTTCCAGAGTTGCTGCTATGGCATCTGCATCACATGCCGCCTCACGTTCGAGCGACCATTCCCGAAGCGCCAACCAGACCGGAGGCAAAAAGAAAAACAGAAGCTGGCAAATCGTCGGAATGAGGCCGGCAACCAGATCCCTACGACGGATGTGAGCCAGTTCGTGAGCGATCGCCATTCGAACCTCGGAATCCGAAAAGTGGTTCGTAAATCCAACCGGAAGAATGATCGTCGACTGCCACAGCCCAACCACCATGGGCGCAGTGACCATGGAGGACTCGACGAGGCGAGGCATTGCATCCAGCCCCATTTGAGCCCCCATGGCACGAACCATGCCCCCCAGCGGGGAGACATCCAAGGAAGCAGCCGACCGCACGACCGATCTCAACCTCATGGATTGAAAGAGAATCCACCCACCATAGGCGCCTATCCCTAGCACCCAAGCGCAGAGGACCGCAATTGACACGTAATTCGTTGAATCCGCCGATTGGGACCCCAAATCTGCCTTGCCCGGAGGCAAATTAGCATCGCTCGCCCCAGTTGAATGTGCGCCTGCACCCTGACTCATTGCGTGAAAAGGCATGGCGCTTCTTACGGTCTGGTCGACCGGGCTAAGGATCGGAACCGCAATCGTTGCGCTCACCGTGAGAGTCACCAGAAACTTGATGCAGGCGATCCACCACAGGGTCGCTCTAGTCGAGGGGAAGGCCCACTGGAGAAGCAACTTGCAAACAAGCCAAACCACTAAGACAGAAAGGGATCCCTGCCAACAGGCTCGACCGATCCCGGTCGTCCAATTTGAAGCAAATAGCTCAAGGGACATGGGGCGGATCCTCCGAGGACTTGATCTCCTCAACGAGATGCCTCAGCGCATCGATTTCATCCTTCGTCAAACTCTTGCTCTGGGTCAAGTACGCCACGAAAGGAATAACCGAACCACCGAGGCTCTTTTCCACGAACGTTTCAACGAGCCCCCGTAGAACATCCGCCTGGTCGCCGGCCAGCCGGTACACAAACACTCCGCTTTTTTTAGATCGGCTCACCACGCGCTTCTTTCGAAGCCTTTCCAACATCGTGAGCACCGTCGTTCGAGCCAGTTGATTCGGTTCGCCAAACTCCTCAGCCGCATCCCGCATCGATACCGGCTGCCTCTCACCGATGAACCGAAGCAAAGCCAACTCCTGCGCTCCAAGGTTCGGTTGATCTCTCATCTCCCCCTCCAAAGTTTGTCTACTCTTGTCGACTGTCTACGCATGTAGACAGTGTAGCCTAGTTTTGAGCGATTCGGCGTAAGTTTTTCGAAAAACGGCACTTCCGTTGTATGGCAGAAAACCTGAAAGTGGTTTAAAATGATCTTAAACTCCCTGGCGACTGTTAGGGTCCGAATGGCAGAGCCTACTGAGTTGAGCTTGTCGTTACCCGAATATGTCCCATTACCTGACCACGAACGTGCCGTTCAGACAGGTAAACCGATCTGATCAGACCATGGGTTTCTCGCTGTCCACGATTCTGATCGGGGGTGACGAAGGTCTTTACAAGTTGGGCAATATTCTCGATGTGAATTGAACGAATCGGGGACCTTCGGTAACTCATAGACGGATGATTCGTCTGCAAGGTCAAATATGAGCGCCCTATTGTTGATTTCGATGCTTTTCATCAAGCAGTCATCGAATCCCATCAAGGATTCCGATCACCTGGTGTGGGTTGGCTTTTCTTTGAAGCCGTTGATCGCCCGGATTGCTCAACAGAATGGTGATCGTTCTGCTTTCTCCTCTCCCGCTGACGACAAGACAGTGGCTCTGGCGAGAAATCAGGCGCTCAAAGACTTCAAGCCTGTTGGCCCGGGTTCACCAGAGAACGACACGACGAACCCAAGTCACTCGGCGTTCATCCGGGGTCGCAAGATAACCGAACGCCAGCATTGGACCTGGTTCCTGGGCCAGCTTCATTCGTTGAAGGCAGTGAAAATCGGTATGACTCGCGAGGTGCTTTTAGAGATCGTCGGTACCGAAGGCGGAATCTCCTCTCGATATCAACAAACATTCGTCAGCAAGGGGTGTCCCGAACTGAAGATCGACGTCAGGTTCAAGGGTCAGCCGGGAGCGTTCAATCTCGACACCGTTTCACAGGTATCGATCCCGCACATTGACTTCATGGTTCTCGACTAGTGATGAGGTTGATGTCATTGCGAATTGGGCCGTTAGCTTTGTTGGGAGTCCTGTTGCTTGGGTGCGGAAGTCACCATCTCGTTAGAACAAAGGCTCCGATAGACAACGTCCGGTCCCCTTGGGTGGGAACTTGGTCAAATGACGAGTACGCGCATGTGCGCATCTTTCTGTCGTTGACCCAAGGTGGGAGATTCGATTACGCGTTCTGCCCTTCCTTGTCCACTGCGCCAAATAGCTCGGTACTCGTATACGGCATTTGGTCGGTTCGAAGAAACCTGTTGCAGCTAAATTGCCTCCGACTTGCCTACGATGCTCCTCTCATTGAGATTCGCAATCGACAACCGTACGACTATTCGACGAGACTCACGGCCATAAGCCGAACGATCGACAGTCGAATCACCAATGATGGGAGAACGATAGTGATCCCATTTCAATTCGACGTTGAAAGCAACCTGAAGACCACGCTTTTCCACCGATATAAAGATCCCAGGCCGATCGACTGGAAGCGGATAGAGGCGTCTGCCGAGGCAACGCAGCGTCGAACGTCACCGTCGCGTTGAACTAGCAAAAGGGGCCTACGCTGGTCGCGCAATTTGACTCGGCTCTGTCGAGACCCAATAGGCCCGCTAAACCGATCGATACTGTAAAATAAACCGATGCTGCCCGAAGCTGAATTCGCCCAGTCTTTCGCTCGTGAAGGATATGCCATTGCGCGTGGACTTTTCTCGCCGGATGAATGTCAAAAGTACGCCGACTATTTCACTTCCATGGTGGAGCGAGGCGGCGACGGATGGGCGGAAGGAGAGGTCGACCCGAATCACTCCGATCCGCTGAAGCGTTATCCCCGCTTGCTTCAACCCCACCGAGGTGACGACGTTGCATTTGGGTTTATGATCGACCCAAGAATTCGGGAACATCTTACGGCGGCCGCGGGAGCGGAGCCGCTTGCGGTTCAGACGATGGTCTATTTCAAGCCACCCAGCGCCCGAGGTCAGAACCTTCACCAGGACAACATGTACTTGCTGGTTCAACCCGGAACATGCCTTGCTGCTTGGCTTGCCCTTGATGACTGTGATGAGGAAAACGGATGCATGATGCTCGTCCCAGAGACGAAGGACCTGCCAATTATGTGCCAGATTGAAACCCCGGGACTCGATCAAGAACAATGGGGAAACATCGAGACCCCGTTGCCGCCCGGGGCTCATCCAGTACCCACCCTTATGAAACGGGGCGACGTGCTTTTCTTTAACGGCAGCATCATTCACGGTTCGCTCAAGAACCGGAGCAATCGTTTCCGCCGCACCCTTATTGGCCACTACATCGTCGCCGAAGCAAAGCAGGTTGCCCACTACTACTTCCCTGTATTCCGTATGGACGGCTCTATCGTCGATTCCGGAATCGATGAGAGCGGGCCAGGTGGTCCTTGCGGGAAATACGGCGATGGCGAAGTTGTCTTGTCAGGCACATTCGGCGCTTGGAGTGCGGCGCACTAGCTGCGCCCGTCTCGCGAATTGCGCTAGCGTTTGCGTTATCGATCGCCCCCCCATCCTGATGTTCCAATTCGAGCAGCAAGTTGCTGATTTGTCGGGCTCGATAGCAAGTTCTTCTTCATGCAAGCGGAGGCCCATTTCGTGAGCCTCCATCGTCATTCGGTAGGAGTCTTTCCCGGGAATCTGCCTCGCCTCCTCCTTATAGATGTGCCGAGACCGCTTTATCGCGAAATTGGATTCTCGTTGGACTCCGTACCGAGTGCCGGGCCCCTCAAACTTAGGCGTGTCGACCCCATCTGGCATTATTTTCCTCGCAAGCTCGACGACTTCGGCATACGGCTCGATACAAAGCAACGCGCTCAACAAACGCAACTTGACGAATTCGTTATCCGGCGAAGTCGCCAATAACTCGCGACACTCTTCCAAATCGCTCTGCATGTCCTGGCGGTAGATGTGCACTTCGTATAGCTCGTCAGTCTCTACGGCTGCCTCCTCCTCGGATATTTCTAAGGCAGACTTAACCGGACATTGAGGCCCCGCGTGATACTAATTGGGGCGCTCACTATTCCGCGCGCGGCTCCCGGAGAGAACCTCTTCAATGTGCCAATATGGCTCGACTCTTAGCTACCCATCGAAGTTAGCCTCCGGGGGTCAATGCGATGTGATCATTCCATCGACTATTTATCGCGTTGGAAGGAGTTCAAGCCTTATGCCAGTTTTCAATAGTCAAGATCGATGATACGCTGAATATGGTTTGCTGTTGGAGTTCGTAAGCGTAATGCCGTGGTTAATCGCAGTTGCAGCGGTCCGATTATCAGGGATACCGATGCATAGTCGCTGCACATCGATATTGACCACGACAATCACCAATCGACGTCCTTGTCTACCTTCTGCATTGCCAGGTGCTCATCCGCCGCGCAAACTGCCGCATCCTCCTCGTTGAGAGACGATCCGGGTCACGAGAGCGAGACACATCCTAACAATCCTGCTCTCAGCGGACTGGCAACCACTTAAAGTCCATTACTTATCACTTCTTACGATTCGAAAAATCTGCCGCGTCGACCAGATCTCGCCTGGGTCGGTGGATTCGTCTTGGGAGCGGGTTGTTACGGTGGAAAAATGCTGGAAGACGCGGCCAAGGGGAGACAGGTTTGAAATGGCTCCCCGCACGGACGAAAGGAGGTCCTGAAACGGCAGGGGCCTTTCGGAGGCGACCACCTTTATGATCTCGCCGCCAAGTGGCACTGTCACATCGAACACCGCGAACTGATCTGTGTTGAGAAATCGAAGGCGCTGCCACGATGAGTCGGGCTTTCCATGGACTAATGGACGCCTAATTTGCACCGAGTCGCGAGACCGCTCCTTGTCTGGCCAGAGGACCCCGACCGAGCCGTCGGAGGTCAAGTCGAGAATTGCGATGTACGGCTCCCAATTTCCGATCACCCTTACTTTCAAAGTGAAATGCGAGTCGACTTTCCAGGCGGACTCGCTGGTCGGCAGATCCCTGGCCCACGCCTTCGATCCATCGTCTGCGATTTGACAGGGAACGGCCTGAATCTCGACCGACTCGCGCTGGCCTGGGAATTCGTTGGTCATTTGGGAAATAGCGGTGTATCGAAGTTCATTGAAGATGCGATCGGCGATCGATTCAGGAACCGTGTCGGTTATCGGCTCCGATTTACCGGATGCATCTGCCGTTACCTCCGCCCCGTTCAACGTTCGAAAAATCCGAAAACCGGGCACTGAACCAGGTGCGTCGGGGGAACTTGCGTCGACCTTGAGTACAGCTTCTGGGTCCGGTTGTTCGTCCACCTGGGCAGAAGGGACGCGATCCAAAATCGTGGACTTGATCTGGCCAAATAACGGACTGGCCTTGATGGCGGACAAATCGATACGCGCTTCCCTGCTGGAAGCCCCTTGCGAAGTAAGCATGGCGCGCGCGCCAACCAGCTTGGATGCCGGTATCTTGGCCAAAGGAGGCGTGGACTCGAAACTCGAGTCCACGATCCCGACCTTTGTCGTCGTCAAGGTCGCAAGCGGATGCTGGAGGTCTGAGGACGCGAATAGCTTCAATACGGAGCCCTCTGTGACACCTTGCAACGCGCCCCCCTTCAGACGATAACTGTTCTTGCCCGTCGGCAGGAGTGTCATATAGGAAGGACTAGGTTGGGCGGTGGCGCCAAAGACCGTTCGATTGGCTTCACCCTCCAGTTGTGGGTTCTGAGAGAAGGCATCGACCGCGCCAAACGTCCACCTCGAAGCCATCGTTTCGTCAATTTGGTCATAGAGCTGGCGATAATTCGTCGAAGGCGAGCAGTCGGCAAGGGCATTGCACAATGCAAGCGTAAATCGGCCATAGGTTCGCCGGTCTGGTCCGACTGCCTCGCCTGCCTCCTGGTCGGGGCGGCATGCGCTCAAGAACGTATAACCGCGAACCTTGTTCAGAAAGACCGCATCCGGCGACGAAGGGTCGTACGAAACCACTGACTTGGGCGGCTGACCTTCATAGGGCTTTCCGCGAACGATCCTCGCAATTCCCCTTGTGCCGCCTCCTGAGTGGCATGCATCGATGGTGACCAGCACGTTGATCCGTTTACCGTGCGCCGCGTCGAATACCTGTTTCACCAACAGTCCTAGCTCGTCATTCCGAATTTGGTTGGCGTTCCGATCCGGGTCATCGGTTGGCAGAATGGTCTGATCGAGACCGCTCGGAGAGTTCCCGATCAGTGGATTCTTTGGGGCTTGGATTTTTAGACTGGGATCCTTGTCCGGGTCCGTATCCGGCGCTTGGTATCCATGGCCCGAATAGTGGAAGTAAATGGTATCTCCTTCTCTCACATCGGTAGCGAGGAAGTTTCGAAACTGGTCGATGATGCTCTTTCGAGTCGTTTCTTCCCTTTTCGTGAGCACCACGATCTTCCCGCCTTGATCTTCCATCCACCTAAAGTGGTTTTCAAGAGTCGATTTGATGAGGTCGACGTCGTGGTTCGACGACAGGTTTGGCCACTGCTGCGAGCGGTAGTCCCAAGCTCCTACAAGAAGGGCTCGCTTTGAATAGTGGGGTTGTCCGACCGTGAGACAAATTGCAATAAACGCGGTTAGAAGTTCCATTTCGGTTGTATCACCGTCGCCTTTTAGAATTGGGAGTCAGGGCAAGCGCCCGATCTAGGTCTACCTTGCCAAAGCCCCAATCTGGGTTCGGTGTCGCGCCTGTATACTTGTCAGTCTTCGCAGACCGAATCAGAATGCTCCTAATTTGCTCCGAACCCAAGTTCGGATTCTTCTGCAGCATCTGAGCGATCACGCCGGTCACGTAGGGGGCCGCCGCGCTCGTACCTTGCCAGATCGTGTGTTTCCCCGATGCGGCGATTTCATATCCGCCATCGTTGATGGCGTCCCTCTGGAAGTCGCTGCCTTCGGCGAGACTGGAAACCTGTAGACTGCCCGGCCCCACCAGGTCCGGCTTGACCAAACCATCGCGACGGAACCCGCGGCTGCTGTAATCGGCAAGGGTCCCCAATTCAGTATTCAGGTGAAAAGGTCCAATTTTGCTTTGGATCGAATTTCGATTGTTATAGCTGCCCACCGTGATCACGCTCGAGGCATTGCCAGGGGAACTGATTGTGTAGTGCGGTGAGGCGCCCATTGAAAAGAAGCTACTCTCACCCATGGGCAATGAGAACATGAATCGCCCATCGAGCACTTTTGGTCCCGAGCCGAATGCGGTCAGGGTGTAGACCCCGGCGGGCAACGGAATTGTCAATGAATCGTCCCCCGAATCTGTCTGCGTCAATTCCAGTGATCGGGCTATCCTCTGCTTAAGCCTCGGATCGATCTCGCCTTTTGATGTATAAGCCACCATCGGCTTTCCCCCTGCCTTTGTCACTTCCATTGTGATCGCGTTGCCTCCTTCGTCCACAAAGGGAGCTTGACCGGCAGTCAGCATCAGGCCCCAATCGTCCTGGTGCTTGAAATAGCAGACGAGCGGTGGCACGCAATCCGGCTCGCTTGGCCTCGACGTAACTTCAATGTCCTTCCCCTCGAATGCTGCGAGCCCGGCGACGCGGGAGTTGAATCGGCCGGTTGCCACGATTTGGTCCTCCCCTTCGTTTCCCGCGGCGGTCACGACTGCCAGTCCCTTCTTCTCCGATCGAATGAACTCGTTCAGTTCCAGCTCTTCGGACGTAGTTCCGTCGTGAGATGTGTACTGGCTGCCGGCGCTGATATTCACGACAAGCGGCATGTGATGAGCCTCGGATATGCTTTTGGCCCATTGAGCGAAGGGCGCCCACAACTCCGTCATGTCCTCGTTCCCGGCTCGGATCACGATAAGTGAGGCATCCGGCGCCACTCCCTGATAGCTATTGGCTTGTGCATTCGCTGACAACCCGTTGCCACAGGCCACCCCTGCCACTGCCGTTCCATGGCCCACCATGTCGCGCGATCCTACTTTCGCCTTACCTCGAAGCGCAAGGTTTATCTGGTCCGACGTGTATACGGTGCCAAGGGGTCCATCCTCGTCGGCAATGGGTGGTTTGCACCCGATCTTGCCATGGCTTGTCCGCCACGATTGATCCTCGATGTCGTACAAGGCGAGAATCCTTGTGGAACCGTCGCGCTTAAGGAAGTCCCGGTGGTGCCAATCGATACCCGTATCGATGACCGCGATAGCCACTCCCAATCCCGTATAGGGATGGAGAGTATGCGGAAGTTTCTCGGAGGAAAACGACTTTGATTTCCGGTATGACCCAAGGCTGATCGTTCCGCTGACACTGGAGGGGTGAAGCACCGAAATTCGAGACTTTGCAACAAGTTCCACGCGCTTGACTTCTGGATCGTCGGCAAGCGAGGAAACAGCGCTCAGCGGTCCTCGGACCGTTGCAAATTGGCCTATAACGGATAAAACACTCAGACCTGCCTTCCGAAGAAGTTCAGTCGAAGAGATCCTGGTGAACTCCACGGTAGCCGTAATCGTCGGATCGGGACTATCGGGATCGATCCCGAGTCGGAGTTGCTCCTTCGCGCCGAGCCTCACAACAATCTGGCTTGGACCGCGGGTGGTGTTTTTTTCGCGAACAAGCAGGTCGAGGGTCATGTTCTTCTTTGAGGTCGAACCGATTCCTCGCACGCCGCCGACCGATATCTCCGGTTCCAAGTAGGGCGCCCGGACCGTACGGCGTGACTGATAGGCAAGACCCGGTTCGGTAAAAAAGAGTACGACACCTACGGCGAGCAATCTGGCTGCGATACTACTCAAGTCAACCACGCACCAAGGGGATTGTGTCCACCCGATCGAAGTTTCTCGGCCGCTATCTAGCCGTCGGTCGATGCCCTTTTGACAAACTAGCGAACCTCGGCAAGAATCGGAGGAACGAGTGTTCTCTCGAGGACCGCAAATTCGATTACGCACGTGTCTCTTGGAAGCAAACGGGAGGTTCATAACAATCTCTGATGGGATATCTTAGAAAACCTTGAAGCTACTTTCGAAATTGCTCAAGTTGCTTGGTGAGCCGATCGGCGAGCGAAGGGTGACTGGCTCGCAGAAGCTTGAATTGTGCTTCCGCATCGGGCGCCAATCCAATCGCGGCATACACGACGCCCTTTTCCAGCGGCCCTAACTGGGAATCCCTGTCGATTCGGTTCGCTCGGTTTGTTTCTACTTCCGTGCAGGTTCGGAACGATGCCCATGGCCCGCGCTTGGTTCCCGACGCGACACGCCAACTGTAAACGACGCCCGGTTTCAGCAACCCATTGGGCGGCGTCGCATCCGACTCCGTCGCCCGGGTCTTCCATACCGGCGTTTCAGCCTGCACGATTTCTACACGGAAGTCTCCCTCGCGCGGGCCAGACCAGGAGAGCTTGACCGGCAGCCGAACCGAAGTGCGATCCGGACTCATCGTTACTCTTAGGTCGCTCGGACCACGCGTGGTTGAAATGTCAAACAGAGATGCCGGCATCGACAAACCGCGAGTGAGGGCATGAGCCACCATCGACTCCACGCCGTCCGGAGTTACGGCTTCGCGTGATCGGGCGGCAAGCTCGGTCTTGAGCAGGGTGCGGGTCTGATCCAACTGTGCCAGTAACTTCTGCTTGTCGGTCTTGGATGACTTCAGTTCATGCTCCATCGAATCGATTTTCTGTTGAAGCGATTGAACGTTCTTCCTATTCGTATCGAACGCAGATGCGACTTGCAGATCCTTCGACCGGACGTCTTGGAGCAACCGGCCCCGCTCTAAGAAAGCAAGCAGCAGTAATCCAAGAGCCCCGAGAGCGACAACTGAACTTCCGATTCCAAACCATCGTTGAAGCCATCCGGATTTCTGCGACGGCGACAAAGCGCGAATCGGAGAGGGCAACGGCTCATCGATGTGGGCCAGCTCTTCTTGAATGGCCGAAATCAGGTCGGAGAGCCCTGGATCCACGTCCAGCATCGTCTCAACCAAATCTCGGTCGACATCCGAGGCCTTTCCGCTTGCATAAGCGATCAGCAGCGCTTCCGAGATTTCTGGCTCAAGGGTCGTCACGGAAAAGGCCCTCTGGAGATCATCTAGATTGGGTTTCTTCGATTCCATAACTCACTTCGCTGGACGACTCAACAACTTCTGACGGGAACTTTTGCTCAACCTTACAAATGAAATCGAAAACACTCGTCGGGAAACTGTTTCGACGCAATAAGGTGGTTTGCAAGTGTCCTTCGGGCCGCCGAACGCAAGGCGCTGACCTGGTCCTCCGTACAATTCAAGTAAGCAGCCACTCGTTTGTCGGACCAGGGCAGTTCGTTCAGGACTTCTTTTTCGAAATGATCCGGCTCGAACCCCAGTAAGTCGGCGATCTCATCGGCTCTCGCAGCGCCACTCTCAGCGAATAGTTCGATTCCAAATTCGCCCTTAATCCGAAGGTTAAGCAACAGAGCCTTGGCAGGACCTGGCCTGAGCTTCCGGATCTCGTTCCAGATTGCGCGCAAGAAATCAATCTCCGTCCAAGCCGCTACCGTGGGAGGGGCCGCCATCATTTCAGGATCCAAAACGGTTTCCGGTTCGTCGAACTCGTTTCGAGCCGATTGAAGGACGAGGACCAGATCATCCACATCAAGCGAGCCCTCGGCCCAAATTAGCGACGCGTTCATACAATGCGCGGTCCCGGGGCGTTCTTTCGCTTCACCCTTCCAATAGGCTCGTAGGATTAAGGCGGTCGTCACGTTTAAGTCGAGACGAATCGCATTTGCTCGCTTTTCTTGCGCCGTCGGCGGAGGGGGCGGCCAAGCGCTGAGCGCTCCATGGCGTGCCGACGGGCCAACCTTCCATTCGTAGAATGCGGGATTCTCCCGAAGATTGACAAGCACCCGCTTCATTGCGTTGTATCGCTTTCGGTACGTTGCGCGAAAGAATTCGTCGCACGCATATTCAGCGACCCGGGCTGCGTAACCGCCAAGCGACTTGATCTGCATCTCGCCATCACGCCCGGCAAGAAGCTGCTGAGCAACCCGTACGATGCCGTCCTGAACGATATCTTCGACCTCTTGCTGCAGGTCCGAGCTGGAACGTGACAGGGAAGAGAGACGTCGCTTAACCGAAGATGCAAGAATGGGCCTGACTTCGGATTGCAAAAGATAATTGAGGTGGTCCGATGCTTCGGAACCCGTTGCAGCGTAGAACTGGGCGAGCCGTCCGGAAGATCCGCTGACGCTCAGTTCCGTTTTCATCTCCGTGACCCATGCTAGCTGGGTTATTATAACATTGTTCGACAGTTGCGACAATCCCCATGAATCCAGCCTTAGCAGATCATCCGGAAGCTGGGAAGGACCTTGTCTTAGTTTTCACCGACATGGAGTCGTCTTCAAGCCTGTGGGAAAAACAAGGCGGTAATTTCTATTCGACCTTACAGGCACATATGAACTTGTTGCAGGAAGTTTGTCAGCAATGCGGAGGATACTCGGTCAAATCGACCGGCGATGGGTTCTTTATCGTGTTCGAACGAGCGGAAGAAGCGCTTCGCTTTGCATTTGAAGCTCAGGTAAGTCTCTCGCAGAGACCGGAGCTACCGTGCGCTCGGATCGGCATTGAAATCGGCGAGGTCTTTGAAGTTGTCGAACCAGACGGCAATCGAGACTATGTCGGCCCCGCCGCCAACCGTGCGGCCCGGATTTGTGCCTTAGCCGCTCCCAAAACCGTGCTTGTGTCGGAAAGGACCGCGCGAACCGTTGCCAAGCTGCCGAAGGGATCCAGCCTCGAATCGATCGGTAATCACAGCCTGCGGAATATTGGTCTGGAGACGTTGTTCTTATTGAGGCACGAGGGTCTGGGACGTGAACATCCTGTCGCAAAGGACCGGATATCCGTTTTGCCTTGGGCAGGAGACCTCTTCGTCGGACGGGATTCCAAGCTGGACGACGTCATCAAGAACATTAGGAAACCCGAGAACCGATGTGTTACCATTGTCGGTCTCGGTGGCATGGGAAAGACGCGACTGTCTCTGGAAGCGGCCCATAAACTTACGACCGAAATACTGGACGGAATCGCATTTGCTGAACTGGACGGCATCCGGGACACCGAAGTCGGTTGGTCCATTCTAGCGGGAGCGCTCAAGACCATCGGGTACGAGGGAGAGCCCAAACCTCAAGATATCGGCGCCTTTTTGTCAAGCAAGCAGGTCCTTCTTATCTTGGACGGGGTCGAGGGCCTACCCCGGATTGCGGAAATGGTTTCGGGATTGCTCAGTCGGGCTAAGAACCTCAAACTACTCCTTACATCGCGAAACCGACCCAAGATCCCCTCCCACTTTATCGTCTTGGAGTCGCTTTCCTTGCCCGATGCGGCGACGTTACTGATCGCTCGGATTCAAGCTCACGAGCCCGAATTCACGCCATCGGAAGACGATCACGACATCTCGGAGCTCTGTCGTCGGTTGGATTGCATTCCCCTTTCGCTAGAACTCGCAGCAGCTCGGTCCGGCCTGATGTCCCCGCGCGAAATGTTGGAACGAATCGAGAGTCGTTTCTCCTGGATGACGGACTCGGAGGCTCCAGAGACCGGTCATAGACGGTCTCTGGAGGCAACCATTGCGTGGTCCTACGATCTCTTGACAGATTCCGGGAAATCTGCGCTCAAGGTTGCCTCACTATTCCCAACTGGATTTCGGCTGGATACCTGGGAACGCCTGATGGGTATGCAGTCGCTGGACGCCCTCGGTGAGCTTCAGCGCTCTTCACTCATTTCAACCGAGACTCGGGCGGACCGACTGGGCAAAGTCTTTTGTTTGCTGGAGACCATTCGATTCTATGCGGCGGGCAGGTTGAAAGCGGATCCAAAAATGCGAAGCAGCTTCGTCGCACGATTTGCTTGCGACTTGGTAGAGCAGGCACAACGAAGTATTGCTCTGTGCCGGACGCCGGCAGAAGCCTCCGCTCTGAGAACACTCGATGAATTGGCCCCCAATTTACATTCGGCCCTCGGACAACTGTGCGACTTGGGATCGAATCGTCAAGCAGCCTCCGTCTGCGAGGTTCTTGCAGCTTTCAACCACTACTGTGGACGAAATCGGCAAGCGAGAGACTTGGCCACTCAGGGCCTTTCCCTTGAAGATGGGGTTCATGATGACGGGCGGCTCGTGCGAGCAGGCCTTCTCAGGTGGCTGTCTTCCGCCGCGCTCGATCTTGGCGACGCTCCGACTTGTGCCCAATCGGCGTTTACTTTGCTCGGGCTTGCTGCGAGCCTACCGGCGGCTTCCCGTAAACGAGAGCAAGCGCGTGCTCACATCCTGACAGGACTAGCTTTCACGGCAAGCGTAGAACCTAAGTCTGCGACCAGTGAGTTCGACTCGGCGCTTGCTTTGGCGGTTGAACTTGGCGATAAATCCCTGGAAGGGATGGTCCGCCACAACATGGGATGGCTGGCTTTTACGAGTGGCGAACTGGAAGATGCAGCCCGCTATCTGGAGACAGCGCGAGTTCTGCGCGAAGGGCTCGGCGACGTGCGAGGGATCGCCGAAACCTCATGCAACATGGGGTTGCTGGAACAAGAGCGTGGGAACCTCTCTTCGGCTCTCACACTTCATTTTCGATCGCTGTCGTGTTGGTCAAGCGTGTTGGACATCGAAGGTATAGGGAAAGCCCTGTTCAACCTCGCCGAGACCTTTGAATTGCAGCAAAGCCCAGATGTTGCCAGGGCTTACTATGCCGCTTCTCTTGTGATGTTTGAAAGGTCGGAATCGCACCACATCGAATATCCGCTCCAGGCCTTGAATCGGCTGGGAGATGCTAGTTCTCTTAACGAGAAGTTAGCCAGCTTGGATCCGACCAATATCATCGAGTGGCTTCAGTCTCACTTCGGTACGGGCAGCAAGGGCGCTGATTCTGCCTCTCACTAGCCAATCCAATGCCTGGTGTCTCGGCTCTGATCGAACCGTACGCTGAGCAAGGGCAGTAGCTCTGGCATCATGCTAGAGCTACCACCGATTTCCTATTGAGCGATATCAATTCCTTTCCCAGGCGGCAAGCACCTTGTTGCCTTCGACGTCATCTGCAAACGACTGAAAGGGCGCCAAGGCGACGTATCGTGTCATCAATTTGGTTGTCCCATCCGCATTCTCGGCCATCAACGTGTACATCACGCCTTCCGGCTTGCCACTAACGTTGTTCACGTGGAGAACTCCGTCTTCGACTCGGAGCGTGTATTTGAGATCCTTTTGCGAAATACGAGTGGCCGTCGGCTCACCTGATACGGCGGAGCTTAACAGTCGGCGAAGGAGGTTTGGTTGGTTAGGAGTTTGGTTTTTCATGGAGGTTCGTTTCCTTTTTTCGGTCTTTGTTGGCCGTTTGGCCCTACGTCATCAGGTGATGGGAGGTCCATTTGGACCTTGAACCCCATAGGTATAAATCCTCACAAGGAACCTAACCAAGGCGCCTTGACACCAGAGGTCAGAGAGCCGAGTTCTCGCCTGCAAGAACGGATACAACATGTTGGAACCGGTATCTAGCGGCAACGAAGAGCTTTTGTGGAGCGGAATCCACAGTCTGCATCCGTGGTCTTGCACAGCCGGCAGGGCTTACTGGCGCATTAAAATCTCCGTTTTATGAGCGGGCTTTGGAGTCGGCTTGATATTCAAGGCTGCGAGCAAGGTATGCGCTCAATTCGGGGTCGTGAAAGGAGAAGCCATGATGCAGCAAGCACACTGGAAGGACCAGTTGGCTCTCGATGATGGCTTGGGAGAATTCATCGAGTACGGCTGAGATCATCCATGAGGGAATGTGACCGGCAACTGGTCTACGTAAAGCCAACCCAAGGGATCGAAACAGGTCGCCATAGGTTGCTTGCGTTGTCGCAGTGAGGTTGATCGGACCGACGATCAATTCTTGACTCATCGCGTAGTCGATCGCGCGGACCGCGTCATGCAGTGATATCCAAGGTACGAATGCACTTGGCGCATAGGGAACGATTATTGGGGTGAGCTTTAATACCGGAATAAATTTGCCCAAGAACCCGCCTGTCGGATCCATGACATTTCCAAGCCGGAGGTTTACAACTCGAACGCCAAGATCGCAAGCTCGATTGGCTTCCTGCTCCCATCGGGTGCAGACATGTGACCGGAACCGTCCTGCCGGATCTGGCCCAGTAGCTTCCGTAATGACTTCGCTTCCGCAGTCACCGTAGTAACCCACCGCCGAAGCGGAAAGGAACACACGGGGACGATTGCACAATGTTGCCATCCACTCCACCAACCTGCGGGTTGTGTCGGTCCGGCTGGTCAATATCCGTGATTTCTTTGTGGAAGTCCAAATGCCGGGCACGGGCTCACCAGCAAGATTGATGACGGCATGGACGTCGGTGGGGCGTTCCGCTGAGGATATCAGTTTGACTTCTCCGGGAAAAGTACTGGGAGGCAAACAACTCCCGGATCGAACCTCTACGAAGCATTCATTGCCGCTTTGAAGGAGCCAATGTACCAAATGACGCCCGATGAACCCGGTACATCCGACCAGGAGAATTCTCGTCATCCGCCATCGCCCACTGACAATTCACGATTCGACAAGGCGTACTTGACCGCTCGATTCCATCGATACTGGATCGGTTCGACCTCGTAGCAGATTTCAAATTCTGCGTTAAGGAGGTTCAGATAAGCGAATCTCGCTTCTTCAACCGGGACGAGGTTGAAGCGCCATGCCCGTTCATCCCGAATAATTCGAAGTACATCGACCTGTCCCCCATTGACCGAAATTCCGACGGGCTTGTATTTGAGAAATGTGGCCGCCTCTTCCAAATCTTGGAACGGCGATCCTTCGGTAAGTGTCGGTAGCAGGTCCTTCGTCAGAATCACATGAGCATCCGCCTCTGGAGAGTCGATGTCGATCTCGCAGAGGTTGGCGCCAGATCGCACATTGATTTTTGCGAAGTGAAAATTGAAATGCGTAAGCAATTTTCCTGCCCACACCATGAACGGACTGTCTGCATCGCTACGAAGAAAGAAAAGTCCCTCTATCTCCGGCTCATTTGGGGGCGAGAACTGCACATGGAGCCGATAGGCTACGTGCCAGTAGTGAAAGCCAAACAAGGTCGGCAAGCAACGAGGCCGCATATGTGCGAGTTCTGAAACGACGATGTTCACGAATCCAAAGCCGTCCTTCGTCACCAACCGCAACGGCTTGGGAAGCAACCGAGACAGTTGCGATTCAGGCGCCCGATAAACAAACAGCCAGCACTGTCTGATGTCTCCTACCATCGTGATTGCATTCTTGGGAATCATGGCCGTCCTCCGAAAATGACGCGATAGAAAATGTAGAAGAAGATTGCTCCGCTGCCGTCAAGCCCTAGAATCCACATCGCAACCGTTTTTCCTTTTGGGACTCGCACCTTGCGAAGTTGCACGACAATCGAACACGCCATGACAACATTCGAAATCCCGACAATCGACGCGTTGACCCACGCCGAGTCCAAGTGAGTCCCTCTCAGCAACAACCAATCGAATCCCGCTCCCGGAACAAGAATCAGCTCTCCCCAGGCCATCGTCACAAGGCACGCTTCCGCCAACATCAGGGGAGGTCTGCGCGTGACGAGCCACAGAAGCGGACCAAACACCAGCCATCCACAACCTGAAGAAAGAGTAATCCAGAAAGCGCCCTTAGACACCGGCCAACCAGGAAACGATGAAGCAAGTGCCGCGCCGTAAATCAGACTGCCACCGAACGCAATCAACGTCAACAAACCAAACTTGAACAGCCGTCCTTGATCGAACCTGCTCGCGAGTTTCACAACTTTCATTATATTCTGAAAGTTAAGAAACTTCTAGTCCTGGAACTGCTTTCACTTGTTCCTTTTGACCTTCTTGACTGCTTTGGCCCTTCTCCCGTTGGCTAGCCTGGTCGCCCGTTTTGCCTCACCGTATCGCTGCACCAAAAACTTGGTCAAGTCGGGGTCCTTAAAGTGGTATCCGGCGTGCACGAGCTTCTCCGCCAATATCTTCTGACTGCCAAGAACCGCCTCCGAAAACTCTCCCAATGCCGCTCGAATTATCCACCGAGGCACATGCCCGAATACCCTTCGCTTCCGGGCAGCTCCAAGGGCACGATAAAAGTCGATCCCAGTGATCGGCATGAAAGAAACGACGTTGATCGGCCCCTTAACGGCGACATGGGTCAAGGAAAAACTGATGATCTCGATGGCGTCCTTCAAAGAGATCCACGGAAAGTACGCTTCGGGCGCTACTGGCATGTAAACCGGAGAAATGCTGAGCAAGAGGTTCATCGCCTCCAGAAATCCCCCCGCTGGGTCAAGGACATTTCCCAGTCTCAGATTGACGACTCGAATTCCATACTTGCGGGCAGCGTTAGCTTCCTGCTCCCACAAAATACAGACTTGTGAGAGAAATCGTCTCGCGGGATCAGGTCCGGTCTTTTCGGTGATGATCTCTTGCCCCCGGTCCCCGTAAAAGCCAACGGCGGAAGCAGACAGAAACACTTTCGGCGGAGTAGCCAGAGTTCCCATCCAATCGACCAGTTCTTTGGTGCCATCGATTCGGCTGTCCAGAATCCGATCCTTCTTCTGTTTAGTCCATCCTCCGGCGACGGGCTCTCCGGCAAGATTGATAACGGCGTCGACGCTCTCCGGCCTGACATCATAGGGAGTCAGCCTTGCCCCTGGAGGAAAGTAACCGGGATAGGTTGAGCGGTGCGAACGAATCAGAACGATACATTCGTGACCGTGGAGCGCAAGATGGCGGACAAGGTTCTGACCGATGAACCCCGTACATCCAGCTAGCAAGATTTTCATGATCGATTCCCTATCCCAACACCCATACCACCTTGAAGTCTGACACCAGACTTCAAGGCTTCCTACGTTTACGCCGCCCAAGTCGAGTTGCCACCGACGCAAGAAGAGGAGTGAGCCCTAACACGCGGTAAGGCTTCCCAGCAAGTTTGAAGAGCGATGGCAACAACTCTTATCGCGATTTGATGGCACTCAATTATCCGCACCATTCATTCTAACAATCCCGGTACTCCAAGAAGCACAGAAGGAATATTCACACAGTGAGTGGAACATTGAACCATGACGGATGACAGTGGAGTCGATCGAAAGCTAACCTCACAAGAAGCAGAGGACCTGATGAATCGCGTGATGAAACGGCAGGCTGGGTTGAGCCTTAGAGTGGCCGTCGTTTTCCTCACGATTTTGATACTTCTTCCCTTATTCAACCTGTACGCTCCGGAATTAGCCGCAACGTCCGTCCTCGGCTTTCCATTGACATGGCTGATTCTGGGGGTTCTCTTCTACCCGATCACTTGGGCGCTTTCCAATTACTTCGTCACCCGAAGTGACCAGATTGAAGCTGAAATCACCCAGGAGGAAGCAAGATGAGCGAGTTTTCCGTCCCACTCCTGTTGGTGGTGGCAATGATCTTGGCCACCGTCATCATCGGTATTATTGCAACCAGAAAATCCAAGACTGCGGCTGACTTTTATGTCGCGTCCCGCTCGGTCGGCGTTTTAATGAACGCATCGGCAATTTCGGGCGAATACCTGTCGGCCGCTTCATTTATGGGTATCGCCGGCCTGATCATGAAGAACGGGTACGACGCGCTCTGGTACCCAGTCGGCTATGCCGCAGGATATCTACTGCTCCTCCTCTTTATCGCGGGGCCTTTGCGCCGCTTTGGCGCGTTTACGATCCCCGATTTCGCCCAAGGACGCTTCGACAGTCCGGGCTTCCGGAAGATCGCCGTGATATTCGTGCTATGTATCGGCTTCTTCTACACGATGCCTCAAATGAAGGGGGCAGGCATCACCATGGGCACGATCCTCGGATGGCCGTATTGGATCGGCATTCTGGTTGTCGGTACGGTTATTACCTTCAACGTCGCCATCGGTGGAATGAAGGGAATTACGCTCGTCCAAGCATTTCAATATTGGGCCAAGCTATTTGCGATTTCGCTTCCTCTTTGTATTTTAATGTCTGTATACGGCAGTTACAATCACGGGCTGGGGGCGATCGGAGCCGATTCAAAGGGCTCGGCTCGAATCGATTCCGACGAACCGGCGACTGTGAATGGCGCCGAGAAGGCCCCGCTAAACACGATCAGCATGTCCCCATCGGCGACCACGGTCATCGATCTTGAACCGGATCACCACTATCGAATTTCGAAGATCACGCCGGCAAGAAAGGCTGAAGCTGGAGAGGATCCGATTCCAGTTGCTTCCCTGGTACGTCCAGTCAAGAACTCTGACAAGTTCGATGAGCTTCGGGCTCAGATTGTCTCCGGCAAGTCGTTCGACGTAACTTCCGGCTTGTTCCTCGTTTGTGATCCAGTCGCGGTGACCAAGGGCGGACAGCCTGTAATGAAGGATGGCAAGCCGGTCAAGACGGCGGCAAAAATCGAATTCGAGACCGGCGGACCGATTTCTTTTTCGGCCGGTAAGACCATGAAGGCCGCCGAAACCAACGCAATCGTGCCCAACGCACCCTCAAATGGGAAGTGGTTGAATCCGTTTGGGCCGATGGCAAGCAAATGGGGCTACCCGCTTCTATACACCTATTCGTTGATCATCGCGCTCGTATGCGGAACGGCTGGGCTTCCCCACATTCTGGTTCGGTTCTACACGAATCCGGACGGACGTTCGGCGAAACGCACCACCCTATGGGTCATGGTGATGTTGGGAGCCTTTTACGTTTTCACTCCGGTTTGGGGCGTACTCGGACGCATGCAAATGCCTGGCCTATACGTCAACGGGGGCTTCGACAGTGCGGTTATAAAGCTCCCGACCTTGCTCGACAACAAGCTCCTGGGTGACATCCTGAGCGGCGTTACCAGCGCCGGAGCTTTTGCGGCGTTCATGTCAACGTTCTCGGGTCTGCTTGTTTCGATGTCTGGCGCATTCGCGCATGACATTTACGGCCGTATGCTTCGACCCAACGCCTCACCGAAGGCCCGACTCGTAGCATTCAAGGTTGCGGCGATCTGCGTCGGGGTCGTATCGATGTTGCTAGGCCTGATGGTTGAGACTTTCGACATCGCGACGATGGTCGGCTGGGCCTTCGCGATTGGGGCAGCGTCCTACTTCCCGCTTCTTTTACTCGGTTCCTGGTGGCGGGGCCTCACGAAATATGGGGCCGCCAGTGGGATGCTCCTTGGAGGTCTCCTCTCCCTTGCCGCAATCGTGACGAACATGCTCCTCGACAAGAAGGTAATTGTCATGGAACTTCCGCCGATCGGGAGGGCCCTCATGGAGCAGCCGGCCATTTGGGGTGTACCTCTATCGATTGTCACGATGGTCGTTGTCTCAAAGATGACATCCGACCGAATCCCGCCCGACATTACACTAAAAATGCTTCGCCTCCATGCCCCTGAAGAGATGGGGGTATCGGCCGACTACATCGCGCATTAGGAAGGACGAGCGCGCACCAATGGGAAAACCGTGCGCCGGAGCATAAGGCTCCGGCGCACCTTGCTTTTGGTCAGCCATCAGGCCATTAGCCGGCGAGTAACTTTCAACGCGATTCCACGGCGTTGAATCTGTTCACAAAACTCAGCGCCGGAGAGCGCGGTTTCATAGCGCAAGCAACCGGTCGGTAATTGTCCGCCCGCGATAGCGGCGGCGATGATTGCAATCGAGAATCCGGTGGTTCGTTCCATGCTTGTAAACCCGGTCTGCTCGCATTGACGATCCAAAATATCGACCTGGATTTCGACTTGTTCACCGTTTTTGGTTCCGGTTCCAAGTCCTCGAACGATGCACTGGTCAAGGTCCTGAATCTTGGCCAAACTGGCGCCAAAGACCTTACAAAAAACGTCACGAGGTCTAATCGTCTGGCCTTTGACCTCCACCGGTTCCTCACTCCAGAAGCCAAAGTCCTTGAAGATTCGCATCCTCTCGCAATGCCCAGGCCATCGAATGGTCTTATATTGGTAATCCTGAACCGTGCCCTGGAAAGTGTAAGGGGCCGTGCTTGTCCCACCGGATGTCGTAAACGCCTCCATGTTGCCGAGGTGATCGATAACCAGGTCTTCAACCTCTTCTAGAGTATCGATTTGGACAATTTCTCCGTTCCGAAGCGCGACCGCTTTGTACTCGTACTCTGCGACGAGCCCCTCCACATTGAAGGTCAATTTATAGTTGAATGGGGGCTTTGGATTCTGAGGAAGCACTCCGCAATAGAGCTTGATCGAATCCGTCACATCGAGTTGTTCGATAAGATAGAGGCCGATGCTGTTCACCAAACCGGGCGCAAGACCGGTATCGGGAATGAGCGTTACCCCTGCATCCTTAGCTTTTGAATCCATCGCAAGCGTCTCTCGGGTGATGTCGATGTTCCCGCCAAGATCGCACATAGAGGTCTTTGTGTCGATGGCCACCCTTCCGATACTGGGATGCATCCAATAGGGAACGCAGCTTAGAATTACGTCGACGCGTTCTAGAAAGACGGCAAGATCGCCAGCGTCCATAACATCTATCTGATACGGAACGCAGATGTTTCCAGAGACCAGCGCGTTTACGCGGTCAGCACTTCTTTGAGCTTGAGCCAAATGGGCATCGGCAAGAAGTATCTTTGCTGGAATGGCGAACCGAGCGAGGTCATAGGCGGCGGCAGTCCCCTGCATGCCTGCGCCAAGAATGGCAAAAGTCTTGTTCATAAATCTCCTGAAACGCCCTTGTTTCTGGGAAGCCCAGTCCAAGAATTTACCTGTGAACCAATATGGCCCGCGCAGCCGCTAGGCCTTCACGCCAAACAGCCGTGAAAGGACGCGATCCAGATCGTCGACCATGACCGGCTTAGGAATGTAATCGTCGAATCCAGATGCGATACACTTCTGCCGCTCATCCTGCGACACGCTTGCCGTAACCGCGACCACTGGCAATCGAATATCCGTTTTATGTTCGAGGTCTCGCACCATGTTGATCACCTCGTAGCCAGAATAATCCGGCATATGTAGATCGAGGAATATTCCGTCGAACACCTGGGCGCCCAGCATATCAATCGCTTCACGACCGGTTGATGCGGTGAAGCACTCAAACCCTCGTTCCTCCAACCAGCTCGCCAGAATAATGGCGTTGACTTCAACATCCTCGGCGATAAGCACTTTCGTGCCGGGACGAATTCGAATTGGTTGAACTTTTTGGACGCGGGTCTCTTTCTTCTTGTGATTGACGATTTCAAGGGGAATCCTGACGACAAATTTGCTGCCGATTCCCAATTCGCTGTCCATCGAGATTTGCCCGTTCATGAGTTCGACCAGCGTCTTGGTGATAGAAAGTCCAAGTCCGGTGCCTCCGTGCCTTCGAGTCAAAGAAGAATCAACTTGGACGAACCGCTGGAAGATAAGATCTTGCATCGTTGGGTCGACGCCAATGCCGGTATCACTAACGGTTATGATTGCCTCGATCTTACGATCACCGATAGGTTGAACATCCAAATCGATTTGGACCTCACCTTGGTCCGTGAACTTGATCGCGTTTCCAACCAGATTGTTGATTATTTGACGGATTCGAAACTGGTCTCCTACCACCGTGACGTCCGCTAGTTCGGAGATGCTCATAGTCAGGCCAACGCGTTTTTGGCGCGCGGTCAGCGCAAACAGATCGGTGACCGACTGAACGATCTGGGGAAGAAAGAACGGGGCTTGATCAAGTGCGATTTCACCCGACTCGATTTTGGAGAAATCCAGGATGTCGTTCAGGATTTGAAGCAACGACTCCCCAGATTGAATCAAGATATGTGCAAAATGACGCTGCCGATCCGATGTGACCGATGCCGCCAGCAACTGAGCCGTTCCCAAGAGCCCATTCATCGGCGTGCGCAGTTCGTGCGACATGTTTTGGAGGAACTCAGTTTGGGCTTTGCTAGCGGCTTGGGCGTCGATTGCCAAACCCTGCGAGCGTGCCAGAGCGCCTTCCAGTTCTTTTCGTGATTCAATGGTCTCGGTAATGTCGCGACCGATGAGGAAAAGGCGATTTCGAGCTTCGTTTGTGATCAAACCCCACTCAACCACTTTTCCCTGCCCAGCTTTGGTGGCAATTGAAGTGGAGAAGTGGCTTTCCAGACCTTCCTTGAGAGCCCTATTTACGGCAAGGTCGAAGACGTGAACATCCTGCTCCGCTAATAACTCGCGCATGTTATGACGTGGACCATTAGCGAGATCAATCCCAGCAAGATGGTTGAAGGCTGCGTTCCCTTGGGTAATCGTCCCACTTGGATCCAACATCAGCATGCTGTCGAGCGAGAGCCGAAAGAACTGTTTGCGTTCATCCTCTGCAGCTTGGCGCGTGCTGAGATCCACAATCGACCCAATCATGCGCACTGGATTTTCGTCATCGTCGGTTTGGAGAATTCCTCGATCAAAGACTGGAACATAGGTCCCGTCTGCTTTCTTGAAGCGGTATTCGGCACTCCAATAGCGACGTTTCTCACGAATAGCTTCCTGGATTGACCAAGAGGCAACTCCGTAATCGTCAGGATGGATGAGGCTTGCCCACCAGTAGATGTCCTCTTGAAGGTGGGAGCGATCGTAACCATAGAGGGTCACCAGCGCCTCGTTATGAGTCACGGTGTTCGTGCGCAGATCCCAGTCCCATAGGAGGTCGTTTGCCGCTTCCGAAAGGATTTGATATCGTTTCAGAAGCTCGGTGCGCTCCTGCTCCATCTTAACGCGCTCAGTTACGTCGAAGATCATCGCCAGCACCGTTTGGTCTCCGTCGTCCGCAGGGAATGTATGACCCTCCACGTACATCAATTCCCCGGCCTTGGTGCGGTGCTCCCATGCACGGTTGGAATTCTGGTTTGGATCCCGGTGCCTTTCCGTCTCTCCAGGCGCGCGCACGTCGTACAGCGACATGCTCAAGAACTCATCGCGAGAATAACCGTATCGAGAACATGCAGCAGCGTTCACATCCAAGAATCGCAATGAAGCCTTCTCGATCACCCATACCGGGTTCGGGACATCGCGGAAAAGCGAATCCTGGAGGGAAAGATTCATTTTCGTTTTCGATTGAGAATCCTGAGAGTCAAAAAGTATGATCGCGGGATTCTGGTCACCTGTCAAGCTACCCTCGTAAGAGTACCAAAAAAAGACACACGATCTTCCCCTAGATGTCCCCCAATATTCTCACCGATCGGTTCTTATCGGTGCATCGATCCAAGTTCTTTACTCCATGCGCTCAGTGGTAATTCGAAGAAACGTGTCGCCGTAAGCCCAACATCGAGCCTTGGTACTGTCGTAACGCCCCCGATTCCGGCTTCGACAGCCCTAAGGGAGCGTAATCAGCCAGCAATCGGTCTGAGCCCTTGGAGACGAGACCGGGAATCAGTGTGACAACCCCACAAGTTCAACGCCGGCAGCCCCAACGGGGCGTAATCTCCCAGGGAAGGGCCTGAGAGTTGGAGGACGACGGGGAAATTGATGGGTCAACCCCACATATGCAACTCCCGTAAGCCCCAACGGGGCGAAATCTGCCAGCAAAGGGCGTGAGAGTTGGGGGACGACGACGGGGAAATCGATGGGTCAACTCCGAATATGCAACTCCCGACAGCCCCAACGGGGCGAAATCTGCCAGCGAAGGGCGTGAGAGTTGGTGGACAACGACGGGGAAATCGATGGGTCAACCCCGAATATGCAACTCCCGACAGCCCCAACGGGGCGTAATCTGCCAGCGAAGGGCGTGAGCCCTGGTACGGCGGAGCGGGCATTGACCGTCCCTGAATGGGACGCATCAACGGCTACGGCGGACCTACATCTCGTGCCAGGAAAGCCATCATCGGAAAGTTTCGTTTCAGGATGAATACCGCGATCTTCTTCGCGAACACGAATTGTTGTGGGATGAGCGGTATGTATGGGACTGATCGCATCCACATCGATCCGTTCTCGATCGGCCGTCGATACGTCCCTTTCAGGGCCGGACAATTCTCGTTCCGGACAACCAGGGCTCACGCCCTTCGCTGGCAGATTACGCCCCGTTGGGGCTGTCGGATTCGGAATTTCAGAGGACCTCCCACGCATCAACTGCCATGTCGTTGGCGCCATTCAATAGAATTGCAGCCATG
>Ga0302319_10000134_pt1 | contig 150222 bp, 115 predicted proteins | sample Bog_T0_2_FD_203319 | JGI IMG/M metagenome (GOLD analysis project Ga0302319, IMG submission 203319) | Peat permafrost microbial communities from Stordalen Mire near Abisko, Sweden - Bog_T0_2 | ecosystem: Environmental > Terrestrial > Soil > Wetlands > Peat | place: Sweden: Abisko, Stordalen...
GCCGCGACGTCGCCCACGTGCGCCGACCACGCCTCGCCTTTCAAGATCCCCTCAAGAAGCGACACCGCGTAGGTCAGCGGCAGCAAGCGCGCCACGACTTGAAGTGCGGGCGGCAACGACTGTACCGCAATTCGCGAAGCGCTGGGGAGTTTCTATATCCCGGAGGATCAGCCCATATGCGTGGCCGCCGCCTTTTGTCAGGGGTGTGCATTTTCAAACTGACCCCCTACCCGGATTCGCACGGGAGCCGCGCACGCCTCGAAGCTGGCTGCTATTCGCCGAAGCTGAGCGCGTTTCTCGGCGCGAAAGATTCGCATGGGAACCGCGCACGAGCTGCGCTCATCACCGCCCCATCGAGACGCCGCGGCTCGCGGGCGGCGCCAATCCCGCGTTCGATTCCGCGGGCGCGGGATTCGTCGGGTCGCCCGCCGCGGTGCTCGCGCGGACTCGCTCTTCGCGGCGCGCGTGGTCGGCGAGGAGCGCGCGATTCGTTCGACGTGGTGCTTTCGCCGCAGCCTTGACGCCTCGGAGACCCGCACGGGAACCGCGCACGCGCTGCGCTCATCATCGCCCCATCGCGGCGGGCGCGCGCAATTTCGCGCTCGATTCCGTGCACGTCGGATTCGCCGAATAGCGTGCCGTGGCGCTCGCGCGGACCCGCTCTCCGCAACTCTCGAACGTCGAGGGCGGCGCGATTCGTTCGACGTGGTGCTTTCGCCGAGGCCATGACGCCTCGGAGATTCGCGCGGGAACCGTGCAGGAGCTGCGCTCATTACCGCCGCGGTCGCGCCGCGCCGCGCGTTCGGCGCAACTCCCCGCTCGATTCCGCGCACGTCGAATTCGTCGAGCGGCGGCGCGGTGCTCGCGCGGCGCTCTCCGGGGTATTCGCGCAGCGCGCGGCGAGAACGCGTGCGTCACGCTTCGCGTGGCCCTCACAGCCGCAACGTGGGTTGCAGGAGCAATGGCAGTTCGCCGGCTTGTCCACCAGCAGACCCAGCGCGCGCATGCCGGCTTCGTTGATCGCTGTTGTGCCAGGGACCGTGGTGACCGTGGCTACGGGTAGCTGTACCTTTAGCCACCGCGCGTCGTCCCGAGTGCGCCGCCCCTTCTTCGGAAAAGCGCTCTCAGGGTGGACTCGAGTGGGGTCGCTCTCAAACCATGGCTCTGCGATTTCCGGCGATTGTCGTTTTTGGTTTTCTTCTTCAAGCACATCTTCCATGCGCTCACGATGATCCTTTAGCCGAATCCCAGTCCACGCTTTTCCACTCACGCCGCGGCTCGCGCGAACTCCGCGTCGCCTGCCGCGTCTTGACGAAGAGTTCTTGGAGATCCCCCATTGCCGCCCCGCTGTGGCCGCTCCTAAGCACTTGACTTCCGGGTGGCTTTATCCGAAACTGCGGTTATGCAAGGCAAACCAAAAGTCATCGCTCTATTGAATGAAGCACTGCAAAAAGAGTTGACGGCCATTACCCAATACTTCCTTCACGCCGAGATGTGCGAGAACTGGCACTATGACAAATTGGGCGGCTACATCAAGAAGCTGTCCATTGTTGAAATGAAGCACGTCGAAGCACTTATCGAACGGATCCTGTTTCTCGACAGCACGCCCAACCTCACCGAGTTGTTGAAGCTCTCCGTGGGTCAGAACGTCAAGGAACAGGTCGAAAGCGATCTCAAGCTGGAAATTGAAGCCGTGGCGCTATACAACCGGGCAATCCAGATCGCTCGTGACGAAGGCGACAATGCCTCAAGGGAGTTGTTCGAGTGTCTTTTGAAGGCCGAAGAAGGTCACGTCGATTGGCTGGAAGCGCAACTCCATCAGATTGGCGAGATCGGCTACGAACGCTACCTGAGTCAGCAAATCCGGGAAGAGAAGTAGGGACACCCACGAATTTCAGTTCCGCTCTTTGCGGAGCGGACGACGAGAGACGGGATTCGGGTGAACTTGGTGATGCACTAGCGGAGTGGGGCGAAGGTTCACGCCCGGTTCGCTTTATCCGCACCGCCGATGGGCTGCACGAGCACCGTTTTGAAGACGCCAGCTAGTTCTTTCGACCGATGGACAACCCTACGGGACGATATCGAGCAACTTCGCCTTGATTTCATCAGGACTGACTTGGGTGTGTGCATCACGTTCGCCACCGTTGCAGAAACGGCTTACAGGATGGGCCACTGGGAACACGCCGAACGGACCCTTGCCAGTGCGGAACAGGGCTATTCCACTCTGCTTCGGTTCTTTTCCAAGGCGAAAAGGCTGACACAGGGGACAGAGCAGGAATTGCAGTCAAAGTTCAAACATCTTCGTGAACGGCTGGACTGGCTTCAGCGACTCCGGTGACGAATGTCCAAGTTTCGCCGGGGCCAGCGGACCGAATACCTCACGATTGCCTTGGACTGATCACCGCTTCAATGGAATCCCGTAAGGACTTGGCGGTGAACGGCTTTTGAAGACAGGGAAACCACTCATCGAAGCCTCTTCTCTCCACACAAGATCGCTCGACATCATGAGCACTTTGGTGTCAGGGCGTTCTGCTGCGATTGTCCTACAAAGCTCCAGGCCATTCATCCGGCTGTGCTGGAGCCGAGGCTGTTTTTTTCGCCCCCGACTTCATTACCCGCCACATATTCGTCGGTCGCCTTGAGCCGATCCCGACGCTCGAAGCCGATTAGTCATGCAAGACGATATTCAGCAGTGAACTGTGAATTTTCAGGCCACCGTTGTAGTCAATGAAGGCTCCATGTCCGGTGACGAGGCCAATTCGTGTGCACCTTCTTCGGACTTCAATTGACTGATCGGGATTCGCTTGATGGGGTCGTCGGGCATGGTGGTGGCTCCCGGTTGGAGTTTAACAAGAAACGATGCCGAGCCATCAGCGCCATCCGCCTTGACGCGGCGAAGTACCCCGCGTAGGACGAAGTCGCGCTCTCGAACCACCGCCCCCTCGTGACCCCGCGGCGCACGCGCGGCGCAATCGCGCGCTCGATTCCGCGTCGCGTCGGACTCGTCGACTCGCCCGCCGTGGTGCTCGCGGAGTCGCCCTCCGCGGCGCACGCTCGGCGAGGGCGGCGGCGATTCGTTCGACGTAGGTGCTTTCGCCGGCGCCTTGACACCAGGAGATTCGCGCGGGAACCGCGCACGCCGCGCCGCGCTCCTCGCCGCCGTCCGTCGCGCCGCCGCGGCGCACGCTCGGCCGCCGATGACGTTCGCGCCGGTGCCCGTGGCAGCATCCCGGGGAACTGTTCAATCGCAGCGCAACGCCTGCATCGGGTCGAGCCCGGATGCCCGACTTGCTGGCACGAAACTCGCCAGCACAGCGATTCCGATCAGCATGCCGGCGGCGGCCGCCAAGGTCGGAACATCGTAGGGCTTCAGATCGAACAGCAGCGTTGCGGCGGCGCGGCCTGCGAGCAGCGCCAGCGCGGTGCCAGCTATCACGCCCGCGGCCACCATCCACGCAGCCTCCCGCATCACCATGCCGATCACCTGGCCGCGCCGCGCACCGAGCGCGATGCGAATGCCGATTTCGTTGCGGCGCCGCGCCGCCATGTAGGAGACCACGCCGTAGAGTCCTGCCATGGCCAGCAGCGCCGCCAGCAAACCGAAGAATCCCGAGAGCATCGCCATTAGGCGGTCGCGCACCAGGCCGTCGCGGATCAGCGTCTGGAAAGAGCTCAACTGCGTAGCCATTTCGGGATGTTTTTCGGCCAGCCGCAGCTTCACGCGACTCGCGATTATGTCTGCCGGCAGGTTCGAATGAATCAGGATCGCCGTCCACGGGTGCTGAGCTGGGAATTGAGATGCCGGCGCGAACGTCATCGGCGGTGTGCCGCAACGAAGGCAGGCGTACTTCGTGTCCGGGATCACGCCGACGATAGTGTAAACGGTCGATGGATAATCCGGCTCCTGACCGGTGCGCATCGCCATTCCGATCGGATCGGTACCGCCCGCATACTGGCGGACGAACGTCTCATTGACCACCGCCACGCGCGCCGAGTCTGCCGTGTCGCTGGCGCTGAAGCCGCGGCCTCGAAGGAGCGGAATGCCCATCGTCGCGAGATATTCGGGGCCAACCCAGGTGAACTTAGAATCCCCGTGCGCCGAGCCGATTTGAATTCCGTGGGTCCAACTGCCTCCCAAGAGCGGCGGATTGGTTGTCGTCGCCGCGCTGATGACTCCCGGCACGGCCCGCACCTCTTCAACCAGTTGCTGTTGGAACTGTAGATAGCGCTCGGCCGGGATGTTGGATTGCTGAAATCCGATGAACGCCGCGGTCACCCCTTCCTCGCGCATGCCGGGATCGAAGGTCATCAGTTTATGGAAGCTGCGCACGAAGAGCAGCGCGCCCACCAGTAGTACCAGCGAAACCGAGATCTGCGTCACTGCCAGTGCGCGTTGGAGTGAGAATCGGTCGCGGCTGGCTGTCATCCCTCGACCGCCGGCGCGGAGCGCGGACAGCGGCTGCAAGCCTGCGGCGCGTAGCGCTGGAATGGCGCCGAATACCAGGCAGGTGAGCGTGGTGACCGCGGCCGTGAATGCAAGCACGCGCGAGTCGATCGCCATCGGCAGCAGGACTGCGTTGCTCTCGGTCGAAAGCGACCACACCAGGGCGCGGCTCACCATCTGCGCGATGCCGATCCCCAGCGCCGCGCCGGCGACGGCCAGCAGTGTGTTTTCGGCGAGCAACTGGGCCAGCAAACGGCCGCGGGACGCGCCCAGCGCCAGACGCACGCCGAGTTCGCGTTCGCGCGCGCTGGCGCGAGCCAGGATCAGGTTCGCCAGGTTGGCGCAGGCGATCAGTAGCACAAGGCCCGTGATTCCCAGCAGCAGCCAGAGGGAAGAATCGTACTCGTCGCGCAGCCCGCTGACTCCCGCGCCGGCCGGATATGCCGCCAGGCGAAAACGCCGGTACCGGGCCACCGTTTCCGCGCTGTATCCGGTGATTTCCGTGGCGGCCGTGATTCCGGGGCTCAGCGCCGCCAACTCCGCCGAGGCGCCCGCCAGCGATATCCCTGGCCGCAGCCGCCCCATCACCGTGACTTCGAACAGATTGCGCATCAGTTGTTTGGGCTCACAGAACGGCAGAACGATGTCGAAGCGATCGCCCACGATCAGGCCGAGGAACCCCGGCGGCGTCACCCCGGTGACCTGCATGAGCTGGCCATCGATCAGCAGCTTGGTGCCCAAGTCAATCTCGCGCCCGCCCATCTTGGTCTGCCAATAGGCGTAGCTGACCACTGCCGTGGTCACCGGACAAGCGTGCTCATCCTCCGGAGTGACCAGCCGGCCGCGCCACGCTTCGACGCCCAGTACTTGAAACAGGTTACCGGTTACATAGAACCCGTTCACAGGTTCGAGCTGGCTGCCGGTACCCACCACGTCGCCGTTGACGCCCCACGCGAAAAGCCCCGAGAATGCCTTCTGCCGCTGGTGCAGTTCTTCCCAGATCGGCCGCGTCAAGTCGCCGTAGGCGTTGTTCATGCCCATCCCTTGATTGCCCCCCACGATCTTAATCTGCGCCAGCTCATTCGGATTCCGAATCGGCAGCGTGCGCAGCCGCACGGCGTCGAGCAACTGAAAAATGGCGGTGTTGGCGCCGATACCCAACCCCAGCGAAACGATCGCAACGCACGAAAAGACCGGATTCATGCGCAACAGGCGCGCGCCATGCAGAAGGTCGTGCCACAGCCGCTCCAGCCAGGCGAATGTCTGCATATCGTGACGTGCTTCCTTGAGCGAAGTGGCGTTGCCAAATTGGCGGCGGGCCTCCCTCCAGGCCGCCTCCGGCGTCATGCCCCGCCGCGTGAAACGGTCCGCCAGCAGAGCCATGTGGGTGCGCGCTTCCTCGTCAAAGTCCCGCTCGGCAAGTGAACCCTCAAAGAAGTGGCGCAGCTTCGCCAGGATGGCCCGCAGCTGTTCCATGGCCGATTACCTCCGCACCTGCAAGAGGCGGCCGATAACGCCCGCCATGCGCTCCCATTCCTGGGTTTCCCGCGCCAGCTGCTTTCGGCCGCTTCGCGAAATCGAATAGAATCGCGCCCGCCGGTTGTTCTCCGAAGATCCCCACTCCGACGCAATCCAGCCCTGTTGCTCTAACCGCAACAAGGCCGTGTAAACCGTGCCCTCGTTCAGTTGCAGTACTGAGTCGCTGATCTGCTCGATGCGGCGAGCGATCCCATACCCATGCAGCGGCCCCAGCGCATCCAGCGTCTTCAATACCATCAGGTCGAGCGTGCCCTGGAGGATGTCGGTCTTCTTCTGGTTTCTGGTCACTTCTTTGGACATTCCAAAGGGATGGTAACATGACTCCTTTGGAATGTCCATAGGAGATTTGGCCATGGGGCGGCGCAATTCGTTCGACGTAGATGCTTGCGCCGAGGCCTTGACGCCTCGGAGATTCGCAAGAGAACCGCGCACGCAGGCAGGCCACCGGCGGCACACTCCTGCGCTCGATTCCGTGCACCCCGGATTCGTCGAGCGACGGGCCGTGGTGCCCGCGGAGTCGCTGACGCGGTATTCGCGCGGCCCGCGCGCTCGGCTCGGGCGGCGCTATTCGTTCGTCGTGGTGATCCTCGGACCGAAACCTGGTGTGAATCGCGCGCAGGGCGTACTTTGTGTCTGCCCGCCAGCCTGTGTGTTGAGAGCCATGCCCATCGCGTTGGACGCCTGGTTTTTTCGTACGGCCAAGGCGTTGCGCCTGGAGTATGGAAAGCGGTGCTCCAGCAGATCGACAGTGCTGGAACCGCCCCTCGAATGCCGCCCGTTCCGCCTCAGGCGTACTTCAGCAGCGCCTTGAACCCGTAGTCCATATGGTGCTGGATATGGCAATGAAACAGCGTTTGCCCCGGTTGGTCGGCGGTAAAGTCCACGCTCACTCGGCCATATGAGGGAGCCACCACCGTGTCCTTGATAATGCCCGCCGTTGCCCTTCCGTAGATCTCCGCGATCTCGAACTGATGCCGATGCAGGTGCAGCGGATGCGAATCGTCCGTCCGGTTGCGGAACGTCAGCCGGTAGCGCGCGCCCTGCTTCAACACGAACTCCCGGTCGTGCGGATAAGGCGTACCATTCACCGTGAACAGGTTGAACTTCCCGGCCCCGCGCGGCACCTTCTCGAAAATCATCTCCAGCCGCTCCGTTGGCGCCGGTCCTGATGCCGCCTTGCCGAACATCGTGTAATCCCATCCCGATTGCGGTGGCGGCATCCATTGCGGGCTCCGCCGCTGGTTGGCGTACTCGACCACCACGCCGAGCCCGCCGTCGCGCACCGTATCTTCCGGCGCTCCCATCACCCACACGCCCGGCTGATTCATCGCCACCCAGGCGTCGATGCGCTCGCCCGGCCCCAGCATCAACACGTCCACCGCCGCGCTTCGCGGCGCCGGGTTGCCATCGAGCGCCACGACATTGAACTTATGCCCGGGCAGCGCCAGATGCCGGTTTTCGATCGCGCTCGCGTTCAGAAAATGGAACATGACGCGCTCGCCTGCCCGCACCCGGATCGGTTCGCCCGCCCCCAGCGCTTTGTCATTGATCGAATACAGATCGGCCGCCACCTCAAGCCCCGGCGGCCGCGTATCCAACACCGCAGGCTTTTCCGGCTTCGGCCCCGAGGGGTCGAGATCGTCGGTGTCCATGTACTGCGACGTGAAGTACGGCTCCCAGTCGCGCAGCGCCAGGTAATGCTCCTGATCGTAGTTGCCGGGGTTGGCACCGCCTTCCACGATCAGAAACCCGAACTGTCCGGTGTATGTCCCCCGGTGCAGATCGTCCATCGACATCGCGTGCGTGTGATACCAGCGCGTGCCCGCGGGCGTCGGCGTGAATTTGTAGCTGCGGCTGCCATGCGGCGGCGCCGGCGGCGTACCTTCCTCTTCGGAACCGTCCACGTCGGCCGGAATCAGCAGTCCGTGAAAATGGACATACTCGGGCGTATCGGTCTTGTTGAGTACGTTGACCGTGACCGGCACGCCTTCCTTCATACGCAGCAGCGGTCCCGGCGACATGCCGTTGTACCCGATCGTGCTCACGATCCGGTTGGGCGCAAGTTCCACCGTCACCGGCGCGATCTCGAGGTTGAATACCGTTCCCGAGATCTTTTTGGCACCCGAAGGCGTTGGCGTCATAGGCGTCGGCATCTGCGTCTGGTGCCCCGCCAGTGGTCCGGCGGCCGCCGCCGCTCCGGCCAGCTTTAGGAAATCGCGGCGATCCATGAGGGTTGGGCTCGGCATCGAAAAGGATTCGCTGTGACTTTCGGCCCGCGGGCCGTTCGTGGTACGCTTCAGGATAACAAAGGCCGCTACGGACCTTGAAAATGGCGCGTCCCTTGCTTGCGATCGGCCTGCTATTGATGGCCGCCATCGGACTCTCCGGCTGGCAACGGTTCGGCGGAGCACCGTCCGCCGGCCTTCAGCCCTACGACCAGTCCGACCTGTCCATCCCTTCCGAGTTCTTCTTCAGCCGCCTCCGCTACAACGCCGGCTATGGTGGCGGCTACGGATATCGTCGATTCGGCGGCGGATGGGCGCAGGACTTCCCGCGCGCCGACCACGATTGTCTCGTCGCCCTCCGCCGTCTCACCCGCATCGATTCGCCCTCGCCCCTAAACGTCGTCGATATCGATGACGACCACATGTGGGACTACCCATGGATCTACGCCGTCGGCGTCTCCAACTGGGCCTTCACCGACTCTGAAGCCCAGCGGCTCCGCAACTTCATCGCGCGCGGCGGATTTCTCATGGTCGATCACTTCCACGGCCAAGACGATTGGAACCGCTTCATGAGTGGCATGAGCATGGTGCTGCCCGACGCCGTCGTCGAGGACATCCCGGACGACGACGCCATCTTCCACGACCTCTATGACATCCGCGAGAAGTTCCAGATCCCGGGCGAGCAATACGTGTCCACCGGCCGTACCTATGAGAAGGACGGCTATATCCCCGGCTGGCGCTGCATTCGCGACAAGGACGGACGCATCGTCGTCGCCATCTGTTTCAACATGCACCTGGGCGACGCGTGGGAGTGGGCCGACGCCGGCGATTATCCGGAGAAGTTCTCAGGACTCGCCTTTCGCATCGTGCTCAATTACATCACCTATGCCATGACGCACTGAGGCCCGGCGCGTACCCGCCCCAAAACCTCCAATCACACGAATTCCTCCGCAAGATCTTCTCCACCTCTCCGCGAGCGTCAAGCGGCGGGCGTACTCGGCGAGGGCGGCGGCGATTCGTTCGACGTAGCGCTTTCGCCAAGGCCTTGAAGCCTCGGAGATTCGCATGGGAACCGCGCACGACGAGCCGCCCCAGAGCCACTCGCCGCAGCTCACGGTCGCGCAATCGCGCGCTCGTTCCCGCGCACGTCGGATTCGTCGAGCAGCCCGCCGCAGCGCTCGCGCGGGCTCGCTCTCCGCGATAGTCGCGCAGCGAGGGCGGCTCGATTCGTTCGACGTAGTGCTTTCGCATAGGCCTCGACGCCTCGGATCCTGCGTTCGATTCCGCCCACGCTGGATTCGTCTAGCGGCGGGCACGCGGCCACGGGAGTAGTCTTAGATTAAGTGCCACCGGGAATAGATGGATCGCGCAACTTCTCTAGTGGTGCTCTTTCGGCGCAGGCAAGCGAGTTAAAGCATGAACCTGAATGGTAAGTTGGCATTTCGTATCGCCGCTATTGTAAACTGGCTGGTAGCGATTGGGGGCTTCGTGGATCCGACGAAGCTCGCACTGGTGGCCGGCATACCTCCCGCCAACTACGCATTTCTCGTCCGCATTTGGACGGGGATGGTAATCATGTTCGGTGCAATGTTTTGGGAAATTTCCTCTGACATGGAGGGCAAGAGGTATCTCATTAAGTATGCTTGGATCGAGAAAAGCGTTACGGCGCTGAGCGTGACCATTGGATACTTGTTTGAGCGGGCGCCGGGTAAAATCCTCATCCTGATTGTTTTTACGGATTATATCTGGATACCCATGTTCCTACATTTCGACAGGTTGCTTCGACGAAGGTACCGCGACAGTGGAAATCGTTGATAAGGTCTAAATGAAATTCTGGGACCGCGCTCCAGGCCTCTGAGGCCGCGTTTCAGATCGAGGATCTGGTTGCGGACCACGTGCCGTCCGAAGGCTCGGTCGGAGCGGTGGCTGTTGCGTTCCTGACAGGTCTTTTCTGGCGTGTTCACCACGATGGCGACCGCAAAGCCGTGATACTTGCGGGCGTGCTCGATCAGGCGCTTCCGATCTTCGGCACGAACATTGGTCGCGTCGACAACGGTCAGCTTGCCGCGGGCGAGCCGCTTTTCGAGCATGTAGTAAAGCGCGTCGAATGCATCGTGCGTGCATGTCTGGTCATTCTCGTCGTCGCTGACGAGCCCGCGGAAGAAATCCGACGAAAGCACCTCCGTCGGGAGGAAATGCCCGCGCGCCAGCGTCGACTTGCTGGAGCCGGAAGCGCCAATCAGCGCCACCAGGGCCAATTCGGGAATCTCGATGGTTCTCATTGGGCGCCCTGCCTTTCTCCCGAAGAGCTTGGCAGTGAAAAGACGGCCATTTGTGACGGCGCTCCGAGCAGGGCATCCACCGGTCCGACTGGCTCGAAGATCACCTGATAGCCGAAGCGCGCGCCGGTTGTTTCCGCCCACTCGGCGAACTCCGCTCGTGTCCACTCGAAACGGTGATCGCGGTGGCGCAACTTTCCTGCCGGAAGCGTGGGAAATAGCGCGTTATATATTCCCGATTCGGCGTTGTGACGACCGCATGTCGCGGCCGGGTGAACTCGAACACCACCCGCTCCATTGCAGCCACGCGAGGGCGGTCCAGATGCTCGATCACCTCGATCAACGCCGCTGCATCGAATCCACTCAGCCGTTTGTCGCGATAGAGTAGGGATCTGTTGGCGCGGTCGTCTTTCGCGGTCCAATCGGACTCGATTTTGGCCGTAAGCGACTTCGAAAAAGCGGTTTCAGGGTGGCCCCAAGTGCCACCACGCAGGGCCCGATCTCGACAGTCGTACTGTTGTGACCGGGGCAGATCATCCTGGGGCGCCTGTCCAGCGGCAACGGAATTGATACGACCGAGCAAGACGAGAATGTGCCGCCACGCACCGGCGTGCCCGGCGGCGTCCAACAGGTGGGTGCCGGAGCCGTTCCACACAACATGCTGCACCATTTCCAGCAACCGGATCAACGCCGCCGCAGCTACGCCCGTACCGATACCCGTGAGCAGCACCGCCAACCAGAAGGGGCAGCGATAGCGAGTCATTTCGTCGGCGGAACGACCGGACCAAGAGGGGCGCTGTACGGCTCAGTGATGAGGCCATCTGAGTGGACGCCGGCCAGACGGCGCATGATAGAATCACCTTATCCAAGATGCGTGTCAGGTCCAAGAAGAGCGCCGACCGCGGGACGCCCGACGAGACAGGCTCCGGCAAGGACCTCGGAAACTTTACAGGGTTCGCCCATTCCAGAATCACGGCCCATTTCCATGCGGCGCGGACCGGGTATTCAACCACTACCTACGATCCCATCGCGGCTTTCCTTCCGAGCAGGCTTTTCACGTGGATATCACAGGTTGCGAAATACTGGTTTCACAAGAAGCACGCGTTCAGAGATTACACGACGCACGGAAAAGGAACAGGCATTTATCCGATCGATGACCGCGTGAAGATCAGCATCGCGGGCGATTGGGGCACAGGGACGGATGAAGCGAGAATAGTTGCTGCGGCAATGGAAACATCCGATCCGGCTTTCACAATTCACCTGGGAGATGTGTATTACGTAGGCGACGCCAATGAGGTGCGGGAAAACTTCCTTGGGGAGAAGACGAGTCCCTATGCACCGGTAAAGTGGCCGATGGGCGCGAAAGGCAGCTTCGCACTCAATGGCAATCACGAAATGTACGCTGACGGAAACGGCTACTGGAGAATGGTTCTGCCGAGAATGGGATTGAAAGAACGCGGCAGCGAATGGGGAGCGGGACAGTGGGCGAGCTTTTTTTGCCTCGAAAACAAGCACTGGCGCATCATCGGACTGGACACAGGCTACAATTCCACTGGTTTTGAATGGGATAAAGTGCCGGTGCTGCAGCGGAGCCAATGGCTTCGCAAGACGACCTCGTTCAAGCCGGGGTGCACTATGCCCGAGCCCCTGCTCGCCTGGCTGAAATCCTCCGTGAATCCGGACGGAGACAAACGCGGATTGATTCTGCTGTCGCATCACGGGCCGCACTCCGCGTTTGAGGGTTGGTATCAAATTCCGGCGAAGCAACTGGCGAAGCTGATTCACCGGCCGGTCATCTGGTTCTGGGGCCACGAGCACAGGCTGGCGATTTATGAGAAGTTCAGCGTCAAGGAGGGCATCGAAGCGTACGGGCGATGTATAGGCCACGGCGGTATGCCCGTCGAGCGCGGCGCGGCTCCGGACATTCCGGATTGTAGATGGCTCGCCTGGGATAACAGGCGTTATCCCAGCGACGAGGAACTCGATGTTGGCTATAACGGGTACGCAAACCTTTCATTTAACGGTCCGGCACTGCACATCGCATATTACGATTTGAATCAATCGCGGGTCCTGACAGAAGATTGGCATATCGATATCGAGTCCGGCGCGCTGGAGGGACCCAACCTGAAGAAAGTCCTTGACGATCCATCGCTGCATTGCCGGGAAACTTAAGCAAACGAGCAAACAAGCAATACGCGAGGCTTATCGAAGCAGGGTCTTAGCAGGTTTCCTGATTTGAACCCGTGGCATGGCCTGGCCGTGAGCTGCCGGGGCGCGCCGCTCGCGCACCCCACCCCCGACCGCCTGGGCTTGCGGGCTCGCCGCCGTTGTCGTACCTATGAGCAACCGAGGGAGGGCAGCCGCTATTGTCGCACCGAAACCCGGGTTCCAGCTCTCAGTGAAGAACCCGTCCTGGGGCCACCGTGGGTGCGCCTTGCCTGATTTCACATCCAGTGCCGCGTAGCAACGACAACGTTCTGCCGTAATATTCAAATCGCGCTCTCGGCTCGTCCAGGGGATATCGGCAAGACTGGATTGAGCCGGCTCATGCGGTCGAAGCTTGTCCCTCGGGATGCGCCGACTGCGCTGTCCGGCGCCAACTATTTCTTCGCCCGGCTGGAACAGGTCAAGCGCTGGCTGCCGGCGCCTTTTCGCTAACCCGACTGGTGCCCCAACGACTTCGCGCGAGCGACACCCGTGCTTCGTGAACGTTACGCGGCGATATCCCCATTTTCGCGCTCCCGGCCGACAGTCGCTACGCGATCTCGCGTCGGGTGTATCGAGTTGGTGCTTACATGCAGAATACCCCGCCGTAATCCAGACACTAGCTCCAATAGGGCTTGGCGCCGTAATAGGTGGAGACTTCGGCACCCCAGGTGCGATCAGCCATGTTCGGCCAGTGATCCTTGTCGAAACCGGGAGCGTGCTCAAGCAACTTCTTATCGACGTTCAGGATGAACTGTCTTTCGACAGTATCTACGGCGAGAGCACGCCAGGGGATGGCAAACAATTTATCTCCCATACCCAGGAACCCCCCGAACGAAAGAACCGCGTAAGCGATGCGGCCCTGTTCCACGTCGATCATCAAATGTTCGATTGTTCCGAGATCCTCTTTTTGACGGTTGACGACCTTATCGCCTGTAAGTGTGTCTGCCGCCAGAACACGCTGCATCCACTGTCCTTTGGCGTCTATTGTTTGTGGCATGGTATATCCTTCTTTCACATCTTGAAATTGGACGGACTGAAAGATCATTCATTTTGCGGACTCGCCGGGCTTTCTGTGAGCAGATCGGGGTCCAAAGCAGAATGCCTGTAACACCAAGCTAGAAGTTCGGCCGCCCATACCCCTAGGTGCAATTTCCACGGTCCATAAGGCAAGAGTTGCCGTGTGGAGAGCGCGCTTGGGAGCGGAATCCCGTAGCCGGCGGTCGGGCCGTGATCGCCGAAGAGGTAGAAGGGAAGACCGGGTTCACGCGCACGCCGAGCCGCGCTCCCTCACCGCCCAAGTCGCGCCGCCGCGTCCCACGGGCGCCGCACTCCCGCGCTCGATTCCGCGCACGTGGGATTCGTCGACTCGGCCGCCGTGGAGTTCGCGCGGCAAGGCGGCGATTCGTTTCGACGTCGTGCTTTCGCCAAAACCTTGAAACCTCGGAAACTCGCACGGGAACCGCGCACGACGAGCCGCCCCAGAGCCACTCGCCGCAGCCTCGCCGCGGCTCGCCGGCCGCGCAATCGCGCGATCGAGCCCGTAAACGATTGGTTTGTCACGTCGGGGCTGCCGTGCTTGCGGCACTTCCCCCAAGCCGACTTCCGGCCCTCCGTAGTAGAGCGCCCCATGCGGGACATTACCAGATTGTTTTGAGTTAATCCGGCGCCAGCGCTCAATCAATTCCCACATCCGGCCACCGGTACAGTCAAGCTGCCAACCGCGCCTGAACCAGGATCGTGCACGGCCACGCGCAATGAAGTGACCGTAGATTTGAGAGTGAACGAGTAGCGATAAGGGAAACCGTCGCGCTGTGGGTCATCAAAAACTGAAATTCGCGTTCGGCTCGTTCGGTCGCAACCGGCATGCATCCCAGTCCGGCACTTGCGAGGTCGGATACCGACGGCCGGCGAGTTTGCGATCGGCTCTTGTGCTGCCTCCCAGCGAGACATAGTGCAATCGGCCCCTCGATTGATGGGCCATGGCATTGCTCCCGATGTAGTCGCCACGATGATCAGGCCGCTGCTGACCACGTGTACCGATGGTGCAGACCGCCGACCCGAGGCAAGGCTAGAATTTCGCCCGTGCCGGTCGGGCGTGCTTCGGCCGCCCCGCGGGCGTCGCCTTCTCCAGTCCGATGTGGGTACGGTCGTCGTGGTAATAGGCCAGATACGCACGCCCAAGCCGCCGCAGATGCTGCTCATTCAGAGGGATCACGTGATCGAGCATCTCGCGGCGAGCACTGCCCACCCATCGCTCCGCGATTCCGTTCTGCCACGGGCTCCGAACACTCGTGCGAATAGTGTGGATCCCGGGGGTCCACATGCACCTCAAGCATGCGCGTCTGCCAATTCCGCCCACGACCGCGAACTCCAAAAAGCATTTGAACGACTTAGCTTTTTAGGCTAGTTTTAGCGATGTTCAGATGGAGGCGGAGGCGACGTTATCTTCCAAAGCGCCTTTGTTATCTTTAACCGGTGCCCGATGAAGCGTGCCGGTCTCGAGCGGCCTGAAGTCACGATAAGGTCCAAAATGGATTTCGCTAGCCGGATAAGGTCCAACCAAAAAACCGTAAGCCTTTTAAAATGTGGTGCGGAGAGGGGGACTTGAACCCCCACGAGATTGCTCCCGCTAGCACCTCAAGCCAATAAACGCTGTTTTGCCGAGTATCATAGAGGCCTAACCGACTGATTCTGCGAAGCGGATGTATTGTCCGGTTTCGCCGCGTTTCCCGAAACCACTACAATTCCGCTACAGTCGGACGCCGCTCCAAAAGCTCTCTGGCGTTGGCCAGATCCTCGGCGTCAACAATATTATAACGGCGCTCCATACTGTCGGTCTTGTGGCCGGAGATCTTCATCCTGATGACTTGCGGGATTCCGGCGCGGCGCATGTTGCGGACCGCTGTTCGGCGTAAGTCGTGGAAGTTGAGATCGGGAACTCCGGCGGTTTTGCATGCCTCGTCCCAGGCCCAGCGGAAATCCTTGATGGGCTCGCCATTTCGGTTAAAGACCCATTCGGATTCTGGGGCGGCGGCCTTCGCAGTGCGCAGTAGGTTTTCCATGTCACCCCCGATGATTGGGACGCTCCGAGCGTCCTGGTTCTTCGTTTCTCCGTGATCCAGCGTGATGGTACGAGCCTCGAAGTCGACTTGGCGCCAGCGGATCGCAAGCAACTCGCCGCGGCGAATACCGGTGATATAGGCCGTGACGAACAGCGCCTTTAGCTCCTGCGGTAGAGCATTTCTCAGTGTCGCGTATTGAAGATCCGTCAGGAAACCTTTCCGCACGGTGGTTTCCTGGACCATCGGAAAATACGGCACAATCGCCACCTTTGGCGGCGTTCGCCTCCGTGCGTTGTGGTAAGCCGTTCGCAGAATGGAAAGCTCGCGGTTGACGGTCGCCTCAGAGCGGCCCTCATCCTTGCGCTTTTCACGGTATCGGTCCATGAGGTCTGTCGAGACGCGCCTCGCCTTTAACCTTCCGAAAAATGGGCGGATGTTCTTTTCGATGACCTTCTCCCAGATGTATCGAGTCGATTCCTTGATGTCGCTTTTGAGAACATCGTCGAGGAGTTCGCTAACGAGAACTCTGTCGGGGGATCCGCCAGAGATCTCGCCGCGCTCCTTTTTTGCGAGAAGTTGGTTGCGCAGCTTCACGGCATCGGATTTTCTTGATGACTTGCTTGATTGAAGGATGGGCTTGCCGTCGATATACACCTGAACCCACCAGATGTTTCCGCGAAGGTAGATTGAGCCTGCGCCGTTGGTTTTGGGCATGCTCTAGTGTAGCGGAACACGCTAGTGCGTGTCGACGATCTCGTCAATATTTGTTCTTTTCGATCCAGGCATCGAGGTCACGGCGGTCGAGATGCACGCGGCGGCCTATCCTCACGACGGGCAATTCGCGCTGAAAAATGAGATGCTGCACGGACTGTTCGCTGCGGCCAAGGTAGACAGCCGCGTCCTTGACGTTGAGCAGCGCGGGCTGGATGCGGGGAGATGGTCCACCCCCGGATAGCTCCGGCCTGATCTTCGCCATCACCCTTTCAGCAATGGCCTCCACGAGACTGTCAAGCAGCGGTTCTTGCATGGTTTTCGGACTTGGCGCCAAGCGTTCGGGCCGGAGGTTGACACCGGGGTCGTTGCTGTTTACTACTCCCGGAAAAAGTCCCCCCTATATTTAAGGCAATGGGAAGGGCACTGTGAGACAGCAAGTTTACAAGTTTTCGCAAAAAAGCAGACCCCAATCGACCGATCCAACGTCGTTCCAGAGTCGCCAGGCGCTTCGAGCGACCCAGCGCCGAAAAAAGTTGTTAATTGGCTGTCCCAAGGTGCCTCTCCCATGCCCTTACATAATTAAAGGCAATGGGAAGGGCACTGCGAGACAGCATGTTTACAAGTTTTTGCAAAGGCAGACCCCAATCGACCGATCCAACGTCGTTCCAGAGTCGCCAGGCGCTTCGAGCGACCCAGCTCCCGAAAAAAGTTGTTAATTAACTGTCCCAAGGTGCCTCTCCCATGCCCTTAAATATAGGGGGACTTTTGTCCGCCCACTGCGCGACACCCGCTAATGCAAGCATCGCGGCGGATCGCGGCTCACCCTAGGAGGCGTGAAATGAGCAGTGCGAAGAGTATTCCGGAGTCACCTGCGGCGGCGTCTGCCGGCGAAAAACGGGTGATTCTTTCCATAGGCGGCAAAGGCGGCGTGGGCAAGACGAGCGTGGTGACCGGTTTGGCCGAATGGTTTCAAGAGAACGGCATTCCGGTCAAGCTGCTCGACCTCGATACCGAAAACAAAGCTCGCGGATCGCTAACTCACTTCTTTGGTGGTCAGGTGCCCAAAGTCAATATCCACACACCGGCCGGGCTTGACGCGTTTGTCGACGAGCTCGCCGATGGGCCACCAGTGATCCTCGCTGATATGGGCGCGGGAGCCGGCGAGGTCACCTACGAGTGGTTCGACAAGATGTATGCCGACGTGACTGAGGCCGGCATCGCATTCACGGCCGTCGGCGTTGTCACGGCCGATCCGGCCAGCGTTGAGAGCGTTCTGGCCTGGGCATCGCGCTTGGGCGATCGAGCGGCTTACCTGATCGTCGAGAACTCGACGGCGGAGCACACCGACTTCCGGTATTGGCGGGAGAGCGAGCAGGCGTTGTGGTTCCAGCGGAAGTACGCACCAGCGGTGATACGGATGGACTACCGGTTGCCCGTCCTCGAAAACGCCACGAGGAACCACGGCGTGACGCTGGGTGCGGTGGCTGGTAGATCGACCGATGCGCCGGAGTTGCAGAAGGCATCGCTGGTGATGCGCGCGCAGAGCTATCGGCGACGCATGTTCGCGGAGTTCGACAGGGTTAAGGAGTTGCTACTGCCGTGAGTGAGTCCAGCCAATCCTCGGCGGCTCAGGAATCGGATCTGATCGACCGCATCGCGAGCGCGCTGCCGGTCGAGGTGAGGGCCGACTATTACCGCGAAATGCGCCACTGCCGTTCGCTGCCAGAGAACGATGAGATGCTGCGGATTCTGCGGGCCATGGGCTTTTTGGTTCTACTCATGGTGCAGGCTCCGGAGCGCATGGCGACGGAGAGGCTACGGCTCGAAGAGGCCATGGCTGATGCGCTGAGAACCCTTCAGGAGATCTGCGAATCCAGTGACTCACATCGGGCGCAACTCGATCAGCATTTGGTGCAACTACCGGCCGACATCGCGGAAGGGATCAACCCGGAAGCCATTGCTGCCACGATCAACGAGAGTTTGCGTCAACAGTTCGTTCAATCGACGATCCCTGCCACGGCGGAAGCGCTGGCGGTGGCCGCCGCGCAAATCAAGAAGGCCACGGCGGAATTTGGGCGCAGCGCGAACGCACTTGGCGACTCTTACCAAGGCGCGGCGGAAGGCGCGCGCAAAGCGATCGCCAATCTGGAATCGACGAGTTCTCAGGCGGTCAGCAGCACGAGGCGTGCGGCGGAGGAGCTCGTAAGTGTTTTCCGCGAAGAGTATCGATGGTCGGTCTACACGTTAACCGGCCTCGCTCTCTTGATTGGAATTGGGTTCGGCATGTGGTATCAGCGGTGGATCGATCCACCGTCGCAGCCAGTCGAGCGCGCGCCCGCTGTCCAGCGCGTTCAGCCCAGCAGTCCAAAGATCAAGCCGTAGGTTCACGCGATGCTGACGATACGCGCCATGGCAGACGGCAAAGGGTACTCGTCGAGGCACCTCGAACACAGCGACTACTATGCAGAGGGCGAGCGTGTGGTGGGCGAATGGCACGGGCGCGGCGCAGAGCTACTGGGGTTGAGCGGCCCGGTGGACACCGGGGACTTCGAAGCTCTGCGGCAAGGTCTCAACCCTGGGGCCAGAGAGTTTCTGCGAGTTCGCCGCAGCGCGGACCGCATGAGCGCCGACGGAACCAAAGTCGCACAAGGGCGGAGCCTGTACGACTTCACGATCTCCGCCCCTAAATCGGTTTCGGTGCTTGCCATTGTCGGAGGCGACCACCGGCTAGTCGACGCGCACCGCGCCGCCGTCGCGGAAGCCCTGAAAGAGACCGAGGCATGCGCCGCGAGCCGCGTACGGCGAGGCGGCGCGAATGAGGACAGGGCGACCGCCAACATGGTGCTGGCGGTCTACCATCACGACAGCAGCCGCGAACTCGACCCGCAACTGCACACGCACGCCGTTGCAGCAAACCTGACGTTCGACGGCACTGAAGGCCGCTGGAAGGCGCTGCAAGCATCGGATATCTACGAACGACGGGCCTACCTATCGGAGGTCTACCGCAATGCGCTGGCGCGCGAGGTGAGGACCATCGGCTACGAAATCGAGACCCAGCGTGACGCACGGGGGCGTGATGCGGGCTTCGAGATCAGAGGCCTCCCTGCGGAACTGCTGGCGAAGTTCAGCCAGCGGAGCCGTCAGCGCGATTCGGCTATCGCGGCATTCGTGGAGCAGCACGGGCGGCGACCTACCGACAACGAGATCGCGGTTCTGGTTCGAGAATCGCGCGCCGACAAACTGACAGAAATTTCGACGCACGAACTCCGGGAGAAACAGCAGAAGCGGCTCACTCTGGACGAAACACAGGCACTGAGGGCCGCGAGAGGCGCCGCGTGGTTCACATCAGTGGATGTGGATTCGAGTGCGCCTTCGCTGGAGTATGCTGCAGAGCACATCTTCGAGCGCGTATCGGTTGCACCGGACCACGAACTGCTCACGGAGGCTCTACGGCATGGCCGGGGACGAATCCGGCTTGCCGACCTGAAGGGCGAACTGCATTTGCAGGAATCCGCGGGCAAGGTCCTGCGTTCGGGCCGCGAGGTCGCAACGGCGGAGACTCTGGAGCGCGAACGAAACATGATTGCCGCCGTCAACCGCGGACTCGGCACATTCGAACCGCTCGGCGGCACCGGCTCGTTTCTCGTCTCCGACCGTTTGCGCCCGGAGCAGAAGCACGCCGTGGAGTTCGTGCTTCAATCGCGCGACCGTGCGGTGAGCATCAGCGGCGCAGCCGGTACTGGCAAGACCGCGACTCTCAGCGAGCTGCGGCGCGGACTGATGGAGGCGGGGCGCGATGTACTGGCAGTAGCGCCGACGATGAGCGCCGTCGAAGAATTGCAGAAGGTCGGCTTCGCTGACGCCATCACCGTCGAACGCCTCCTGCAAGACCCGCGCACCCGTGGCGACGTTCATGGCAAGGTGATCATCCTCGATGAGGCTGGTATGGTGTCGGCGCGCCAGATGGCAGACGTGCTCAGGCTTGCAGAAGACTGTTCGGTTCGCGTGGTGTTTAGCGGGGACACCAAGCAAATCCGAAGCGTGGAAGCGGGCGATGCTCTGCGGATATTAGAAAAGGAATCCCGGTTGAAGACGGTCGCGCTGGTTCAGGTCCAGCGGCAAACCAGGAAGGACTACCGGGACGCCATCGAAGAGCTCCGCCGGAGCCCGGAACGCGGATTCGCGAAGCTCGATGCGATGGGTGCCGTTCGTGAAGTGGCGGTTTCCGAACGAGCCGTGGCCGTCGCCGACGCATATGACGCCGCCGCCGGGCAAAGCCGTCTGGTTGTCTGCGCGACGCACGACGAGATTGACCGCGTGACCGATGCGATTCGCGAGCGCCGGAAGACACGCGGGGAGGTCTGCGAGGGTGTAGCCCTGACGCGCCACGTTTCACTCAACTGGACTGCGGCACAGAAAACCGACTTCCGGAACTATCGCGCAGGGCAGATCCTCGGCTTTCACAGGGCTGTCAAGTCAATCGCGAGAAACGACACGGTGGAGATCGTGCGTGTCGCATCCAGCGGTCTGGTGGTCCGATGTGCGGACGGCACCGAACGCACCATTTCAAAAAGGCAAGCCGCGAGTTTTGACGTCGTTGAGGCGCGGCCGATTGAGGTATCCTTCGGAGATCGACTGCTGCTGACTGCCAACCGCCGCGAGCCTGGGCTGAGGATCACAAACGGCGAACTGGTTACGGTGTCCGCCGTGGACGCCATCGGCCGAATTCAACTTGACGATGGCCGGACGCTGCCCTCCAACTATCGCAGCTTCGCTCACGGTTACGCGGTCACCGCTCATCGCAGCCAAGGCAAGACCGTCAATTCGGTGATCATATCCGGTGACGGCATGACAAAGGAGCTGTTCTACGTCGCCGCCTCGCGTGGCCGCCAAAGCGTCACCGTGATTACGAACGACAAGGAGCGACTTCGGGAGACCGTAGCGCGGTCGATGACGCGAACGTCGGCGTCCGAGCTTATGCGCGGTACGGGGGCACACTCGCATCGAGGCGCTCATCGAGGTTTGACAGCGGCGCGAGACATGGTTCGTAGAGCGGCCCGGTTGCTCACGTCCATTCCGAAGCAAATCCAGCAAGCAGTCATTCAACCTCGAAAGGAGCGCCCTCGTGAATACGGCCTCAGTCGATAGAGCGCCATGGGTCATCAGAGCGGCCGACCAACCGCCGGCACTGGAGATTGTGCTGCTGCGCCAGACGGTGATTCTGTCGTGGAATCAGTTCGTCTTCGCCGAAGGCGGCGACGACGAGGTGCGGATTGCCTTTGCCAGCCACGACGTGGTGGTGAAGGGCGCTGGACTCGGTCCATTGCTGCACGCAATCGCGGCTCATCGAGTCGCGCGCATTCAGGAGAGTGGACGGTCCGAGCATTTTCCCGGCCAGGCGGGGCGGTTTATTTGTAAGATCGTGGTTCGGAAGATGGAAGCCGAGTGATGGAGCGAGCACGTGTTTTCGAGAAGCTGAAGTTAAGAGAGAGACACCATCCCTAAGCCTGTCGGCTTAGGTTCACGGGGCCCGCTAAGCGGATCATTTGTTCGGCATTTGATCGGCTTGTGTTCGGTGTCTGTCCGGGTTTCATTCGGTTCTTGTTCGGCCGATGTTCGGAGAATATTCGGCATTCGTTCGGTGTTTTTAGGTGGTCGTTCGTTAGCCGCTCGGCCGACACTGAATTGAGATCCGGTCGGGAAGGTCGCACAACGTGAAGGACGAGCTTCAAGACATTCTGAACACCCTGCCCGAGAAACCGCCGCGCTCCCGATTGGAAACGTACCGTGAGTTGATTGACGAGTTGCGACAACGTGGGTGGACGTATCGGGATCTCGTGGGAGTTCTCGCCGACAGGTGCCAGCTAAGTGTCTCGATCAGCACGCTCCACGATTTCGTCCGATTACGATCCTTGGGGAAGCGAACTTCAGCCAAGCGAGCTACCACTGATGAAGTGAAAGCAACCACGATTGAGCCTAAAGGTGGAGTTGTGGGTTCTGACCGGAAGGCCGCTGACGACGACGAGGTCCGCCGTCGAATTGCCGCCCTCAAGGCTCGCAAGGCCGCGACGCCATCATCGATAGGCGAGTTCGATTTCGACCCAACCCAACCGCTCCGGCTAATTACGCTCGGAAAACCGACATCGGACAAGTGAACCTGTGCCGAGGCCTGGTTTATCGTTCAGGCCGACAGTCACAGTCCACGCGCAGAATCCCGCGAGCAACTCGCGGGACGTGCCAGCGTCGGCGGGTTGAGCGACCTTTGCCCAACTCGACTAATCCACGGGGACCACGGCGCCGGGAGCGGCTAAGATCCCTTCACTGACCATCAATTCACTGATCGTGATCTCCACCGTATTCCCGGTGACGAGGTCGAGCTTGAATAGTCTTGGTCGTGACGGCGGTAACGATGAATAGGGTACCGCGGCGGTAGCGTACCAGGCCTCGCGCTCCGAAGCGACCGCTACGGCGGTCACGCGTGACAGTTCGGGCGCCTGGCAAACGATCGTTTGAGCGCCATCGTGGCCGGGACTACCGCGGCCGATACGGAGGATTTCTCCAAACCAGCCATTGCCGCTCCATTCACGGTCTCCCACGATCAAGTCCCCGCGCAGCGTAATGCCGAGCGCTACGGGATCCTCAAGATGGCCGTAGCGGGCTGCGGACGCGAAGGTTCGGGTTTTGGCGTCGAACCGGACAATTTCGGCGGGTCCGCCCTCGCCTGGCCAAGACAACGAGAGATAATAATCGCCGGCCGCGGAGTGGACGATTTTCCCGGGCCGGGCAAACGACTCGGTTCGGGCCAGCAAGGTCTGCCGGCCAGTCTCCCGATCGACGCCGATGAGCCGGGAGGAGAATTCATCCGCGTCCACCAGGATCAGGTGTCCGTCATGATAGGCGAGCGCGGCGGGATGGCGCAGGAGTCCCCCGCAGGTGACCGGTTTTTGCAGCCAACGTCCCGCGTCGTGCCGCAGCCGCACAATTCCTCCGGAGCCGGAAAAGCTGCGGTCGACCACGTAGATTTCGGTTCGCGATGCGAGAGCCACATCGACCATGTCAGTCAGATAGCCGCCGGAAGCCAGAACGTTCATCTCCAGCGAACCCTGCGAAAATGCCAACAACTTCCCCGGGACGGCGCCGGCCTTGCGATTGGCGATGAGAAGATCTCCGGCACGCAACCGCGAAGGCGAGGATCCCTCACTGACGCGTTCGACCGATTCGGTGCAGGCCGGGTCGGCCCATTCGTCCGGCATGCCGGCGGGCGGGATGCTCATGGTCAGCCGCAGCGCTTCGGTAGCCTGGCTACGCAGGGCATTCGATTCCGCGGCGGCGCCGTCCTTGGCCGCTATCAGGGCACGACGGTGCAGAGCGATGGCGAGTTCCCTTCGCGCCTGGAGGTTTTCGGGGTCGCGAGCAATGGCCTCTTCCGCCAGTTCGGCGGCGCTCGAGAACTCCCGTTCCGCGTCCGGCATTCGCGCCAACTGCAGGTCGGCCAAACCCAGGGAGAGGCGCGCGCCGGTAACCGCGCGCCAGATCCGGATGTTCCGGTTGCCGGTCCGCGCCAGCCGGTCGAGCGCTGCTACAGCCTCCGAATATGTGACTACCCCAACCGCGGGAGGTTCCATACCGGCACGGAGAACGAGGCCGAGCGCCGAATCGAGCGGCCGCTTCGCTTCCTTCTCTGGCGGCAACAAGCGGAGTGCCTCGCGATATTGGGCGCTCGAATCCCCGGCATCGCCCAGCAGTTCGTATATCATGCCCATCCGGCTGTGGGCAAGGGCCGCGGTAATCGGGTATTCTCCGATCCACGGGGAGATCTCTCCGAGCGCCCCGTGGTACCACTCCGCAGCCTCCTCCGGATCTCGGCTGAGAGCCGGATGGCTGTAGGTGTCGCCCAGTCCCAAGCAAACTCTGGCGCGGATATCAGCGCATCGCGCATTGGATCGGCCGCGTACGAGATCGAACGCGCGGTGGTAATCCGCGCGCGCCTCCTCCACGCGCCCGAGACTCGCTCCGTATGGGTTGCCGAGCAGATCGGCAATTGTCAGCAGAGCGTCTGCCAGGTCTGGAACCAGTTCGGGGTGTTGCGACACCTTGGGAGAAACGCTCTCAATGGTGTTGGATACCTGATCGGCCAGAGTGGCGCGGGCGCGGGCCGATTCCGGGAGCTCCTCGGGAAGCGTCAAAATGAGCGGGTTGATGATGGCCCTCAGCTCATCCACGTACTCTGCTTCCCGAATGCGCATGACACGCCGGCCGTACCATGACGAAAAGCCGAGAACCAACATTACGATCAGGCACACCACCGCCAGCTCGGCCGCTGCCCGCCGATGACGCCTAAACAATTTGCCGGCCCGCTCAGCCCGCGTGGAACGCCTGGCCTTGACCACTTCGCCCGCCAGGTACCGATGTAGATCGTCGCTGAGTTCGTCCACGGACTTATAGCGGTCCTTGGGATCGTGCGCCAGCGTCTTCAATACGATGCTGTCGAGGTCGCCGCGAAGGTACTGCGCGAAGAGCACGTCGTCGCGAGTCGCCCCGCTTTTCAAACGGGCCTTGCTGGGAGGCGTGGGGGGTTGTTCGGCGATTCTCTGGCTAAGCTGCGCCCAGGGATAGTCGGGGTTGTCGAACGGCAGAGTCCCGGTCAAAGATTCGTAGAGGACCACGCCGAGAGAGTAAATGTCGGTAGAGGTTGTCAGAGGAGCACCCGCCAACTGCTCAGGGCTGGCGTAATTAGGACTGAGCGGCCGGATGCCGCGGGTGGTACGCCCGGTGCGCGTCTTGCGGTCCGGCTCGATCAGCCGCGCGATCCCGAAATCCAGAATTCGCGGCGAGCCGCCGGCGTCCACCAGAATGTTGGTGGGCTTCAGATCGCAGTGAACCACCAGGTTGCGATGAATATACTGGACAGCCCGGCAACACTCGAGAATCAGCCGCACGATCTCGGGCGACGCCAGTTTCTTGTCGAAGCAGTAGTTGTGAATCGGGGTGCCGTCGACATAATCCATCACCAGGTACGGCCAGCCGGTCGCGGTGACGCCCTTGTCGATGATTCGCGCAATGTTGGGGTGTTCAAAGGTCGCCAGGATGTCACACTCACGGTCGAACCTTTCCTGCTGGCCGGCGATGAAAGCCGAAGCGATCACTTTGATGGCGAAGCGCCGGGGACTATGCAAGCCGGCGTGCTCTGCCAGGTACACCAGGCTGGTTCCGCCTTGCCCGATATGCCGCAGCACCCGATACCGGCCTACGATGTCGCCGGCGATCAAGGGTGCGGCAAGTTGTGGGCTTCCCGCCAACTGTTCCGCCGCGCTGACATCCAGCAGCGAATCGTCGTCCGCGGCCGCGTCGAGCATCTTGAGGATCTGATCGCGCAGTTCTGAATTTCCGCCGCACTCGCGTTCCAGCAGCACGATCCGCTCTTCCGGACCCAGTTCCAGCGCGTCGGAGAAGATCCCTTTGCACCGGTCCCACTCGATCGAGTTCATTCGGGCATGCGCATTTCGGTGCGGAACCAAACCCGCGCGACCGTCCAGTCGCGCCGCGCCTGGTCGTAGGAAATGCCCAGCACGACCGCTGCTTCCTCCGTCGTGAGACCGCCGAAATAACGCAATTCGACGAGCTTCGCCAAGCGGCCATCCCAACCGGACAGCCTAGTGAGAAGCTCGTCCACCGCGATGATATTCTCAATTCGCTGCGCTTGAAACCCGGGCTCGGGTATCGAATCCAGCGTCAGCACATGCACCGGGTTTCCCCGTTTCAGCGCGCTGCGCCGCCGGGCATGATCCACCAGGATGCGGCGCATGCTTTGGCAGGCTACCGCCATAAAGTGATTCTTATCGGTCCAGTTAGCGCCATCCTGCTGACACAGCTTTAAGTAAACTTCGTGAATCAGAGCCGTGGGCTGCAGCGTGCCCCCTCGTTCGCGGCTCATGAGGCGACCGGCTAGCCGCCTCAGTTCCGTATATAACTCAACGATGAGTTGCTGCGACTCTAAAGGAGCCGCCTGCTCGGGCTGTGAAGACTCGGACTGACCCGCGGGCTCATCCATGTCCGAATAATAATATCACGTAAGTAATCATCCGACATAGATATCTGGGACGTACTGAATTGCGAGCAAACCGGTTACAGACGCTCAACCAATCGGCAGGATGTTTTTCTTAAGGTTTTTTCTTATGTTGCAAAGAACAACAGAGGCAGGAGCCGAAAGGGAAACGTTACCCGTAGGTGCCTGGGGGCGACGCCCGCGAAAAGAGCGGGGCAGCCGGCACAAAACCCGCCGTCTGCCCCATCGGGATTAGCTGCTACTGCACTTCGCTGACGTCACCGTCGGTGAAGATAACCTTGCAATCGGAGTACACATACATCTTCTTCAATCCGCCCAGGAACGACACTTGGAGCGGTTGTCCCAAAGCCGCCACAACCTGGCTTTCGGTCATGCCGGCGGAGACGGCTGCCTGGGTCCTGACCGGCGCCGCAGCCCGCACGATGGGTGCAGTGGGTGCTCCGGACACTTCTACCTCGCTCACTTCGCCATCGGTAAACGTTATCTTCCCGGACGGGTATTCGTAGACCTTCTTCAAGCCACCCATGAAGGCAGCGCTCAGCGGCTGCCCTAAAATGTCGATCACCCGGCGTTCCGTCTGGCCTGTCTGTATGGATGCCAGACGTGAATCGGCTGCTGGCGCAGGCGGTTCCGGTAGCGGGCTGGGGGACGGCTCGGCGCGGTATTCGGCGATGACTGCTTTTTCCATCTGGTCCGCCTGGCGGGACGTCTCAGCGATCACGTTGGCCGCGTCGGGGTCGGGCTGGATCGATGAGGCAAAGGCCGTGAGCGTGGGCGCGCCGGCGGCTTCAGCAGGCAAACTCGGCAGGTTGTTCGATCCTTGGCCCGCGCGCAAGGCTTCCAGACCTCGGTCGATAGTTTCCCTCATGTTGTTGTGCATCTCGACCAAGTCGGCGAGGGAAAGAGAGACGGTGCTGTTCACCGGGCAGTCCGAGGTCTTGCTGGCTCGAACCAGGACGTGGACTTCGCTCCCGCTCTGCGGCAGACCTCCGTTGATCTGAATGGCGTCTCCCGCGCCGATGACGCAGGATTCCTGAGTGCCGAGGTTCTGCACTTCCAGGTTGTCGCCGGCCAGGAAGAGGTGCGCGCCGTTTTCGGCGAGCGACTGAGGCAGCGCTTGAGCGCTCTGCTGCGGCGACTGTGCTTCGCTCTGGGCTTCCGCGAGTTGCCGCCTGACTTCAGCCTCAATCATGTTCTTGACGTCGTCCGGCATCGCTTGAGCAGCCTGCCCAGCCTGCGGAGCGTCGGCGTCCGCGGGATTCGAGTCGATTGCGGAGTCGGCATCGTGGGTTTCTTCCTTATCCTGAAACGCCGCTTGCAGGCTGTTGGCAAGCATGAAATCAGTCAGCCAGAACGAGGGCGCGGGATAGCTATTCCAGGGCCGGAAATAAGGGCCGTAGGCGGCGAACCACGGCGAGCCGCCCCAACCCCACGGATAATTCACCGAAACGCCCCACGGACCGAGGGCCCAGCCATAGAAGCCAACCGGGTAGTACCCCAGCGGGGCATAGAAATTCAGCATGACGCCGTTGTAGAGAAACGGCCGGTAGGCGTGCACATAGGCGACGCCATTCACATAATAGGTACGCTGAACGAAGCTCCGGCCACCCACCCGGACGCTCCGCTGAACGTAGCCATGCCCGGCGCCGCGAGCCACCACAGTCCTGTCTCCCCGGCGCGCTACGACGGTGCGCGTACCACCGCCCGGGCGGCGGATCACGGTGCCGCCCCGCTGCACTTGGGTCACATGCCCGTCCTGGATATGCGCCACGGTTTGCTTGTCGCGCGTTTGATAGGTTGCTGGGCCACGGCCGCCCTTAGCCTGGGAGCCGGCGCCGGTATTCGGCTTCGAACCCGCTGTAGTCGCAGGTTTTGGGGCGCGAGTTGCACCGGAGCCAGCCGGTGCAGGCTTACCGGACCCCGTCGGGCCCGCCGTACTGGGGTTCTTCGGTGTGCCCTTGCCGGAGCCCCCGGAGCCCTTGGGAGAGGGAGTTTTCGAAGTAGCCTGGCTAGGCGTCTTCGTTGGTGGGGCCGTCGAAGGCTTGGGGGAGGCCGGCGTATGGCTGGCGCGAGGAGCCGGCGCGGCAGTCTTTGGGGTAACCGCCTTCGGCGTAGCCGTTTTCGGAGTAGCCGTCCTTGGGGTTGCCGTTTTCGGAGTAGCTGTCTTTGGCGTGGACACCCTTGGCGTGGACACCCTCGGCGTGGACACTCTCGGCACGGAAGGCACTCGCGGAACCACGACCGGCGGTGACGAGTAGGCCAACGTCAGACCAGAGACGACGCTGCCAGGCAGCGCGGATTGCCACCCGGCAGGATTGGATTGAGCATGCAAAGCGGATGCAGCCGCGAAGACGAACAAACCGGCGCTAAGGCACCCGCTGAAAACAGTTGATCGGCACATTGCAATTTCCTCCAGCAATCGATTCTTTGTAAGGCGAACTGCTTACGCGGCCCCGCCTGACACCAACGGACGTACGGCTGAAAGCGCGAACCGGCAAGCCGATCCGCTTCCTTTGCTCGCTTTCATACCCCTAATGGCGCAATTCGAATCGAAGTTGCGCAAAATAGCTCAAGAAAAAAACTGCAAGAAAAGTTGCGCAGCACCTGCCTTGTAACGCGCGTATATCGACGTGACAGGGGAGCGACGAGTTCCACCTGGCAAATCAAGGAGGCTACATGCCGAGTATCGTCATTCGTCATTTAAGTGGGACGAAAGCCAATCAGGTGGAGGAAATCCCCCTCCAGGGTTTCCGCGAAGTTCTGATCGGGAGAGAGTCGAACGCTCAAATCCGGTTCGATGCGGATCGGGAAGACCTGGTCAGCCGCAATCACGCCCGGATCGTTCGTGATCCGGCGGATCCTAACGGGTTCCTGATAACGGACCTGGACAGCCGGAATGGGACGTTCATCAACCGCCATCGTATTTATGGTGCGTCTCGCTTGCAGCACGGCGACCGTGTACAACTGGGACCATCGGGTCCTGAATTCGTGTTTGAAGTTTCTCCCCCTCCCGCCGCGCCTCCCACGCGGCTCGCGGAGACCGTGCCTCCGACCCGACTGGCGGAGCCCGCGCCAACCCGGCCGACGGCCGACGCCGTTGGGGGCGGGGCGATGGGCGGAGGCGCTGTGCCTCCGGGTATGATGCCTGACGCTCCCCGGCCGGTGGGCCGCGCGACGGTCGAGCGGCTGGTCGGCGAAGCAGCTTCTCAGATGAAGGGCGAATCCCGCAAGACCATGTGGATCGCCCTCATCGGCATTCTGGTGGTGCTGGGCGCAGGCGCAGGCTATTTCGTTTGGAATCGCAACCAACAGGCGGCGCGGGACTTAGCAGCCAAGGAGGAGCGGCAGCGGTTGGAACAGTCCTTCCAGCAAAGCGACGCTGCCGCGCGCGACGCCCGGGATCGCCTGGATAAGCTTGCCTACCTGATTGCGAGCGCTCGTGTCAGCAAGTCGTGGGAGGTCAAAAAGGCCCTTCCGGATCTGCTGGCACAGCAGAATCAGACCGAAAAAGAAGCTCGGGCCGCCGAAGTCATCAGATCCGCGGCGGCGATCAGAATCGCCGGGTATGACATTCCGAAGCCGGCCCCCACTGTCGCTTCGGCAGAAATGACGCCCGAGGCGATTGATGCCGCGAACGCCAAATCCGTCATCCTGATCGAGGCCACCTGGAAGATCACCGATACGGACACCGGCGGGCAGATCTACCTCTACCATCACCCGAACGACCTGGGAGCCTGTCCGCAGGTTTCGAAGTCCGAATACCTGCCCATGTTCGTCGAGGACGGTGGCAACCTGAGCCCGGTCCTCTCCACGCTGCCTAACGGAGGCAACAATACGCCCATCGTCGGAACCCACTCCGGCACCGGCTTCCTGGTCAGCGGTGATGGCTTTTTCATCACCAACCGGCACGTGCTGGCGCCCTGGCGTGCTACCTGGAATGTGGCCAGCTTCACCAGGAAAAGCGCCGGGCTCAAGATCAAGAACAACAGCATCGTAGGGTGCCTTTCGGCTGCCGAATTCCCCTCCGAGTGGGTGCCTTCGGAAGGATCCAAAATGGTGGTGGATAAGATGGAGACCATGGCTGCCGCCGACACCGGCGTCGCCACCACCAGCACCTTCAGCGACCGGCTGCAGTTCAACCCGCTCAAAACTAGCGTTCAGGGCGAGGCCATCTTCAACGTGACGTTTGCCAAGACCGCGCAGCGGTATCGCGCCACCAGCGTGACGCTGTCGGAAAAGCACGATGTTGCGCTGGGCAAGGTGGACGTTCCCTCCGCTCAAAGGCCGGTCATCATGTTCAACGACGAGAATCCCATCAACCCAGGCCAGTCAGTGGTGGTGCTTGGATACCCGGCGGTTTCGGCCGACGTGTTCGCCCTCGACGTTACCCACGACATGTTCACCAACCGGGCGCATCTTTCGGTGATCGCCGACCCGACCTTGACCGACGGTCCGATCAGCAAAGTGCTGCCCTCCGGCAATGCCATACGCGGCGTGGATGGCTATATCAGCAGCGGCGAAGTCTATCAATTGGGCATCAACACCACGGGCGCGGGCAACAGCGGCGGACCGGTGTTCGATTCCAAAGGCCGCGTGATCGCGATCTTTTACGCCGGCCGCACAGCCGGCGGCGCCAGTGCGACCTTCGCCGTACCCATTAAGTTTGCCAGGGAGTTGATCGATAACAAGCCTGTAATGCAATAGGTCGTTCGATGCCGGGCCTCCCCTTGAACGCCGTGGTCGGCGGTAAGTACCGGATCGAGAAGCTCGTCGGCGCCGGCGGGATGGGGGAGGTTTATCGCGCGACGGATCTGCAAAAGAGAAGGCCAGTCGCGGTGAAGGCTCTCACGCTTGCGGGGGAGTCCGGATCCGCGCTGGCCCGTTTCAGGAACGAAGCGGTTATTCAGTGGAGCCTGCACCACCCCAATGTGGCCGAGCTTTACGAGTATTTCGAATATCAGGGCCGGCCGTGCATCGCGATGGAGTTCGTCGAGGGGCGCGCTCTAAACGAATGGATCCGGGACGCCGGAGCGCTGGAACCCGCCGATGCCCTCAGGATCCTGGCCGAAATCTGCGATGCGGTTTCTTACATGCATTCGAAAAGCACCATCCATCGCGATATCAAGTCCGAGAATATCCGGGTGACCGCCCAAGGCAAAGCCAAGCTGCTCGATTTCGGTATTTCGGTGGCGAAGAACACGCCAGTGCTGACGACCGAGGGCCACACCATCGGAACACCGGGGAAAATGGCGCCGGAGCAGCACGCGGGTTCGCGCGGCGACGCCAGAAGCGACGTCTGGGCGCTGGGCGTGCTGCTCTATGAAATGGTCACGGGAGCGGCGCCGTTCCCGAACAGCGATCCGACGGGGGTGCGGGACGACGTAACGGCGGCCCGTTACATTCCGGCCGTCAAGCGCAAGCCGAGCCTGCCCAAGCCGGTGATCAAAATGATCTCCACCTGCCTGCGGCTCAAGCCGGACGAGCGCTACGCTTCGGGCGGGGTGATGCTGCGGGAAGTGCAGCAACTGCGCCGCCGTCTGACAGGCAACGGGTGGAAGCAGACGCTCTCCTCCAATCCGGCATACGTCGCCGGGGGACTGGCAGTGGCGGTGCTGCTGCTTTTCGCTTACGCGTTCAGGCCGGCGACGGAAGTCAAGAGTCCGGGCGGGCAAGAGGATCCGAAATCCCAGTCCGTTCCCGCGGAGCCTTCGAGCGGCGCCCCAACCCGGGCTGCCGACCCTGCTGATGACGCGTCGGTTCGAACATCGAGCGAGTCGCCGCCGGCGCGTCCCAACCGGGCCTCGGCTGCTCCGCCGATGGCATCCGCTCCGGCGCCGGCACAGAGCCCAACCAACTCCACCGTGGAGCCGGGCGGAGCGGACCAGAAGACCGTCCGGGTGACCACCTACGACGGGCCGGCCGAAGTAACCAACAGCGACGGACAAGTACTCGGGCGTACGCCTTATTCTTTGACGGGCCCCTTCGGAAAGAGCTATGAGCTGTGGCTCCGCCGAGAAGGGTTTCAACCGCGAGAGGTTGACGTGGAGATCAACAACAAGAACGAATATCTTTTTGGCCTGGAAAAGATCGAGGGCCGTCCGGATTTTGGGAAGAAAGAATAAGGGTCGTATGCCATTCTGGGAGAAACTCGTCAGGTTCATGTTCCCGCAAGGGGAAGAAGCGCCAAAGGAAGAGCCCGGAAACGGTCTCGAGGAGACCGGGGACGCGCCGCCGGTTATCGCCGAGGCGGCGGCCGCCACTCCGGCAGAGAGCGACGAGGCTCCTGCACCCGCTCTGGAATTGGAAATCTGTCTCCAATCCGACCTTGGCTCGGTGCGCGCCAACAATGAGGACCGCGGCGTTTACGAGCGCCCGAGCGATCCGGAAGTGGCCGCCGCCAAGGGAACGCTGGTGATCGTCGCCGACGGGATGGGAGGTGCTTCGGCGGGTGAGGTCGCCTCAGAGATGGCCGTGCGCAGCATCCCCGATCATTATTACAACTCCAAGAAGGGTCCGGGCTTGGCGCTCAAAGAAGCGCTCGAAACGGCCAGCGCGGAAATCCACCTCGCCGCTCAGGAGGATCCGGAGCTGCGCGGAATGGGCACCACCTGCGTGGCCCTGGCGATCCGCACGCCCGAGCTTTACGCGGCCTGGGTGGGCGACACGCGGCTGTACCTGCTGCGCGACGACGGTTTTTACCAGCTCACCGAGGACCATACCGTGGTTGGCGAGATGGTGCGCAAGGGCATTATCACCCACGAGCAGGCCCGCAACCATGAAGAGCGCAACGTTCTTTCCCTGTCGATGGGCGGGCGTCCGGAGATTACCGCCTCCTATTGGGAAAAACCGATGGTTCTGCGCGGCGGCGACCGCCTGTTGGTGTGCTCGGACGGACTCCACGATCTGGTCGGGGATTTCGAAATGCAGGCCATTATCGCGGTCACGCCGACTCACCCGGCCGTGCAAAACCTGATCGACGCCGCCAAGCGGAACGGCGGCCACGACAACATCACGGTGGCCTTAGTTCACGTTGTCGTTCCTAAGACAGAGCCGGAAGCCGGGGAACCAGTTATCGAGGAGGTCCGAGCAACCCGCGAAGTCTCGGTGAATCTGCAATGATTCGCTCCGTCGGCAGCTACCAGCTCCTGGAACAACTCGGCGAGGGGGGGATGGGGGCGGTTTACCGCGCCATCGACACCCAACTCGACCGCGAAGTGGCCCTGAAAGCCCTTCGCCCGGAACTGGCGCGCCGTCCGGATATCGTCGCCCGTTTCCGCGAGGAGGCGCGGATTCAGGGGCGCCTCGAGAGCGCCCACATCGTGCGCCTTTACCAGTTCCTGCGCGAGGGCGACGAATATTTCATGGTGATGGAGTTCGTTCGGGGCGCCACGCTTTCCCGGATGTTGTCGGAAAGGAAGCGGCTGACGATCGATTCCGCCATCTCCATCATGGTGCAGGCGCTGGACGGGCTGGACTACGCGCACGGACGTAACATTGTGCACCGGGACATCAAGCCCGCCAACATCATCATCAGCCAGGAGGGCGTGGTCAAGGTCACCGACTTCGGCATCGCCCGGTTACTGGGATCGGCGCGCATGACCAGGGAGGGCAGCCTCATCGGCACCCTGGAATATATTTCGCCGGAGGCCGCACAGGGAAAAGACGCCACCGCGCTGTCCGATATCTACTCCAGCGGCGTCGTGCTCTACGAGCTGCTCACCGGCCGCTTGCCCTTCAGTAGCCAGAACGACTACGAACTGGTGCGGATGCAGATTCAAAGCTCTCCACCGGCTCTACGCGGCTGGGTGCCCGACATTTCACGTGCGCTGGAGAGCGCCGTATTGCGGGCCCTCGCCAAGAAGCCGCAGGACCGTTACGGGAACGCGGCTGAGATGTCCCGTGCGCTGAGCGAGTGTGTGCAAATGCCCGCCGCCGGCTCGGCCGGCCCGGAGTCGTTCTGGAGCAAGCTGCGGTCGCTAGCCTCGCCCGCCGCATCCGGCGCCACTCCGCGGCCTGTGTTCGGCAACCTGTCGCCGCTACCGCTGCCACAGGACACCTCGGATCTAGAGAGGGAGCGCCGGAGCGCGATCTCTTCGCTCAGCCGGCGCGTGGACGAACTTCTGGGCCAGGGGAACTGGGAGCAGGCGCAGAGCGAGGTGAACCGGTCGAGCGCGCAGTTTCCAGGCGACCCCGCGGTTCTGGAACTGCACAACCGGGTGGTCCGCGAGCAGCGCACCCACGCGGAGGGGCTCGCTCTGGCGCTGAACGAAGGGCGGAGCCTGCTGGAACGCGGTCTGCCGGAGCTCGCGCGGACCGCCGTCGAGAGTTCCCTCCGCCGCTACCCGAACAGCGTCGAACTGGGAGACCTGTTGCGGCAGGTCGAGGAGCAGCTCTCGGCGCTTGCGGCGGGTTCTTCGCAGGTGAAGGTCATCACCCGCCAAGTAGAGGAATTGAAGCAACAGGAACGATTTCAGGAGGCCATCAACCTGATTATCGAGGCGGTGGCGCAACTGCCGAACCGCCCGGAACTGACTGCCTTGCTGAGCGGGACCGTGCAGGCGCAAAAGGAGCGTGAGAAGGCGAGAGCAGTCGAGGCCTGCCGGGAGCGGGTGTCGTCGCTACGGCAATCGGCCAACTGGACGGCGGCGATGGAGGCCATCGACAGCCTGCTGGCTCAATATCCCGGCGAACTACCCCTGCTGCAACTTCGCGCCGAGGTGGAAAGCGAACGGCAGGTCCGGCTGCGGGCCGCGGAGGTGGAATCGAGCATCCATCGTGCCCGGGAACTGGAGTCCAACGGACAGATTGAGGCCGCCGAGGGCGTGCTCCAGGAGGCGCTGCGGCGATTTCCAGACGAAGGCGCCCTGGCAAGGGCATTGACCGGCGTCCGAGCCGTGCGGGAAGCAGGGCGGCGGAGCGTCATCGCCGGTGCGGCCATCGAACGGGCCCGGGAGCTACAGGCGGAGCATCAGTGGGATACCGCTCTCGACGTGCTGAACGCGGCCCTCCGCGATGCACCCGGTGAAGAACGGCTCGAACGTCAGCGGGCCGAGGCGGTGCAGGTGCGGGTGAAATCGATGCTCCGGGAAGCCGACGATCTGGTGACCCGCCAGCGGATCGATCAGGCGTCGTGGCTGCTGGAATCGGCGGCACGTCTCGATCCGGGCAATCCCGCGGTTCGGGATCGCCTGGCAGGGATCGCCACTGCCGGCCGTCGGGACCGCATTCAACAGATTCTGCAAAAGGCCTCCGAACAACACACCGCCGGCGACTACGCCGGGGCGATGGCGCTTCTTGAATCTCTTCCGCCGGCGGAGGCCGCGGCGAGCGAAGTTCTCGCGTTGCGCAACCGCATCGACCGGGATGGCTCGGAGTCTGCGCGCCAGCTCCGCGCGCGGGAACTAGCCGCAGCCGTTGCCGCCGCGCAGTTGCTAATCGGCCAAGGCAACTTGCGGTCCGCCCAGTCCTCGCTGGAAGACTTGCACGCGAAGTATCCGGAGGAACCGAAAGTCCGGGAGTTACTGGAGGACGTGAAAAAATGCATCGGCGCGGCTGATAGTCTGCGTGCCGTGGCTGCTATCCGCGCCGAAGCGGCGGCACTTATACGGGCCGGCCGGACTTCCGATGCCCGGGCGGCACTGCAACGCGGATTGCTCTCGTATCCCCGCGAGGCCGAACTAATGCGTCTCCTCGAGGGGACTGCGCCGCCGGAACCGAGCCAGATACCGGAGACCAGAGAAGAGCCCGCCAGCCGGCCTCCACAACCGGAAGGACCCGGCCCGGCCGTGAGCGTGCTCAAGCCGACGCCGCGGAGGCTGTGGTACATCGGCGCAGCAGCCGCGATAGTGACCCTCATACTCTGCGCTGGCGTAGCTATCCTCCTGCGCCATCCGGCAGCGACCCACCCGGCACTCAAAGCGGCAGATGTAACGCCGGTGCAGCCCCTTTTGAATCCGGACGGCGAGCAGGCGGCGCTTCCCCCGTCTCAGCCGGAGCCTGTCATCGACAGATTCACTGCCGATTCGCAGCGAATCGAACCGGGACAGGGAGTCTGGCTACGCTGGTCCGTGAGCAACGCAAGTGGGGTCACCATTGAGCCCGGGATTGGTAAGGTCGAGCCGAGCGGCGCCCGGTTCGTGCATCCGGCTGTAGCGACAACCTACTCGCTCTTGGCCCGAGGGGCCGGCAAACCCAGCGAGCAGCACGTGACTGTGGAGATGACCGGCACCCAGGCTCAGCCGAAGCCCCTCATCAACAACTTCTATGCCTACCCGACGACAGTGGAAAGAGGGCAGACCGCGACGCTTCACTGGCAGGTGAGTAACGCGACGAGTGTCACGATTGATCCGGGAATCGGGGAGGTGAGGCCTGAAGGCTCACGCCTGGTTTTCCCGACGGATGCGCAAACCTACGTCCTTTCTGCGTCAGGCCCGGGTGGCACCAATACGCAGATCCTGATGGTTGACGTGACGGCTCCGCAGGCCGTGACTCATCCGGCCGTTTCGGTTCCGCAGGCTCGGTCCGAGCCCATCATCCACGATTTTACCGCCGTACCGTCCCACCTCAATAGCAACGGTGGCACAGCAATGCTCTCCTGGTATGTGGATAACGCTACGGAGGTGACCATTGAACCCGGGATCGGCACCGTTGAGGATGTCGGACATTGGGACGTCGTTCTGAGGGCGACCACCACTTACACGCTCCTTGCGACTGGACACGGCTACACCCACAAGCGAGAGGTAACTATTGAAGTAACGCCGCCTGCGGACCTGGCCGCTGTGATGGCCCAGGCTAGAGATAAATACGCCAGCAGAGATTTCACGGCCGCGGCAACTCTTTTCCGCCAGGCGGCAGAGGGCGGCAACGCGGAGGCCATGCTCTCTCTCGGCTACCTCCTGGATGGGGGACTCGGAGTTCATGCCGACGCCTCTGAAGCGATGGTGTGGTACCGGAAAGCGGCCGACGCCGGTAACGTAGCTGCCATGTTGGGTCTGGGCAGGTTGGGCGCAAAGGCCCATGACTGGGCCTCGGCACACAAGTGGTGGGCCAAGGCCGCCGATGCGGGCAACGGAGTGGCGATGGGTAACCTCGGTTTTCTCTATGAGCAGGGTCTGGGAGTGACCGCTGACAGGGACGAGGCAATAGCTTGGTACAAGAGGGCTGTGCAAGCGGGACACGTCGGTTCGCAGAGCGACCTGAATCGGGTTGAGGCTAATCAAGCCGATCAATCCAGCCCTACACTCACGAAGCGCACCGCGACGAAGGCAACGAAGGTCACGAAGGCCACCAAGAGGGTATTGCCAGAGCCGGGTTCTTGGCCCGGTTCGTTCCAGGGCACCGTATGGGGCCCTGACGGAAAGCCAGTAGCGGGCGCGACTGTTCGGATCGAACAGCAAGGCACGACAAATCGATGGGACGTAGTAACGGATTCCGCGGGGCACTATTCTCAAGGTGAATTGCCCAGCGGCATTTACTGGTTCTGGGCATGGTTATGGCAGCCGGGAAAAGTGTCTCATGGAAAAGCGCTAAAAATCCTCGCACTCAGTCCGGGTCAGACAGTGACCGTTGATTTCAAGGCAAAGTGACTAACCATATTAGAGGGAACGGGCGGAGGATAAGTACGGCAATTAGCCGGTACGATTTGATGAAGTTCAACCGCGCTGTAGCGAAGCCTCCAAGAGGGGCTACGTCAGAGATATCGGTCGCATCGGAATGAGCTGGAACGTCAAAAATTACCAGATCCACCATACCCTCGGCAAGGGTGGGATGGGCACGGTGTACTACGCGGTGGACGCGCAGTTGCACCGCGAAGTGGCGCTCAAGTGTCTGCGGCCGGAGGTGGCCAATAACCCTGGCGTGCTGGAGCGGTTCCGCAAGGAAGCCCAGGCGCAGGCGAAGCTCAATCATCCGAATATCGCCCAGATCTGGGAGTTTTTCCAGGTAGGAAACGAACACTACCTGGCCATGGAGTTCATCGACGGTCCGACCCTGTCGCGGGTCCTGCGCGAGAAAGGACGCCTGCCTTACGAAGAAGCCGCCGGCTATGCAATTGAGATGCTGCGGGGCCTGGACCACGCGCACAAACAGGAGATCGTGCACCGCGACATCAAGCCGGCCAATCTGATGATCGACAAAGGCAATCACGTAAAAGTGACCGACTTCGGGATCGCCCGAGTGCGCGGCGCAAGCCGCGACACCCGCGATGGCATGATCATCGGCACCTACGAATACATCTCGCCGGAAGCCGCCCAGGGGTTGGAGGCCACCGCCCTCTCCGACGTGTATTCGATGGGGGTGGTGCTGTTCGAGATTCTGACGGGGCGTCTGCCATTCGAGAGCCGGAACGAATTCGAGTTGTTGCGGCTGCATATCCAGGCCCCCCGGCCGAGCGTGCGGTCGATCGTCAAAGACTTGCCGGCAGCCGTGGACGACATCGTCGAGCGGGCGATGGACCGGAGGGCGGGGAGAAGGTTTCGCTCGGCCGCGGAGATGGCCGATGCGCTGCAGAGATGTCTGGACAGCGGCCAGCGGCTGAGCGCGACCGGCAGGTGGCGGCGCCTTTTGTTCGCCGGCGGCGAGACGGCGCGCGAAACCCCCACTCCGCCGCCCGCCATCGAGGAACGTCGGCGCACCGATATTTCCTCCACCTGCCACCGGGTGGAGGATCTGCTCGAGCAGCACCTCTTCAACGAGGCCGGCTCGGTGCTGGATGCCGGCTTCCGCATCCACCCCGACGAGCCCGACTTCATCGACCTCCGCAACCGGTTGCAGCGCCAGCGCCAGCAATACGAGCAGGCCGTCACACAGCAGACGGAACTGATTCGCGATCTCCTGAACCGCGGCCTCTCCGAAGAAGCACTGAAGGTGGCGGGCAACGCCCTCACGATGTATCCTCGGGCCGCCGCTCTCGCCGATTTGCAGCACGAGTGCCGTCGGCGCGCCGATCTGGCCAATGCCGCGGTGGGCGAGTTGGCCCAGGTTCAAGGCCGGGTGGACGAGATGATTGCGGCCGGCCAGTTTCAGGAGGCCACCGACTACGTCCTGGAATTGCTCACCGTCCATGAGAACCAGATCGAGCTGAATAAGCTGCTGGCGCGCATTCTGCAAGCCCGCAAGGATGCCGAGAAGCAAGCCGCCATCGCGCAGTGCGTGACCGACGCCGGCCGGGCGGCCGACGCCGGGGAATGGGAGCCGGCGCTGGTGATCGTGGACAGCGGCCTGGAGCGTTTTCCGGGCGATACCAAGCTACAGGCTTTCCGGCAGGCGTTGAGCGGCCGTTGGCAGGCTGAGCGGAGACGCCGTGCGGTGGAGGCGGCAATCGCAGAAGCTCGCGACCTGGAGGTTTCGACTTCCTTGCGGGCGGCCAGGGACCGGCTGACCAAGGATCTCGACGCGTTGGAGCGAGATCCGACCCTGGTCCGGGAACTGGATCGTATTGACGCCGCCCTGGAGGGCGCCCGGCGCGATTCGAGCATCGCGAGCGCGGTTTCGGCGGCGGCGGCGTTGCGAAGCGAGCGGAAATGGCAGGATTCGCTCGATCTGCTCGACCGGACGGCGGCGCGGGAGGGCCGCGACACGCGTATCGACGCGCTGCGCATCACCGTGGCCGCCGAACTGCGCGCCCACGAAGCGCTGGTGGCGCGCACCAGCGCCGCCGCGCGCCAGAGCATCCAGAATCTCCAATGGGAAGAGGCGGTGCTGGGCCTGTCGACCGCCATGCGCGACATGCCCGGTGAGCGGATACTCAACGACCTGATGCAGGAGGCGCAGCGGGGCCTGGCGCAGAAGCGCCGCGGCGAGACCATCGCGCGCATCAAGGCGGAGGCCGAGCAGCGTGCGGGTGCGCGCAATTATTCGGAGGCGATCCGCTTGCTACTGGACGCCGTATCCCAATACCCGGAGGATGCCACCCTTAGCGCCGCCTTGAGCCAGACCATATTCGAACGCGACACCTATATCGAGGGCGAGAAAACCAAAGCCGCACTGGAACGGGCGGCCAGGCTGCGCAGCGAGTCCCGTTTCGAGGAGGCTATCGAGGCTCTGCTGGAGACCATTTGGGAGTTGCCCGGGAATCGGGAATTGCAGAACGCCCTGTCGAGACTGGAGAGCGAGTGGCGCGAGATTCGCCGGCGCGCCGCCATCGTGGACATCACCGCCGTGGTGGAAGCGAGCCTTGCGGCGGAGAACTATCAGCCTGCACTGGACAGGCTGGCCCGGGGACTCGCCGAATGGCCCGGCGAGCCGGAGCTGCTGGAGCTGGAACGCCGTACCCGCACCAGCCAACGCCAGCAGCAGGCGCGCGAAGCTTTGCGCGAAGCGATCGAGAAGGGCAGCACGCTGGAAGCCGCGGAACACTGGGACACCGCCGCGCAAGTGTACGAACGGACGCTGGCCGCGTTCCCCGAGACCGCCTCCGAACTGGAACCGCGCATCGCCGCGGCGCGCGCACGGGCGGTGGAGGCGCAACGCAAAGCCCGCATCGCGGAGCTGGAACACAGCCTTGCCGGATGGTTCGAAGCCGGTCTGATCGAGGAAGGGGAAAAAGAGCTACGCGGCGGCGAAAACGAGTTCCCCGGCGAAGCCGGCTTTGCGGCTTGGCGGGAGAAGATCGCCGCCGAGCGACAGAGGATCGCCCGTGAGGCGGCCATCCGAAACGCCATGGAACGGGCGCGGTGGCTGGCGGAGCGCCAAGCCTTCGACGAAGCCGAGAGCATTCTCACGGACGCGGAACGCGACTGTGGACCAGATGCCGCGCTGGGCGATCTGCTGAAGACGGTCCAAGCCGCCAAACGCGAGCGGGTGGCCGCAATCGAGGCGGCGATCGTCCGGATGCAGGCTCTTTTCGATGCACGCGATTGGGACGGCGCGATTTCGGCCGCGCTGCGAAATACCGAACAGTTTCCAGGCGAAGCCCGTTTTCGAGCGCTTCTGACGGAGGGGCGGCAGAAGCGCGACCTGGAAAGACGGGCCATCGAGCTCGATCGCCGAATTTCCCGGATCGACGCGCTACTCGGTGAAAACGCCTTTGACGATGCGGAAACTCTCATCCGCAACTCCCTCCGCGACTACCCGGGCAAAGCCGCCCTGGAGGAACGGAAACAGCGGCTGGAAGAGCGTCGCCGCGCGCAAGCTCTGGAAGCCGCGTTCCGAAAATCGGTGAGCGAGGTGGAGCGGCTGCGTGGCGAGCGGCAGTGGCAGCAGGCAAAACAACTCGCCACGCCGTACCTGGATCATCCGCAAACCCGACCGGCGGCCAAGGCATTGCTGGCCGAGATGGCCAAGCAGGAGGCTCAATACCGCGCCCGGGCCAGCAAGTTGATGAAGCGTGCGCGCGGCCTGATGGATTGCCAGCAGCACACCGAGGCCTTGACTCTGCTGGAGGCGGCAGTAGTGGAGTTCCCCGAGATTGGGATGTTCGCGAATATGTTGGTTGAGATCCGCGAAGGCGCGGCGGCGGCGCAGCGAGCGGAACGGCTGAGCTCGGCGGAGCGCACTATTCGGTCGTTGCTGGCCGGCCAGAAGTACGAGGAAGCCCTGAAGGAAGCCGATGGAGTGCTGGGCGCGTATCCCGACGAAAAAGTATTCCGCGATCTGCGGACCCTGAGCGGAGCCGGCATGCGGGACCAGTCCGCAGTCGCCGCTTTGACCGGCCGGGTAGAGCAACTGCTCGCGTCGGGCGAAGGGACCAACGCGGACCGGACATTGGTGGAAGCGCTGCGGCAGTATCCGGCCCGGATGGAGTTGGAGAAACTGCGTCCGGCGGTAGATGCGGCGCGGAAGGCGGAGTGGGAGCACAAGGCGCGGGAGGCCGGGCTGAAGCGGGCGATTGCCGGAATCGAAAAACTGCTCGGGCAGGCGAAACTGGCGGAAGCCGGGGCAGCACTGGCAGCGCTTGAGAAGGAGTATGGCGAGGGTGCGGCACCGGAAGTAGCGAAGCGCGTCGCTGACACGGTGGCGGAGACCGAGCGGCAGGGCCTGGCGGCGGAGGAGCGGGAGCGGCAGCGGCGGGAAGCCGGGCTGAAGCGTGCGATTGGCGGGGTCGAGACGCTGCTGGCGCAAGGGAAGCTGGTGGAAGCCGGCGGGGCGTTGGCGGCACTGGAGACCGAGTGCGGCGCGGGAGCGGCGCCGGAAACGGCGAAGCGCGTTGCCGATGCCGTAGCGGAAGCCGAGCGGCAGCGCGTGGCGGCCGAGGATCGGGAGCGGCGGCGGCGGGAAGCCGGGCTGAAGCGCGGGATTAGCGGAATCGAAACCTTGCTGGCGCAAGGGCAACTAGCGGAAGCCGGCGCAGCGTTGGCGGCGCTGGACGCGGAGTATGGCGCGGGAGCGGCGCCGGAAACGTCGGAACGCGTCGCCGCGGCGATTGCGAAAGCCGAGCGAGAGCGCGTGGCGGCGGAGGAGCGGGAGCGGCAGTGGGAAGCCGAGCGGCAGAAGCAAGCGCTGGATGCTTTCGATGCGGCGTTTCGCGAATCCGCGGCCGAAGTAGGACGGTTGTGCCGCGAGCGGCAGTTCCAGCAGGCCCGGCAACTGGTCACGCCGTACCTGGATCACCCGAAAACACGCCCTTCAGCCGAAGTGGTGCTGGCTGAACTGGTCCAGCAGGAAGCCCAGCACGATGAGCGGATCCGCGATCTGGAGAAGCAAGCGCGCACCCTGATCGGCGCAAAACGACACCAAGAGGCTGCGACGCTGCTCGAAATCGCGGCCAGCGACTTCCCGGAAAGCGCGGAACTGCCTCACTTGCTTGCGGAAACACGCGCGGGCCAGTCAGCGGAGCAGAAGGCTCAAAGCTTGGGCGCCGCCGAGCGCAGCATCCGATCGCTGCTGGCCGAACAGCGGATCGAGAAGGCGCTCCAAGCGGCCGACGCAGCCCTGGTTGAGTATCCGGCTGAGGCGACGGTCGAGGGTCTACGGGCGCGGATCGTGGCCGCCATCGCGGAAAAGGCGGCGGTATCCAGCGAAGCCGGAGATGTGCAGCGGTCGCTCGCAAGCGGAAACGCTGCCAGGGCAGACCAGATGCTGGTGGAGGCGCTACGGCGGCATCCCGGCCGTATGGAGTTGGAGAAACTGCGCGCGGCGGTGGATGCTGCGCGGAAAGCGGAGTGGGAGCACCAGGCGCGGGAAGCCGCTCTGAAGCGTGCGATTTCCGTCATCGAGAGACTGCTGGTGGAAGGGAAGCCGTCGGAAGCCGGCGCCGCACTGGCGGCGCTGCAGCAGGACTACGGCGATGGGGTGGCGGCGGAGTTGGCACAACGCGTAGACGTGGCCATAGCGGAAGCCGAAAGGCAGCGTCTGGCGGCTGAGGAACGAACGCGCGAGGCCGAGCGGCGGCGCCTGGCGGTGGAGGAAGAGCGGAACCGGCAGTTGGAGGCCGAGCGGCAGGCGAAAGCGATGGAGACGGCGTTCCGCCGGTCCGTGGGAGAGGTGGCACGGTTGTGCCGCGAGCGGCGCTTCGAGCAGGCGCGGCAACTCGTCGAACCGTACCTGGACCATCCGAAAACCCAGCCATCCGCCAAGGCAGTGCTCGCCGAAACCGTCAAGCAGGAAGCGCAATACCACGCCCGCATCCACGATCTGGAGGAGCAGACGCGCATTCTGATCCGGGACGGACAGAAACCGAAGGCGGCGGCGCTGCTCGATCGGGCAGCCATCGAGTTTCCCGAAGTCGGGGAATTCCGGCGTCTCATGGGGGAACTGCGCGAGGGCGGGATATGACACAGGTATTCGGACGGCATCTCTGGTTCCCGCTTTGTGCTGACGGCCACGATTCGTGCTCAAATACTTTGGGGTACGGGTGCGAAGGTGATATCCCTCGATCCCGCTACACCGCTAGAACAGGTAACCAGCCATGCGATCGCATTTATTTCTAACATCGGTTTTGACTCTGCTCATACTCGGCGTTGCGGCAGCGGTGCCGGTCTCGCACGTAATTCTGATCCTGCACCAGGCCGACGGCTCGTGGCAGATCCAGGATGCGGATAGGATCATGTTCAACCAGAAGGAGAAACTCCGGGTGGGGGTGGCGAATAAATCGGATGTTCATCCCGACGAGTACAAGAAGTTCGAGCTTGTGCAGATTCCGCAAGCCGGCGTGATGCGCAGACACGCGGGAGGGTACCTGGTGCGAAAGCATGGAAATGCCTGGGACCCGATTCTGCCCGATGGGCTGGGGCTGAAACAAGCCACCTCCGTGGCCGTTGCGTGGTCTTCGGCGGCGGTGGTGGTCCAGACGGATAAGAAGGCAAAGAATCTGACCGGCATACCAGTGACGGACCTCTTCGCCATATTGCCGGGCACCGACCGGGACCAGGCAGTTGTCGATTTCCTTCTCGACGCGAGCGACTTTCGGGACGTTGGAGAAAAGGACGAAGCCGAAGCGTTCGAAGAACGCATGTCGCTGCTGGCTGGGGTGGCGCGGAATGTCACCGGGGAGCCGGCGACAAAGCTGCGGCTGTGGCTGCTTTCCGAGATGCAGTCCGTGGACCAAAAGCTGAGCGCGGGTAGTGCGCACATCGCCGACTTGAACCGTGGACTGCAGTATGCGGCGGTTTCCGATCAGGCGTACCCCAACGACGAGCCGCAGAAGACGGTTCGCGAATCCCTGCGGGCTAAAAAAGCTTGGGTCGATCAGCGGGCCGCCATTCTAAAGGCGCTCGCTGCCGGCGGGTTGTGGGATCCGCTGATTGAGAAGTATGGCGATTTCGAGCGTTGGGACAGCTCATTCGAGGACCTCCACCATCTCTGGCAGACGGCCTACGAGCGAAGCGCCGAGGAACACTTGTCGGCGGCAAACCGCCAACTCGCCAATCTGCCTTGCCAGGCGAAACAGGAACTCGATACCGTTCTCAAGTTGAATCCCGGGAACCGGGAGGCCCGCGTGCTTCTCGATGATGCGATTTCCGAATGCGAAAACCTTGGCGGCCGTTCCTGCGGAAAGGCCGAAGACCCCAAATCCGCGGAGTACCGGACAGTGACTCGATTTCTCGCCGATGCGGACTCCTATGCCAACACCGGAAGATTCGACGAGGCGGAGGCGGCGCTGAAGTCCGCCGAGTCGCGAGCCAAGGACTCCCCGCGCGTTCTGTTCGCGCGCGCGGCTCTATTCGAGACGCAAAGGAAACCGCTCAAGGCGCTGGACGTCCTGAACCAATACATGAGCTGCGTTTCCGGCACGGACGCGGAGAAGGGCGAGGCCTCGGTATCGAGAATCAAGGTCAACCTGGAGAACGACAAGAAGAACCTCAAACAGGAGGTTGTCCAGTCGGAAACAGCCGGGAATTACGTGGACGCGATGAAGAAGCTTGACCAAGCCCTGGCGCTCGACGAGGGCGATCCGGATGTTCTAGTCCACGCGGGCATCGAAAGCGCGATAAACCGCAGGTATTCGGATGCGGTGCGATTGCTGAATCAGTATCTGCGGTTGCCGGCCTCCAGCACCGGTTCGAAACGCAGCGAAGTCATCAATATGCTGCCGCGGGTGAAACCCGCAGCCGCCGAACCGGACGGCGCGCCGAACTGGTTCAGTGGATACAAGAGCCCGCCTGGGATATTCTACTGCCCCGTCAGCCTGGCGCCGAATCCGCATATCGCGGACGTGCACGGATCACGCAAGCTGACGGCTACCTGGCAGTGGGCGGACAACCGTCTGTCTTCCGTCAAAACCGTCATTCAGCAGCCAAACGAAACCGGATTCACGGCCTATTTCGATTACTTCAAAGATGGGCGTGCCGTCCGCAGGATCGACAAGACGCAGTTCGATCCCAAAGAGGATCCGCCGATTCCGTCGTTCACTCCAACCGGGGCAGTGAGCAAAGCGCAGGGGACTTTCGTGGTCTTAGCCAATTACCCGGCCATCGATCCGCTGATGGTGTCTCGCCTAACGGGCAAGAACATCGCCGTGCTGGTGACCGGGAACCCGTATTTTAATCCATTTGCGTGGGACGGGATTTTCGCTTTCGTGGCGCAATATGACGATCAGAACCGCGTCGTGTCGGCTGCCGAGATCGAGCCGGAGGGCCATGCTCCGCGCACATTGGACTTCAAGTGGGACGGCCTTCGGCTGGTTGAAGTCGCCGAACGCGGCGGGGAGTATAAACGCACCATGACTTACCTGGGCGGCAGACTGGTGGAAGAGATCGTCTCGTACCGCGGCAAGAACATCAAAATCGCATATAAGTACTCAGGGGACCGGCTGGTCTCGGCGCGCTGCGACGACGACCCATCGCTGGGCAATCGCAGCCGCGAAGTAAAATTCGCTGACCGATGACACGGAGATCATGATGATCAGGCGCATTCTATGTTTGGGAGTAGTTGCATCCATGGGTCCGCTGTTTGCGCAACCGAGGCTGGGGCCGCTGCCGCCCAGGCCGAATGAAAGGACCCCGGAAAGGCAAGACTCCGCCCTTTTATACGGAGGTCCCCAGGAAGCGGCCCTGGCGGCGTTTCATCAGGCATATGAGGCGGCCGGAAATCGCAATCGCGACCGCGCCATACGTCTGATGTTGCTCGCGCTAAAGCGCAACCCGCGTCTGGACAAGGCGCTTTATGACCTTGGCATCCTGTGCGCGCAGGGTGGCCGCTGGGACGACGCGGCGAAGCTCCAGCGCGAGGTACTAAACCGTGCCCCCGGCTCGGGGACGGCGACGCTGGCATCTCAGGAACTGAAGCGCCTTGAGGTGGTTGCGGTGCTGGAGAGAACCGCGGAGGGTTCCAAGCAGAGGGATTACGACAAACAGCTTCTAAGAGCTTTGAGTAACAAGGACGAAATCAAAGTGCTGGAGGCGGCCAACGGCCTGATCAAAACGGATGGCACACGATGGGAGGGCTTTGCACTGGCGGGCATCGAATACGCCGCCACCAAGGACTACCCGAAAGCGCAAGAGGCGCTGACGGCCGCCGTCGGCCTGGCGCCGGGTGCACAGCGCCGGGGGGTTCAGAATGCCGCCGGCGTTGCCCAGTCGGAAGCCAGCTTTATCCGGCAGGTGAAGGACGCGGAGGGATATTGGTTCAACCACCAGTACGAGCAGGCCGCCAAGGCGTATGCGGACGCTTGGGAAACCAGCCCCGGCCGGTCGGACGTCGGTATGCGAGCCGCGACGGGATTCCTGATGGCGGATAAAGTCGATCTCGCGGTAACCGTGCTTTCCCGGATGCGGGCAACGGCGCAGCCGGACCTGTCGGCGAAAATCACCGCGATGCTGCGGGAACTGGGCGCCATTTCCGAAGAAGCCAAGAGCGAGGTCGCTCATGACGTCGCCTCGGAAGGCGTGCTGCCCGAGGACCCGGCCCTGCGCATCCGCCGGGAAATCGGGACGCTCACCACGGAGGAGATCGTCACCGCCGCCCAACCCGATCCTCAACTCCTTTCCGATACGACGATGGTGGTCGGGGAGACGGCTCTGGTAGTCCAGGATGGCGAAATCAACGGGCGCGAGGCTTTCTACGATTCCAAGACCAGCATCTTCGGTCTATACCAGTCGAATCTCGCGCCTGCCATAGCGCCGCCGCCGGCACAGGAAGCGCCGCCCCCGCCTCGCCCGGCGCCGCCGGAAGGTCCGCCACAGCCAGCGGCACTGGCGGCTCCCAAGGGAGTCGAACAGGTTGTCGAAGTACTCACCCGGCCGGCGCAAGCTTCGGTCACGCTGGACAAAGATGAGCGGCCCATCGCCTGCGTTGCACCGTGTAAGGTCTCGCTCGCGTCCGGCCGCCACACTCTGTTGGCCAAGCTGGCAGGCTACCGCGATGCGCACCGGATCTTCGAGGTCTCCAGAAACATGAAACCTGTGGAACTGGAACTGGACGCCAGGCGCGGGACCTTGAATATCGAGAGCACTCCATCGCAGCTTCCCGTATTCGTGAACGGTTCCAGGACCGGGCAGAGCACTCCGGTGCTGATGACCTTGAACGAAGGCAGCTACAAAATCGGCGTCGAATCCGATGGCCAACTCATCATCAGGGATGTGCAGGTCACCGATGAGGCCATCCTTACGATCCGGTTCCCGGAGTGAGCGCGGGGCGGCTTCGTTGATGCTTTCTCGCGGCCTGCTTGCCTTATTCGCGTTCAGCCTGCTGCCGGCGGCGGGAAGGGCTCGGCTGCGCATCGAAACCGCTGAGGGAGAAGGCGCCAATAACAACGCCATGACAAGCCTGAGCAGCAGGCTTGTCGTCCGGATTCTGGACGATAGGGGCCCGGTCTCCGGCGCCTTGGTTGTGTTTGCGGCTCCCGAAAGCGGGGCGAGCGTTGAATTCTCCGATTCCGGCCTTTACGGAGAAGCTGCCAGCGACGAGTCTGGTGTGGCTGTCTCGCCGCGTTTCCTGCCGGTGGGGGAAAATGGCCCGTTCGAAATCCGCGTTATGGCGACCAAGGCCGGAGTGTTCGTCAACAGTGTTATCCATCAAATGAATCTCGGGTTGCACGAGCGCGAATTGCGTGAAGAGGAACTGGATATCGTCGACCTTGCCGCGAAGGCCGGCGCGACCGCCCCTGGAGGCCGCTCTCTCCAGTTCAGAGTTCGGGTCGAAACTGGCAAGAATCGTCCGCTTCCATTTGCCACCGTAGCGGTGACGCTTCGCAGCATTGGAAAATCGGGAAAGAGCGCGGACTTGTGGCGGACGGCCCTGGTTGCCGATGAGCATGGCGAGGCCCAGTGTACCGTCGCGCGCCCGGGCGGAAACTCACGTCTGGAATTCATGGCCGCGGTCGAAGCCGGCGGGCGCCGCGCGACGCGGTACTTCGAGCGGCAATAATCAGCGCCGGTGCAGCAACTCGCGGCCGCGCGGGACAGGACTCTTGTCGCCCACCACGCGCACCAGCATCAATTCCGCTCCGCCCGCCTCCGCACGTTCGATGACGATCTGCCCTCTCGCTTTCCCATCTTTCGATTGAAAGTCCAGTGTCAGCGAGGCTTTGCCGCTCACGGTCGCTGCGCGCAGGCGCAGGTCCACCTTGCGGTCGCCGGAGTAATCGGGCAGCAGGGCGCGATACCGGCCCAGCAGTTCCCCATTTTCGATCCAGATTTCCAGCACCACCTGCCGCGGCTCCGCTACGCCATTGAACTCCTGCGACCCCTCGGCGTAGGTCCAGACGCCAACCAGCGGGTTTTGCCCGGACGCTGCATTGGAATCCGCGCGGGGAGGCACGGTGCCGGCTCCCGATGCACGAATTGCGACCAGCGGCACCGGGCCGCCGGGGCGTTGTTCGACACTGTCGATGAGTGTCTGGTAGTACCGAGTCCACAGCTTCTGGAGAGTGTCGGCCATCTGGCGTTCGGAGTCACGGTAAAGGATAGAGGACATCACCGGCGCGGGCGCGGACGCATCGAACGAAACATCGCCCGAAATCCGCGAGCGGCGGAGATCCTGAAGCTTGGATGCCTCGTCCCTTTCCGCTCTCACACTGCGCCGCATCGAAACCCATTCGTCGGAGTCGCGCAGGGCGTCGAACTTGGCTTGCATCGCGTTCAGATTGACCCCCAGCGTCACCACCTGGTTCGGGTACACCACGGACTCGGCGACGATAGGCTCGGACGGCTTCGCCATGGCACGCAGTTTCTCGATATGCGCGGCAACCGCCTGGCTGTACGCACGGCGGCTGTCGAGGAAATCCAGGTACGCGCCGAGCGCCTTCTGGATGAGCAGGCGTGCTTCGGCCATCGGCAGTTGGAAGGCCCGAACTTCCAATCCCGCGACGCTCTGGTTCCAGTTTGCCCAGGCTTTGGCCGTTTCCTGCGCGCGCGCCCGAATGCTCTCCTGCGAGAAGTCCGGAGGCAAATCGAGCGGAACGTCCTGCGCGCCAAGTCCCCGGCTGCCGGCCAGCAGCAGGAGCACCGGGAAGCAAATCTCACTTGCTCGCAAAAGACACCTCCAGCACCTCGACGCCGCACGGGCGGCCGGCTGAGATCCCCAGTTTCGCCGAAGCCACCCTGCCGGACCGCGTCCGATCGGCAGCCCATGCGAGGATGGCGTTTCTTATGCATTGCATAAAGGAAGATCCAAACAGCGCACAGGCCTGGTAACGGCCAAGGTCGATGCCATCCCGCCGCGAGGCTTCGCGGAAGACCTGCCACTTTTCCGCGGGGACCATGAGGATTGGAAAATACCCAGCCGCATCCCGCAAGGTCGCGCGTGCCCGCCAGTCGGGAGGTTCGAGCACGTAACGCACCAGGTCGCGATCGTCCTTGTCCAGCAGGGCGAGCATTCCGTGCTGGGCCTGAACCACCTGCGGGAACTCGCCGCGGGTGTCGGGCGCGAAAGAGAGCGTGATGGTACGGAGATCCACATGCACCTGCTCCGGCGAAAACCCCGGCTCGGGCATGGGCACGGGGGGCGACGGAACCGGCACCAGCCGCGCGATCCGCGGGGCCACCACCTGGCCCGGCGCCGGCCGAAAGATCGCCGGGTTGCGCGGTTCGCTCCGCGTCCGGAACGGCAGGCCGGTGGGAAGCCACGGAAGGAACACCAGCATGTGAACCAGTAGGCTGACGCCGCAAGATCTCCAGGAAATCGGTTTGTCCGCCTCCCATTTGAATGCCCGCTCCAGAATTCCGGAGAGGCCTTCAACGGATTGGAGGCGAGCGGGAAGCATGGCAAAAACAGTCATGACCGGTTTCGGGAACCCCGTTACTTGCGCGAAAGCACCTCCGATCCAACCGGAACAAAGCTATCTCCCGACCGCGAGCGTTCGATCAGTAGCCGTCCGTCGGCGCCCAACTTCAGCTGCAGTTCACCCTTGGCGGGCGGCCTTAGCGACTGCCAGCGGAGCTTGGCGGTGTTGGCGGAAACCAGTGCGCCTTCGAGCGTGAGTTGCACATCGTGCACGCCGCTCGAGACCGGCAGGCGCGCCGTGTAGGAGCCGCGGAGCACGCCGCCTTCGTCGCGCAAATCGAGCGAAACCGCGGCTGGCTCGCCGTATCCGGTCCACGCGTTGGGTTGGCTGCGGTAGATCCACACGCCCGCCATGCCCGACGCCTGCGAGGCCTTGGCCGCAGCCGGCGGCGAGCCCGCGTCCTTGTTCGGGGCGCCCTTTGCCGGCTTCGCATTGGCGATCCTGACGGGCACCGAGCCGCCGCCCGCGTCCACCGAGCGGTGCATTTCCGAATACATGCTGGCATATCCGGCTCGCCGCCGGATCACCGATTCGCGCTCCTCGCCGTAGTCCTTCAGAATGGCGTCCATGTCGGCCTGCTGCTTGTCCAAGAGACTCCGCAGCGCGCCCGGGCTGCTACTCAGGGTGTTCAGCGAGCGAATCTGCCGCGCAATATTGTTCTGCAGGTTGACCAGGCGGCTCCGCTCTTCTTCGAGGTGATGCCGGACCAGGACATTATCTTCTCCCGGGAAGTCGCGAATCAGCGCTTCCACCGAATCTTGTTCGGACAGGATACGAGACTGATCCTGCTCCAGGTCGGACCTCAATTTCTCGGCCGGGAGTTGCCCGGTTTCCAGTTCGGACAGCCGGTTTCGCAACTGTTGGGTCCGCGAAATCAGAACATCGAGATAAACCTGCCGCTTCTCCATGGCGTCGTTTGCCAGCTCCGCGGCGCGATTGATACGCCGGTGTGCCTCCGCGGGGCTGACCTTGTGCAGGTCCCGTTCGAGGGTGGGGTCGGCATGCAGAAAGGCTTCTTCGGCCTCCAGGAACGCTACCTCGGCGGTGGCAGTCTCCTGCGGGACAGGGACCAAGGTCTGGCTTGGCAGAAAGGGCGCAGCCAGGGAAAAGACAACCAACGATTTGAGCATGGGAACCATCCGCCTCTAGTCCGGCATTCCGCCGCTCTTGCCGCCCGGTTTGCCCGGAATCGGACTCGCGCCAGGGCGTTTGCCGTTGCAAATCTCCTGCGCCGCGTTCCGCTTCTCCTCGTAGGTGGCATGGGCGTCGACGCGATATTCATCCACGGTGGCCTTGTACTTCCGAATTTCGATCAGCCTGACCGCGAGAACAGCCTTGGTATTGTTGACGGACTGCGTGACCTCGTCAAACTTTTTTTGGTCGGTGGTGAGCTTCGTTTCACTCTCCTGAAGATCCTTGATGATGGAGTCGATTTGGGAGATGATCCCGGCGGTGTGTTCCTGGTTCTCCAGGTCCGCCTTCCTCCGCAGCAGGTCCTCATGCTCCCGCTTGTCCGCGTCAATCAGGTTTTGGGTAATTTTCAAGTCCTCCTCGGACACGGCCAGGGATTTTTCCCCGATCTGCACGCGCCTCAGTTCCGCCTCTTCCCAGTTCTTCAGATAAGGCGCCATGGCATCAGCCCATGCGTCCAAGGCCTCTTCCGTCCTGTCGATCAGGCCGTTGATGCGATTGATCTGGCAGACCTTCATCTTGAGGAGCCGGTCTACTTCGGCCATATTCTCGGTGTTCTTCTTGGCGTACACCGCCTTCAGATCATCCGCCGCTCTCAGCATGCCGTCCCACGGGTCACCGCGGTCGGGGGCTTCGGTCTGCGCCGCGGCGGGCGCTGGCTGGGCCGGTGCAGTTTGGGCGCGAACCGCCATAGAGAAGACGAGCCAAAGGAGAAGGGCGGATGCGATCGGAACTTTCATAAAGACAGCCTCATAGGATCAGGGCGTGATTTGGAATGAAAAACTGCGGACGGGGTGTCGATCCAGCGTCAGTATCACCTCATATATTCCGTGCGCCGGCTGGTTGCGATAGGTCACGGCTTCGTTCAAGCGAACCGTACAGGAATCGTGTTGCATGCCGCAGGAATCGTGCCGGATGCCGTCGACCGCCCACTCGATGCCAACGCGGCCGCGCGCCGCAAGCGAATTGTTCCCGCTAACAATCGCTTTCAGGTCGCCGAATCCCATCTCCCCGTAAGTCGGGTCCAGCAGAGCGAACTGCTGGCCTTCCGAAAGCGGATTCTCTCGCGAGAAGACCTGAATGGCAAAAGGCGCCCCCGGAGCCTCAATGGGCGTATGGCGCATAGGGGGTGGAGGAGCGGACGGTTCCTTTGGCGCGGATACCTTTGGCTCAGTGGGAGCCGCGGGTACCGCCTTCGGCCGATCACCGCCCTGACCGAAAGGGTTAGGTCGCGATGTGGTGTTGAGGCTTGGCCCGGCTGCGGGTCTTTGAGCCGTGGATCTCTTGGTTTCCGTCGGGACAACCGTTCGCTTCAGTTCGGAGAGTGTAGTCTGAGTGGTGCCGGACACGGTGGGCCGGCCGGATCTGCCCTTCAGGGCGAGATAGCCTAACGCAGCCAGGAGGGCGACCAGTCCGCCAGCCACCCATGCGGCAGCCCGAGACTGGCGCCTGACAACCACTTCCTGCGGCGGGATTAATCCCGCACCCAGCGATCCGATGAACTTCCGGCAGGAGTCGAAACGCCGCGCCGGGTTTCGATCCAAAGCCTTAAGAATGGGGCCATCGAAAGATGCTGGCAGCCGTTGGTCCAGCCGAGAGGGCGGAACGGGATCCGCGGCCAGGATGGCGGCAGCCGGATCGGCGCCAGCTTGGCCATACGGAGATTGGCCGGTAAACATCCAATAGGCGATCACGGCCAGGGAATATTGGTCGGAGCGGCCGTCAACCGAACCGGGGTCGCGGACGTGCTCGGGAGAAAGAAACTCGTTCAGCAAGTTGACCGGAACCGGCCGCCGCGTGTCCCAATGCGCCAACGGTGAAATGCCGAAGTCGGCGACCCTTACCCCTTGCTTAGGCACCAAATAAATCTCAGAGGGTTTCAAGTCCCCATGAGCCACGCCGCGGCTATGCGCGAAATCGAGCGCCAGGGCGACCTGGCCCAGGATGTCGTTGGCTTCCTCGATCGAGAATCGCCGCGACGCCAGCGCCGATTGCAGGGTCTCGCCCTCCACGTACTCCGAGGTGACGAATGCTTCGCCAGCCTCGTCGATGACCTCCAGAACCGCCAGAATTCGGGGATGGGTCAAGGCCTGCGCCCGGCGGCCCGCTTCCAGGAAACGCTCCCTGTCGGTTTGCCGGAATGGCGTGCCCGGTTCAAGCGACGACTCGAATTGGCGGACGGCAATCAGTCCCTGCGCGGTCTCCGCGAGGTATACCGTCCCCGCGGAGCTAGAACCAAGAGGCCTGATTATCCGATATCCATCGTTGGCGCTCATCTGTGCCTCGTTCCGAGAGCCGGCATCTCATATGCCGCGAACCGTTGAACTCGCCGATACCATATGGTTACAGATATCATCATTCCAAACAAGGGATATCCGGATGATGCAAACACGGTGTTCTTATTTCAATGAGCTTTGAAATTCTGCATCTCCAGCGTGAACTCGCTCCCTGTCGCGAAGGATAGTTGCGACCCCTTCACGCTGAGCCTGAGCGGCGCCGAACCACGCGAAAAAACGCTCGACACCAGCTTCTCAGGGCCCTTCCGGCTGATCGTCTCTACCGCCGTGCCTTCCTCATCCACCGAGGGTTGATGGCGGCTGTTCGCGACGCTTACCAGACTCATACTCACAGCCAGGACTTTGCCGGAAATGTGAAGCTTATGGAAATCGAATTCGACCGACGCCGTCTTGCCGCCCGATCCGCCGGCTTTGATCTCGTGGACCTCACCCTCCAGCAGGCCGTTCTGGTATTCCTTGGGATCGAGAACGCGAGCTGACACAAGATCCCCTTTGCGGCTGAACTTGGTGGTCAAAGGCGCCCGTAGGACCGCCTTGACGGACGTATCCGGCGCAATTGTCGGCGCATCCTGCGCTGGCATGCGGATGACGGCCGCAAGCAGGCAGACTGCCAGGACCGGCGCCAAGGCATTTCGACTTTCGAGAAACTTGACCAACACCAACCCGCCCTTCCGCCTGGATTATAGCCCCATCTTCGCCAAAAGGTGGAGAGAATTAGTCAAGCAAACTCGCCGAAAGTTAAGGTTCCCGCAACGTTCGGCCCGCGCCGCGCAGTCGTCAACACGAATCGAGCTATCATACGGAAACGAGAGCGGCCCTGCGCGCAGTAAAGGCAGGGCCGAATATCGGCGCGGCGGGCATGAGCGGACAGTTTGGCAGATATCGCATTGAGGACGAGGAACCCGACCGCGGCCCCGTTGGCCGCGTCTACCGGGCTTACGATTCGAACCTCAGTCAGTATGTCGCCATCAAGATGCTGCCTGCGGCGCCGGACCTGCTCCGGCGATTGGAATACGAGGGCCGGGCAGGCGTCGGACTGAAGCACGAAAACATCGTCCGGGTCTTCGATTTCGGCGAGCAGGATGGCGTGCCATACCTGGTCATGGAACTGCTGCGCGGGGAGACTCTCGATCCCATCCTGAAGAGCGGCGAGTTCGCCGGGACAACTTTGCAGTTGCCCGACAAAGTCAACATCCTGTTGCAAGTGGCCAAGGGCTTGCAATACGCGCATTCCGTCAACGTGATTCACGGGGATATCCGGCCGGGCAACGTCCTCGTGCTGCCCAACAAGACGGTCAAGATCTTGGATTTCGGTATTGCTCGCGCGTTGGACAAAATTGGTGATGCGGAACGGAAGACGGACGTCTCTGCCTACGCCGGACTTGGCTACCAACTTATCACCGGCACACATCCATTTGCCAGCGGCGGTTCCGGAATCGGGATCGACAACACCGCTCCGGCCGCTCCGGCGCCGATCCATTCCATCGTCCCGGAGTGCCCCGAAGCGCTCGATACCCTGATTCTGCGGCTTCTGGCAAAGGACCGCGAGTTGCCGCCGGACAGCCTGGAAGATGCAATTCAGGATCTGCAAACGATCCTGCAGCGTCTGCGGGTTGAGCGGGCCACTGAAATGGCGGGAAAGATTTCGTTGCTCGTCGAGGCGGGCGAGACGAAGTCGGCGCGGGAGACGATTGCGGCCGTTCTCGATTTGGACCCGGTCAACGCCGAGGGCCGTATCTGGCGCGAGTACCTGGCTGCGATCGAAGGCGCCGAAGCAGCGCCTTCGGACGCCGCAGCCGCCATGCGGCGGGATGCGGAAGAGCGCGCGAGGTTGGCCTTGGAACGGTTCTCGGCTCGCAGGCGGCAAGCCACCGGGGAGCCCTCTTCGCCGCAGGGCGAGGCGGGCGGCCAGCGGGCGCCGGGCGTTTCCGCCGACGCAACGGGCGGCGACGATCAAGGCGCGAGCGAGGCACAGAAGACTCTCGCCCGTCAGTCCGCCGTCGAGACGGAGACCCGGCTCGATCCAGGACCGTCTCGCGCTGGGTGGTCCGCTGAGGAGCGGGCCCGAATGGCGCTTGCCCGCCACTCCGCGAAAACGACTGTGGCTCATGCGGGAACTGCGGCAGGCGAGGAGCCGCGCTCCTGGAGCCCTGCGCCGGACGCTCGCATTCAGCCGATTCCGTCCCGGCGGGAGCGGTCGGTGCTCTGGGCCTGCGCCAGCGGCATCCTGTGTCTCACTCTTCTTTACATTGCGTGGTCACTCCGTCCCGTACGAATCGCTCCAGCGCCCCGGCAACTCGAATTCCACCAGATGTACGGCCGTCTGCCGGAAGCGCGACAGGTGGAGTGGGAGGTTCCTGATCTGGCATTCGATGTGAGTGCGACGCCGGGTTGGCTTCTCGTGTCGCGAACAAGAAGCGGCGTGCGAGTCTCCGTAACCCGAGCTAATCTGAGCCCCGGCTTGCACACGGGGGAACTGCGGATCGATTTCCGATCGATCCGGATTGTCAATCCCAGAATCTCTATTCCCGTAAGACTGGCTGTGACGATCAGCGCTGATCCGGCACACCTCACATTCGGTTATCGGCGCGGTGGACCTTCCCCCGGCCCTCAATCCGTGACCGTCGCCGGTGCGGGGAATGTGGCGGCCACAATCGACCCCAACACCAAATGGCTGCGCGCAGATGCCCGTCGAGCACGAGATAATCCTACAGTCCGGATCTGGGTCGAGCCGCGGCCACTGGGGATAGGCAACTACGATGGAGAAGTCCGACTGAAGGACGAAAACGGGTCCGAGTGCCGGGTCACGGTCAGCTTGGCGGTAACCGAAGCGACCACAGCGGCGGGCAACCAGTAGGGCTATTTCAGAAAGGTCAAGGCCGCCCGATAGGCCACCCTCCTCTGCTGCATCAATAGATCCGGTTTCTGCCGATGAAGCTGCGAGGACACGAGAAATGAAGTCGTCTCACACCGTTTGTAGTCATGCGTGCACCGCTCAACCTGCTGGCCGCAAAGGCAACAGCGGCTGCGAGCGGTCTAGCGCTCGGATTTGGTTCTTCTCATCGCGTAAAGCGCGTGGCAGCGAGATATCGACGCGCGAACACGACGCAATCGTCTTCTCCGAGTGTGGCACGCCGGTTAGTCTCTCGCCTACCCAGCACTCGGCAAACTGATCACCACAGCTCTTCCAGATTTCCTTGCCTGCTCCGAAAGCAAGTGCTTGGCGAGAGCTGAAAACCAATGGAAACTTCACTTTGCAGTCGAAAGAGTCTGACCCTTTATCGAACTCTTCCTCTAGAGACCAGTTTGCCTTCGAATTCGTCCACCGTAACTCATTGATATTGTGACTCTGGAGTTTTGCAACGGTCCCCAGGAAACCCGGCATAAAACGACCTCTCCGGTCGCAAGCTACTGAAATTAAAAGACAAATGGATGGTGATAAGAGAGGTGCCGTTGACGGCGATTCGAGGCTGGGAGCGGACTGTCCGCGAGGCTTGCTATTGCAAGAAAAAAGTGGTATTTTTTCTTGCAAGTGAGGCCTCCCGTGACGGACCGATCGACTGAAGAAAAGACGCTTCGCCGGATTCACGCCTACGGAAAGGGATGGGCGTTTTCTGCCCGGGACTTGGCAGATCTCGGCAGCCGCCCCACCATCGACTCTGCACTCCACCGGTTGGAGCGTAAAGGTTCGATTCGGCGGGTTATTCGTGGGATCTATGATCGCCCCCAATTCAGTGAGGTGCTCTCGACGGAATTGAGCCCCGACCTCGACCAGGTGGCACAGGCGCTCGCGCGCAAATTCGGTTGGAGAATCCAACCGAGCGGAGCTGTCGCACAGAACCTGCTCCGCCTCTCCACGCAGGTGCCCGCACGTGCAGTCTACCTGTCGGATGGCCCGAACCGCTCGTACAAAGTCGGACGCACTGCCCTTGTTTTCGATCACGCTGCCCTGAAAGAGGCCGGCTTCAAACTTCCTGAAAGCCGGCTCATCGTCCAGGCGCTCAAGTCTCTGGGACAAAAGCAGGTCACTCCAGAAGTCATTTCGACGATCCGCGCATGGTTGGCGCCCAATCTACGGGCGCGGGTGCTAGCCGACACCGAGACCGCGACTGGATGGGTGTACGCCGCACTCAGGCGGATCGCGGGGAAGGACACCGATGGATCAAGTCGCGAATCTGCCGGCTAAACAACGGGCGGAGCTTTTCCAGGAAGCCGGCTCCCGTCGTGGCACCGGTTCGGCCGTGACCGAGAAGGACTTCTGGGTTTGCTGGGTTTTGAAGAGGCTCTTTGCCGATCCGGCCATCAAGGAGCACATCGTTTTCAAAGGAGGCACAACCCTCTCGAAGGTGTTCGGCATCATCGAACGCTTCTCGGAGGACGTGGATCTTGTCCTGGACTGGCGACTCTTGGGTTTCGGCGAGGGCTTGGAGAACCCGTACCAGGAGTTTGGGTCGAACACCAAGCAAGACCAGTTTAATCAGCGTTTCAATGAGAAGGCCGCACAGTATATTGCCGGCGAACTGTTGCCGCGTCTCTGTTCGATCTTCGAGGTGTGCCCGCAGGTCACCGCTGCTATCGATACCCGCGATGCTCAAGCCATTGAAGTCGCGTACCCGGCGGCCTTCTCAGAAACATACCTTCGGCCCAACGTGCGTCTGGAAATTGGCCCGCTGGCTTCTTGGGTTCCCTCCGCGCCACATGTGATCCGGCCCTATGCGGCAGACGTTTTTCCGGAACTCTTCACGGAACCAGCCTGTCCTGTGGTGGCGATTGCCGCCGAGCGGACGTTCTGGGAGAAAGCCACAATCCTTCATCAGCAGGCGCACCGCACCGGCGTGATGCCCCCGCGATACTCGCGTCACTATTACGATCTCCACCGACTCGCGCACAGTCCTGTCAAGGATGCCGCTCTGCACGCATGGGACCTTCTGAGGGATGTCGTCGAATTCAAGCAGAGATTTTACCCGTGCGGGTGGGCGAACTATGAACAGGCGCGACCTGGAACGTTTAAGCTGATGCCAGGCGCGCCGCACCGCCGCGATTTAGAGAAGGACTACGATGCCATGCGGGTGATGATCTTCGGTGAAGTTCCCCAATTCGCCCGCATCATCGAGACTTTGGCAGGGCTGGAAGAGGAGATCAATCATCCGCTGTGAACGCCGGTACGCGTTGGCGCAGCGAATCTCGGTGATACGGATGGACTACCGGTTGCCCGTCCTCGAAAACGCCACGAGGAATCACGGCGTGACGCTGGGTGTAGTTCGTGCTTCAATCGCGCGACCGTGAGGACCGAGTACTTGGTTCCGTTCAAAACTTCTTGGGCGATTACGTCTGGCGACGTTCTTAGATGTGCCCGCGACGTCCATTGGGCAAATCGGAGGTGGTAAGACGGCGCGGACCGGTGAAATAGACGTTGCGGTAATCCAGAGCCTGCAACGCAAGGGGGAGGTCCGTGACTTCATTGCCGAGTACGGCCATGTGATAGTCGACGAATGCCACCATCTTTCGGCGTTCACCTTCGAACAGGTTCTGAAACAGGTTAAGGCCAGATATGTCGTGGGCCTGACCGCAACACCTTACCGCAAGGACGGTCACCAGCCGATCATCTTCATGCAATGCGGCCCCATCCGATTCAACCTAAGTGCCCGGAAAGCAGCGGAAACCTCCCTGTTCGAGCATTGGGTAGTTCCGCGCCACACAGATTTCAGTCTTCCAGATCCCGGTGCGGAGGTCACCATTCAAGACCTCTATGCCGCCATGGTCACCGATGCAGTGCGGAATGACCCGATTGTCCGTGATCTGAGGGCGGCACTTCAATCAGGGCGATCGCCTCTTTTGCTTACAGGCCGAACCGACCATTTGGAGCAGTTGGCCGCCAGACTATCCACAACTACCCAGAACGTCTTTATTCTGCGCGGCGGGATGGGACGGAAGCAGAGGCGCGTGGCCTTAGCAGCCATCGCTGCCGTGGCGGAGGACGAGCCTCGCGTCATCCTTGCAACCGGCAGCTACATCGGCGAAGGTTTCGACGACGCCCGGCTCGACACGCTCCTCCTCGTGATGCCCGTCTCCTGGAAGGGAACGCTCCAGCAGTACGTCGGCCGGTTGCACCGCACCCACCACAACAAGAAGGAGGTGCGGGTATTCGACTACGTTGATTCCCAGGTTCCGATGCTGGCACGCATGTTCAAGAAGCGGCTCAGCGGTTACGAGGCGATAGGGTATTCTCTGACCGCGCCAGAGTGACGCTTCGGCATCGCTGCGCGAATCTTAGGTTGTTCCTGGCCGCCCAAGAAATCCCGCTCAAACCTCGGTTTTGGCGGTTGACAGCTTTCGTTTGTTGACAGCCTCGTTCAACGTGGGCACCCAAGGCGCGGATGTGCAAATTGCCGAGGAAAAGCTGCTTTTGTGGGTCGATAAGGCCTGGCGGAGCATGACTTGCGAAGTTCGTGCAATCATCCGGGGCCCAGGCCAGACCGTCCGCTAACCGTCTATGGGTGTTGCGGCTGAGCCGAGGGGCTCGGCCGAGGAGCGCCCAGCGGAAAAGAGCCGGTCAGGACGCATTGTGAAGGGCCACCAGAGAAAAGATCTCGGAAGAACCACTACAAAAACCACTACAGTTACCAAAAATGAAGGGCCTTGCTTCTCGTCAAGGCCCTATTAAATTCCTTATAATGTTTGGTGCGGAGAGGGGGACTTGAACCCCCACGAGATTGCTCCCGCTAGCACCTCAAGCTAGTGCGTCTGCCAATTCCGCCACCTCCGCGTTGCGTGGCTATTTCTTATCCGGCGCCGGCTGAGCCGGGATTCGCAGTGGGATCGGCTTCCCGGCGTTCTGCTTGGTCGGGATCGGGATCTGGATGGTCTGCGATTGCGGCGCCGCCGGAGCCTGCCCGGGAAATCCCGGAGGTGGGATGGCCGGCGCCTGCTTCCTGACCGGAGCGCTCTTAGTGGAACCGCCCTCCAGAACCGTAGTTCCCAGGCCTGCGTTCCGCGTCGCCAGGATGGAGAGCGAAAGCGAAGTGACCATGAACAGAACCGCCGAAATCGTAGTCGCCTTCGACAACAACGTGGCCGAACCACGCGGGCCGAACGCCGTTTGCGAGCCCATACCGCCGAAGGCCCCGGCCAGGTCCGCCGCTTTCCCGCTCTGCAAGAGGACCACGATGATCAGAAAGACGCAGACCAGGATGTGAATCAGAAGAAAAAGAATATACATGCTGATCCTCCAGTATAAAAGACCGCATCACGGCGGGTCAAACGGGATGTGCGGGCGAACCCGGGTCCGCCCGGAGTTCAAATCGCCTGGCGGCGTTCGCGGGGAGTTCGCCGCGGCTGCGTTTGAGGGCGTACATGGCGCGGTCGGCTTCATCCAGGGCTTGGCGGAGGGGCCGCTCACGGGCATCGGCAACGCCCCAACTGAAGGAAATCGGCAGTCCGCCGAATCCGCGAACCTGGAAATCGCTCAGCCGTTGCTCGAGATCGGCCATGCGCTTGGCCGCCCCCTCGGCAGTCTGGTTCAGGAAAAGGATGACAAATTCGTCGCCGCCCCAGCGATATGCTTCGTCGTCATGGCGGATGGATCGTTCCAGCAGGTTGCCCACGTTGCGCAGGATCTCGTCGCCCACCAGGTGTCCGTAGCGGTCGTTGACCTCCTTGAAATTATCCATGTCGCACACCACCACCACGCAGTCCAAGGCGTCCGGCTGTTCCACGCGCCGCGCCAGCGCCGCCTGGTTGAGCAGCCCGGTGAGCGAATCCAGGTCGCTGCGGTTGCTGTTCTCGCGCCGCAGGGTTTCGACTTCGGCGAGCAGGCCCCGCAGCCGGTCCATTTGCGTCTCGCTCCACATCGCCATGGCCGAAAAGGCCATCACGCAATGGAGCGCGAAATCGTAATAGGTTTCGTGATGGAGGTAACGGGCCCAATCCGGCGCATTGCCCCGGTTGTACATCCACAGAAAGATGAAGGCATGCTCGAAGAACGCCGCCGAAAGGACCACCAGCGAGAACCGGAACATACGAAACCCGAGCCCGCCTTGACGCCGGAGCCGCAGAAAATTGTACAGGTAGATGAAGCCCAGCAGGAGAGCGTGCGACGAATGGTAAGCTTCCAGCCGGGAGACCATGGCCACGGCGTACACCAGAATCACGAACACCGGCAGCAGGGGGATCAGGCGCAGCATCCCGCGCCATTCCTGCAAGCCGGAGCCGAAGCCTGCGCGCGCCGCGGCAATCAGCACGATCGCGAAAGCAAAATCGAAGGTGGCGTAAGGCGCCAGCCAGCCAATCCCGCCGCGGGAGAGTAACTCGAAGCCGAATATCGTGGCAACCCCGCGCAGCCCCCAGGCCGCCGCCCACAGGCCGAAATAGACCGCGCGCGACTGGCGCCACAAGAACAGGAAGACGATGCCGAACAGGAGCGAGCCGATTACCTGGATAAAAAACGCGGTGTAGTCGGCTATCGGGTTGGAGGGATCCATGCGCTCAATCTCCTCCGATGGCGTGGCGGCGCGCGCCGCGCGCTTTGCCGGTGGCCTCGTCCACATCCACGATCACGGCGTGCAACTCCGCGCCGTGGCGCGCCGCTTCCAGGCGCACCGGCAGCGCGGTCAGGAAACGCTGGAGGGCCAGCCCCGCCTCCACTCCAATCACCGACGCATACGGCCCCGTCATGCCGCAATCGGTCTGGTAGGCCGTGCCGCCCGGCAGGATGCGCGTATCGGCGGTGGGAATGTGCGTGTGGGTGCCGATCACCGCCGAAACCTTACCGTCCAGATACCAGCCCATGGCCATCTTCTCGCTGGTCACTTCCGCGTGGAAATCCAAGAAGCGGACGCGAATCGCCGGATCCAGAGCCGCCAGCATCTGGCTGGCCTTGCGAAATGGGCAATCCGTGGCCGGCATGTGCGTGCGCCCTTGCAGATTCAACACGGCGCACTCAACGCCATTGCGCGCCCGTACGGTTACCATACCGCAACCCGGCCCTTCCGGGTAGTTGCCAGGGCGCAACAGGCGTGGCTGGCGGGCCAGATAGTCGAGAATCTCGCGTTTATCCCAAATGTGGTTGCCGCTGGTGAGCACGTCCAGCCCCATGCCGAGAAGTTCTTCCGCGATGGACGGCGTGATGCCGAATCCGCCTGCCGCGTTTTCCGCGTTGGCAATGGCCAGATCGATCGAGTTGGTTCGGATGATGTCATCGAGATGATCCGCCACGATCCGCCTCCCCGGAGAGGCAAAAACATCCCCAATGAAAAGGATATTCATTTGCTGATTTCTCACCTTAGCACGTAGCCGCGGTGGGAGCCGCGGGTCTGGCCGCATCGGCCGCTATTGCAGCCGGGGGCGGTCCTGCTCGTTCAGCACGAGACCGTCGAAGATGGCCAGAACCTGCTTGCGGTAGCCGTAGACGCGGCGCAGGCTCTCGCGGAATGGAATCTCGAAATCTTTGGCCTGCATCCACTTTTCGATCATCGAGCGAGGCACGTCGATATCCTGGCGCAGTGTTTCCACGTCATGCCCGCGGAGGAACAGGCCGTAGAAAAAGGCGGCCTCGCGCTGCGGGGCTAATGGATCGAAGTCGTCTCTCGCCGTCATACTCAACTCAGCGAAAATGTAAGTATACCTGGGGTCCGAACCGCACGGCAAGTGCCAGGACGCACACCGGGGATTAGCATGGCGCGGGAGGCGCCGCGGGCCTAACGCAATCGTCCGATTTTGTCCGGGGGCCAGTAGATGAACACGGCTTTGCCGTAAATGCTTTTGCGCTGCACATAGCCCCAGGAGCGGCTGTCGCTCGACTGCGAGCGGTGATCCCCCAGAACGAAATACATGTCCGGCGGCACCACTTCGTCTCTTGCGTTGGCGCCCGGCGGCCAGGAAATGGTGTCGCGGTATTGCCGGGGGACGTAATCCTCTTCGAGCGGGCGGCCGTTGACGAGAACCGTGCCAGCATCGATGCGCACGCGGTCCCCGGGCAGGCCGATCACCCGCTTGATGTAGGACTTGTTCTCGTCATAGTGAAAGACCACGGTATCGCCGCGGCCGATTCCGCCCAGTCCGAAGAGGTAGGTGAATTTGTTGATGAAGATGCGCTCCTGGTCGGTGAGCGCCGGCTCCATGCTGGTTCCTTCCACTTTGACGGGCTGGTAGATGAAAACGATCAACACCACCGCGATGAGCACGGAAAACGCCAGGTCGCGCAACCAGGCCAGCGCGCTGCCGATGCCGAAGCGCACTGGGCGCGCGTTCGATTGGTCCGGAGGAAGCGGCGGGATGGCGTCGGGGCTTTGTCCGGCAGGCATTCCGTATGCATTATAGACGTTCCCGGCCAGGCTGCGGTTGCCCGCACGGACGCTCCACAGCACCGAGGCGCGCCGCCTGGAATTAAAACTGCTTCTCTACGCGTCGGCGGACCGAAACGCCGCGTTTTCGGTGATCCAGGTTCCTTGGTGTGGGGCTTTCGCCGCCACGCCGTGCCAGTCCGGATACAGTTGTAACTCGACGGAGACGACCTCATGTTCGATCGCTCGATGCCTATTCCGCTGGCAAGTCTGTGCGCACTCGTTTGCATTACCGCGCCGTCCCTGCGCGCCGGCGACGATCCAAAAGAAATACTCCGCCGCGCCCTGAACGTGAATTCCCACAACCATGAACTGGCGCTCGCCTACACCTACGTCGAGCGCGACGAGCAGCGCACGCTCGACAAGGCTGGTGCGGTTGCGCAACGCAAGTCCACTACCTGGGATGTCATCCCCCTGCGGGAGGAATCGCACTATCGGCGCCTGATCCAGCGCGACGACAAGCCGCTCTCGCCCAAGGAGGAGCAGCAGCAGGCGGCCGCTCGTCAGAAGCAGGAAGCGGAACGCCAGCGAATCAAGGCGTCGCGCGACGCGCAGACACCCGAGCAGCGCAAGAAGCGCCTCGACGCCAAAGAGCACGCCCGCCAGCGGGAGCAGCGGGAAATCGACGACGTTGTCGACGGGCTCGATCTCCGTCTGGCGGGAGAAGAACGGATCGATGGAGTGCCCGTATGGGTGATCGAGGGTGCACCGCAGCCAGGCTACAAGTTCCAGTCCAACGATTTGGCCCGCGTCCTCGGCAAGATGAAGGGCCGCGTCTGGATCGCGAAAGGCGACTGTCAGCCGGTCAGAATCGACGCGGAAACCATCGACAGCATCTCGTTTGGCGTGGTTCTCGGACGCCTCAACAAAGGCATGCGGGTTCACCTGGAGTACACATATATCAACGGCGAGGTCTGGCTGCCCAAGCACATGGCCTTCAGCGCCTCAGGCCGCGTCTTATTCAAAGGCCTGCGCATGGAAGGCGATTCCGCCTATAGCGACTACAAGAAGTTCTCCGTCGATTCCCGCATCGTGAGCAACGAGTAGCCGTGAAGAATCGCCGATCAGCTCGCACGTGCCCTCCACTCGCGGCGTTCGCTGAGCGCTCACCGCTTGGCGAGGAGAGCGACCAATGCCGCAATCGCCGATAAGCCCTGTCCCGTTATCTTGAACAACGGCATCAGTCGCCCTTCTCACGGTCCAGATTTGCAATCCATTTACCACCCTCCAACCCCATCTATCGGCGGGAAGTCGCGGGAACATCAGTGTGCGCGATCTGGCACAGCGGGGCGCCGCGGGCACTTGGTGCCAACCCGTCCGCCGCGATGGCGCACCAGTTTTGGCCCATAATGAAGGGCATGACTCCTGAAACGGTGACCGCGGCCGCGGCGCCCGCTTTGCCGCTGACGCTCGAAGGGGCGAGCGTGCTCCACCAGATGATGCGCTTCCGCCGCGCGGCGTGGCGCGCCGTGTCCGCGGACGGCCGCGCGGAGATTCTGGCCGAAGCCGCCGCGGTCTTGAGCCGCATGGAAACGCACGCCGAGGGACGCGAAAGCGCGCTCTATTCGCTCCTCGGGCACAAAGGCGACCTGCTGGTGGTGCACTTTCGCCGCAGCTTCGAGGAACTCAACCAGGCGGAGATCGAGCTGGCCCGCCTGCGGTTGGGCGACTACCTGGAGCCGGCCACTTCCTATCTGTCCGTGGTCGAGCTCGGCTTGTACGAATCCTCCGCGAAAGTGTACGCCGGCCTCGCGTCCAAGGGTATCGATCCGAACTCGGAGGAATGGAAAACGGGCATCGAGGAAGTGCTGGCGCGGCAGCGTACCGCCATGGCGCCCCGGTTGTGGCCGCGCATTCCCGAATCCAAATACCTCTGCTTCTACCCCATGGACCGCCGGCGCGGCGAATCCGTCAACTGGTATCGCGAGTCCATGGCGGACCGCCAGCGCATGATGGCCGAGCACGGCCTGGTCGGCCGGCGCTACGCGGGCGAAGTGCGGCAAATCATCAGCGGCTCGATCGGGTTCGACGATTGGGAATGGGGCGTCGACCTGTTCGCGGAAGATCCACTGGTCTTCAAGCGGCTGATCTACGAAATGCGCTTCGACCAGGTGAGCGCACTCTACGCGCTGTTCGGATCCTTCTACGTCGGACTCCGCGTGCTGGCGGCCGAACTGGGCGGCCTCTTGAATTTCTGACGCGGCGCGGGTAGGACAGGCCATCGACTTCCGTGGCCTGTCGCGCCGCCGTAACGCACAACGCCTTGACCGACGACAAAAACCGATCGTCTGTCCTACTGAGCCTGTTTGCCGCTCAGATGGCGGTAGAAACCCAGATCGGTGCCCGTCAGCATTTTGGTGGCAAACAGTATCTGCCCCGTGTGCATGGAGAAGTGCTCCACCACGTGGTAGACGGCCTCCAGCACCGATACGCTGTAGCCCTGCACGACCAGCGGCGCTACCAGCCGCTCGGGCGCGAGCGCCGCGATCACGGCGGTTGCCGCGTCCACGGTTTCGCGCAGGTGGGCGCCGAGCTCCGCCGTGGAGGCGCCGCCGCGCGCCGCGAATTCGCTGTCGCGGTCGCGCGTGTCCGCCAGGCCGCCGACGCCGCAGACGATCCACTGACGCAGGTTGCCGCACAGGTGCAGCACCAGGTTGCCGATGGCATTTTCGTTCTCCCCGCCACGCGCCCACACCTGCTCCGGCGTGAGCTTGCCAAGGCACGTCTCTATGCGAGGAGTCAGCTCGCTTAGTCTGCGGATGGAGCATTCCAGGAACAAACGACCGGTTTCGGGCATGATCTCTTGAGTGTAGCCGCCCGGCACCCTCCGCGGTTCGTCGCCTTCGGACGGTGCCCAGGTTGACCTGCCTATCTATGTGTCCTGTAACGGTTTACCGGAATCTGCGCCGATTGGGTGTTCTAGCACCGGAATCCGGCGCTGATAGTGGTATAATCGCAGCTTATGTCGGTCTCTTGATTCCAACCCTGGGGACTTTTTGCCTGGTCCCATCCCGAACCCCTCGCCGGAACTTACCCTCGTACCAATTACGAGCCGCCGGCACAAGTCGTTTCAATATAAGGAGTTCTAAGATGCTTAAGTTGTTATCCAGTGGTCTGGTAGTGTTTGCCGGCTTGGCCAGCGCCCCGGCTACAGTTTCGCCGTTGCAGTTTAGCCAACCCCCCGAGGCCCGCCAGGACGCGCGCCTGGATGCAGTTCGCGGGTTTTTCGAGAAAGCGGGTTGCCCGGCCCGCGAGTATTCGCAAGCGTTTCTGGATGCCGCCGATGATTACCAATTGGATTGGCGGCTGCTGCCGAGCATTTCTTTCGTGGAATCGACTGGCGGCAAGGCTGCGCCGCACAACAACATCTTTGGCTGGGACAACGGACGTAGCAGCTTCTCCAGCCCGACCGCAGCGATCTGGGGTGTGGCTTATCAACTCGGGTTCTCCAGGTTATACCGGGACAGAAGCCTCAACCAGTTGCTCGCCATCTATAACCCCGATCCCAGCTATGCCGCCAAAGTGAAAAGCGTCATGCGCCAGATCGCGGTTCTGCAGTAGCATAGCCAACCAAAGAGCGGCCGATGCCCTCGTCCGCCTTCAACCGCGAACCACGATTGCAGTTCCCGCGCCGGGTGCTCTAAGCGCGCGTCATCTTTTCTTGACAAAGACTAGTTTGTGATGCAGACTAGTCCTTATGAAGAATTCCGCAATCCCAATAGCTTCTCCGGGGCGGAGAGCTGCCTCATATTGGTTCGTCGACGGCCTTCCGGATATCCTGCTCGGGATGACGCTGCTCATCTTCGGCGGAGTGGGACTCTGGTGGGGTATTCATCTGTCCAAGTCCGCGACGCAGCCCGATTTCTTTCTTATAGCGGCCGGCGTGCTGCTCCTCTATTGGAAGGAGCGCGGGATCCTCGATTTCTTGAAATCGCGCCTGACCTATCCGCGCAGCGGCTATGTGCGACCGCCGGAGGATCTTTCAGAGATCGGACTCCCCAACACCCTAACCGCCCTGTCCCTGAAGCCATGGCCCCCGTCGGATGAGAACGTAACCCATTTCAGAACGCGGACGGTGTTGGTTGTCTTTTGGTGGTGCCTTCTTTTGTGCAGAGATTCTCGTTGGAATCGCTGGTTCACGCTGTTAGCGACGCCCGCGCTCGCGGTTGCGCTCTATGCATGGAACCGGAACTCGGAGCATCCTTACCGATGGTGGTCTACTCTGATACTGGCGCTCACTGGGCCAACGTTGCTGTTGACGGAAGCTCCGCTGCCCGTCCAGCCGCTGCTCATGCCCTTGCTGGCCGGCGTATGGCTCGTGGCGCAAGGGGCATGCACGCTGGTTGGCTATCTGCGCGCGAACCCCTATCCGCGGACCCAGGAAGGCGTGAGTGCATGACCCCGCGCATGCAGCAGATCTCCCAACTGGATCGCGTGATCCATGAACCGGCTCGTCTGGCGATCATGCTGATCCTCGGCGGCGCGGGCGATGCGGACTTCCTCTACCTGCAGCGGGAGGGCGGATTCACGCAAGGCAACCTGTCCGGGCATCTCGCCAAACTGGAGGAAGCCGGTTATGTCGAGATTGAGAAAAAATTTAAGGGCAAAGTGCCGCTGACTGTCTGCAGTCTCACGGGCAAGGGCAGGACCGCTTTCGCCGAATACTCAAATCGCATGCTGGGGCTCTTGCAATCGAACGGCGCATGCGGCTCTCCCCGGCCATAAACCGCGCTCGCCCGAGCCCTTCCGCGATCCCTCCAGCGTCACCCGGCGCTTTCCGAGTGTCCTTGAAATGAGCGTTTGGAATGACGCGGCGCGGCAATCGAGTCCAACTGAGTCCTGCCCACATTGACAACCCCATCTTAACCGGCGTATATTTGCTAACATACTGATCTCTCAATGGTTGCGGTAGCTGACCCATGGTCTTGGTCGATCATGTTTCGGGGGAAAGCGTAGCGCAGTGGCTGCCACGTCGTTTGATCTCGCCGCAGCGGCATCATCCCCGTCAACTACCAGCGAATCAAACACGGGCGGAGTACTAATGGCTGACGAGCAGAATGACGCGCAACTGGACCAGGCAATGCCGGACAGCTACGAAGAATTGCTGGATGACTACAGCCATTTCGCGCCGCCCGCGGCCGACGAAGTATTGCAGGGAACCGTTCTCAGCCTGACCGCCAAGGACGTCATCGTCGATTTCGGATACAAGTCCGAAGGCATTGTTCCGATCGAGCAATTTCAGGGTCAAGGCGGCGAAATCACCGTCCGGCCCGGCGATGTCGTGGACGTGATGATCGACCATGGCGAGCAGATTGAAGGATACGTCCTGCTCTCTCATTCGCGAGCCGCGCGGCTGCGCGTTTGGGACAACCTGGAAAAGGCCTACCAGGAGCAACTCGTCATCTCCGGCCGCGTGCTGGGCCGCGTCAAGGGCGGCCTGGCGGTGGATGTTGGGGTCAAAGCATTCATGCCGGGATCGCAGGCCGATCCGCGTCCGGTGCGCAACCTGGATGCCTTGGCTGGCCAGGATGTGCCGGTCAAAATCGTCAAGCTGAATCGGCGCCGCGGCAATGTTGTGGTCTCACGCAAGCTGGCCGTGGAAGAAGAAATCCACGAGCGCAAGAGCGCCACTCTCGACCATATCCAGGAAGGATCGGTGGTCACCGGCGTGGTCAAGAATCTGGCCGAATACGGCGCCTTCGTCGACCTGGGCGGCATTGACGGACTGCTCCACGTGACCGATATTTCCTGGGGGCGCATCGCTCACCCCTCTGAAGTACTGCACGTCGGTGACGAGATCGCGGCCAAGGTGCTCAAATTCGATCGCGCCAAGGAGCGAGTGTCGCTTGGCATGAAGCAACTGGAGCCCGACCCGTGGGAGTCGGTGGCCGAACGCTACCCGGTCAACGCCCGCGTGCTGGGCCGGGTGGTCAACGTCACGGACTACGGCGCTTTTGTCGAACTCGAACCCGGCATCGAGGGCCTGATCCACATCAGCGAAATGACCTGGTCGCGGCGCATGAAACATCCGTCGAAGGTGGTTAAACCCAACGACCAGGTGGAAGCCGTGGTGCTCGAAGTCCATCCCAAGGAGCGGCGCATTTCGCTCGGTCTCAAGCAACTCGAGCCCAACCCGTGGACCACCATCGACACCCGCTACAGCGTCGGCTCCGTGGTGGAGGGACGCGTGCGCAATATGACCGATTTCGGCGCGTTCATCGAGATCGAGGAAGGTATCGACGGCCTGGTTCACGTCTCCGATCTCTCCTGGACCAAGCGCATCAAGCATCCTTCCGAGGTGTTGAAGAAGGGGCAAACCGTGCAGGCCGTCATCCTGGCCATCGATTCCGGGGCGCACCGCCTCTCGCTCGGCGTCAAGCAATTGCAGCCGGATGCCTGGGAGAGCTTCTTCCAGACCCACCAGGTGGGCGACACGTTGCACGGCAAGGTATGCCGCTTGGCCAGCTTCGGCGCTTTTGTCGAGTTGGCCGAAGGCGTGGAAGGGTTGTGCCACTTTTCCGAGGTGCCGGGTTACGCCGGCAAGCGCGCCGCCGAATCCCCGCTGGCGGTGGGGCAGGAGTACGATTTCAAGATCGTCAAAATGAGCGAGGCCGAGAAGAAAATCGGTCTCAGCTTGCGGGCCGCGGCGGTCGACGAAGAAAAGACCCGGCTGGTGGATTACCAGCGGCTCGCCGCGGCTGCGACCACCACCATCGAGGAGGCAATGGGCCTTAAGGAGCCTGAACCGAAGTAAACAGAACCTAAAGTAAACTTGCAAATTGACTGGAATCACGCGATACTGCGGTTTCGTAAACGATTGAGACTCTGGAGCATGGGATGACGAAAGCCGATCTGATTGAAGAGGTCTCCCGCGTCGTGGAAATGACGCGCAAGGAGTCCGAGGTCATCGTGGAGGCCATTTTCGATAGCATTGTGCGTTCCTTGCGCGCCGGCGACAAAATTGAGATTCGCGGCTTCGGCAGCTTTCGCACTCGCCAGCGGCAGCCGCGCATCGGGCGCAATCCGAAGACCGGCGCGCGCGTCGAAGTGCCGGCCAAGAAGATCCCCTATTTCAAGCCGAGCAAGGAACTGAAAGACGTAGTCAACCTCTCCGCAACCCCGGTCGCGCCCGTCGAAGGCGCGGGGCCCGCGCCACAACAGGTGCCCAACCCGTAGGCCGGCGCGGCGCGCACCCCAATGGACTATCTGTGGACTCCCTGGCGCTACCACTACATCACGGCCGCGCCGGCGGAGCCAGGCGTTTGCGTCTTCTGCCGGGCTGCCGCCGCGGATGACCCTCAGGCGCTGGTGGTCCACCGCGCTATCCACAATTTCGTTATCCTCAACCGCTTCCCTTATACCAGCGGCCATGTCATGGTGGTGCCCTTCGCGCACATCGCCACCATCGAAGACCTGCCCGAGCCGGCATTGGCCGAGATGATGTGCCTGGCGCGCGATGCGGTGAAGCACCTGCGCACCGTCTATCGCCCCGATGGATGGAACCTCGGCATGAACCTGGGCCAGAGCGCCGGCGCCGGTATTGCAGCCCACGCCCACATGCACGTCCTGCCGCGCTGGGCTGGCGACACCGGCTTCATCACCACTGCCGGCGAGACCCGCGTAGTTCCCGAGGAGCTCGAAACCACCTGGGAGAAACTGACGGCCGCCTTCAAGGCGGGTTAGCCTGCGGCGCAGGCCCCCGGCCTGCGTTTCCGTTCAATAACAGCTCTGGGAGAGGAGCCGGAGTTCCGCCGGCAATAGCCCTATTGCAGCCACACCGTAAATAGAGGCGAAACCGCCACTCCCACCGTCAACTGCACGGCCACCGGGCCGGAGGGGACGAAGCCGCCGGGGATGACGGCGTCGACTTGCAGCAAGCCGGCGAAATTCGGCGCCTCGCCCGCATAAAGAAGCTGCGCGGCGATTCCAGCCACGGTCAGCGTCACCGGCAAAGCGGGAATCGGGTAAGGTGCTGCAGCTGCCTGGCCCGCGATGTTGGCGCCGTTGGTGAGGCCTTCTCCGGTGCCGAAGAAGGTCACCACCGTGCCGCGCGCGGCGGGCGCGGTGGATGAGTTGAGGCTGCCATCCTGATTGAGAGCCGCCGCAAACAGCGCCGGCGCCGAGGCCACCACCGGCAGACTCAGCGTGCCGGCCAACTGGCCCTGATAGAAGACTTCAACCTGGGTGACGCTTTCGCCGGCGATGGTGTAAGGCACCTGCGCGTTGATCTGCGAGGCTTGCGCGTAGAACAGCGGCGCCGGCACACCATCGAAACTCACCTCCGCGGCTGCCAGCATATTGCCGACCAGGCCGGAAGCATCGAACGATCCGGTGACGCCGGACGTGGGGCCGATCGCGGCGCCGTAGATGGTGACGATCTCGCCCGGCGCCACCGCTCCCTGACTTTGGCTGGCGGCATTCACCAGCGCTAGCGCCGCGCTCACCGGCGCCGGCCCCACCGTTACGGTGTCGGTCTCCGGCACCAGGCGCCGCACGCGGTTGTTGCCGGTATCGGCAAAGTACAGGTCTCCTGCGCCATCCAGCAGCATGCCCGAAGGCGAGTTGAGGAAAGCGGCGAGGCCCTCGCCCCTATCCCCCGAGAAGCCTGCCGTGCCTTGTCCGGCGATGGTGTGGATGGCGCCATCCGGCGTCACCAGGCGGATCGCGTGATTGCCGGTATCGGCGATGAAGAGGTTCCCGTTGCCATCCACGGCCACGCCGGAGGGCGCGTAGAGCTCGGCGGCGGTGGCTGCTCCGCCATCGCCCACATACCCCGCCGCGCCGCTGCCCGCCACTGTCGCGATCGCGCCGGTGGCCGTCACCTCGCGAATGCGATGGTTCGCGGTGTCGGCGATAAACATATCGCCCGAGCCATCCAGCGCGCAAGCGGATGGCAGGTTGAGTTGCGCCATGCGCGCCGATTCGCCATCGCCCGCGTCTCCCGGGCTGCCGTTGCCGGCAAAGGTCGTCACCACGCCGGCCGGTGGCGCCACCAGCACGCGGTGATTGTCCGTGTCGACGATGTAAACCGAGCCGTCGCGCCCTGTGCAGACGCCGCGCGGTCCGCGCAGCGGCGTCTCGCTCGGCGTCAAGCCCTCTTGTCCGGTGCCCGCCACACCGGTTCCCGCGAACGTGGAAATCACGCCCGCCGAAATCTCGCGCACGCGCTGGTTGTTGGTGTCGGCGAGCAACAGGTTGCCCCACGGATTCATGGCCAGGCCCATCGGCGTATTGAGTTCCGCCGCGGTGGCCGCCACTCCGTCGGTGTTATAGCCCGCCAGTCCGTCGCCGGCCAGAGTCTGGATGAGGCCGGTCGCGAGCACGATCCGCACGCGCTCGGTTCCCGTGTCGGCGATGAACAGGTTGCCCGACGTATCGAACTCGACGGCGGAGGGCTGATAAAGAATCGCACTGATGGCGGGAGTGCCGTCGCCCACCGCGTGCAGATAGCCGTCGCCCGCTGCGGTCGAAATGAGGCCGTCCGCATACACTTCGCGCACGCGCATGCCGTCGGCGACGAAGACGTCTCCAGCCAGATCGGGGGCCAGGTCGTGCGACGCGTTCATGAGTTCGGCCGCGATAGCCGGACCGCCATCGCCCGCATACCCTATCGCGCCGGAGCCGGCGAAATTCGACCACGCCCCGGCGGCGGTATAGGAGTGAACAATGGGGCTCAAATACTCGGCCACGTAAACGGTAAGCGACCGATCCACGGCGACGGCAGTAGGCGTGGCCAGCGCAGTGGAAGCGCTTCCGCCCAAAAGCGTGGAGATGACGCCGCCGGAGAGGATTTTGCGCACGCGGTTGTTGCCGGAATCGGCGATGTACAGCGCGCCCGTGCGGTCCACCGCCAGCCCGGCCGGAAAGCTGAGCTCGGCCACGGTGGCTGGGCCGCCATCGCCACCCAGGCCCGCCACACCGGTCCCCGCCACGGTCGCGATCACGCCGGCCGGTGTCACCTTGCGCACGCGATGGCCTTCGAACTCGGCGATATAGAGATTGGCTGCCGCATCGACGGCCACATCGCGCGGCGTGTAGAGTTGCGCGGCGTTGGCCTGGCCGCCATCGCCCGAGTAGCCTTCCACTCCCGTGCCGGCGATGGTGACGATGATGCCATCGGGGCTGACCTTGCGCACACGGTTGTTGCCCAAGTCCGCAATATAAAGGTTTCCCGCGGCATCCACCGCCAGACCATAGGGAAGGTTGAGTTGGGCCGAGCCGGCCGGGCCACCATCGCCGCTGAAGCCGGCCGTGCCAGTTCCGGCGATGGTCGTGATGATCCCGCCGGTATCCACTCTGCGGACGCGATTGTTATTGGTATCGGACAGGAACAGATCGCCCTTCGCGTCTACGGCCACGCCTTGAATGGAGCCGATCTGCGCCGCGGTGGCCGGTCCGCCATCGCCCATGTTCGAACTACCGGCCACGGTTTGGATGGTGTAGGCCGGAACCTCAGCCGCTGGCAAGGCCGCTGCCCAGGCCAACACGAGCCACTCACACCAATTACTTTTCATGCCGAACAAAGATTAGTGGCCCGCGGCCCGGCGAATTCTCAACAGGGTAGGGCATGCTTTAGCTTGCCCTAACCAAGTAATAGAAAGAGTGAGAAGCGATAACCCTGGCGCGCATATCCACTGGCAGCGACCCTTCGCCTCCATCCGAATGGCGCGCATCTGTCTCTCGATGCGGTCATGCGCCACACCGGCAAGCTAAAGCATGCCCTACCAATAAAAAAGGGGAGCCCGAAGGCTCCCCTGATACTGCGAATCGCGTGCGCCAGATCCTAGAACATGAACTTGGCGGAAATCGTGATGCCGCGCGGATTACTCGAAAACACCTGCGAATCCTGGTTGAACAGCGACGAGGATGGAATCGTAAAGCTGTGTTGCGCGGTGCCGGTGAAGCCGATCGGAGCTACGTCGTCGATGTAACCACCCACATACTGCGGGTGGTTGAGGATGTTGTAAAAGCGACCGGAGAATTGGAGCTTAAATTTTTCGCTAATCGCCAAATTCTTCGCAATAGTGGCATCGATGTTGTTGATCGGATGCATTTGCATGCTGTTTCGGGTGGCGGTGGCGAGGGCACCCTTGGGAGTGGCCACGTAGCCGGCGTTTGGATTGGTGACCAGGTAGGCCACGGTTTGGCCGGCGCTATTATGGAGAGCCGTCGTGCCGCTGCCGATATCCGGGTTCCCGCCAGCGATGACCGACGCGCGGTCGCCGCCCGAATCGCCGTTCAGGTTCGCGTCCACGCCGGCCTGCACTGTGTACCAGTTGCCGGTCTGGTAGGTGTAAATCGGCGCGATTTCCCAGTTGCCGATCAGATTCCGCATCGCCCAGTTCGTGGAGGACCTGAACCACTGAGTCTGATACAGAACCTCGTAAGTCAAGCGATTACGGTGATCCAAAGCCGAATTGGACCAGTCGGCGGCCAGGTCGCGAATATTCTGCGGACGGCGCGGCGTGGTGTAGGTGCTGAATACTTCGGCCGTGGAATCGTCCATGCCGCGGCTAAGGGTGTAGGCGAGCACAAACTGCAGGCCGTGGGAGAAGCGGCGCGTCACCTGGTTGGCCCAACCGTTATAGGTGGAGTTGCCCCAGGGTTGGTAGCTGGTGATGGTGCTCTCGAATCCGGCAGCCGCATAAGCCGGGTCCAGGCTCGAGATCGCGGTGAGGCTGCTCAGTGTGCTGGTCAACCCGTTCAACGTCGCCTGGCTCGGGGCGGCGGTGTAAATCGGCAAAGCGTTGGTACTATTGACCGCCGGAACGCGATCCAACTGCGCCTGCACCGGCAGGTGGATACCGCGCGTGCCGAGGTAGCGGCTCTCAACTGTGTAGTTTTCGTGGAACACGTGCTGAACGCCCACGTTCCATTGCAGTGATTCGGGACGCACCTGGTTGGGAACGTACCCGCTCGTGCCCGCACGGGCATCTGCTGCACTCAACGTGCCCGCCGAAGCACTCAGCGGAATGCCGCCGCCGGCCAGGAATCCTTGCTGGTTGAGCCCCGGCACGTCCACCGTGGTGGTGTCCTGCGGAGGCAGGGTGAGCAGACCGAGGTTGTCGAACAGCACGTCATAGCTGCGCCCGAAGCCGGCGCGGATCGAGGTCTTGCCGCTGATCCCCGGCGAATACGCCAAGCCGATGCGCGGCATCAAGGCATTCTTCATCGCCGTGGGCTTCTGGAACACGAGCACCCCCGGGACACTGGAGATGGCGTTGACCGTCTGCTGCTGTTCGCTTAAAGGCACCGTCTGATATTCGTAGCGCAGGCCGACATTCACCGTCAGGTTCGGCGTTGCCTTCCAACTGTCGTTCGCGAAGAAGCCGGTGTAGATGCGGTTGCCGTAATACTCTTTGCCGCCCAGCGAGCGCTCTGCGAGGTAGTCCGGGTTGTAGTCGAACAGATAGTCGGAGAGGTAGCTCCATTCGTAATCGCCGCGCGAACGCTGCGTGAAGCTCTGCGGAGAAATCTGGTCCCATCCGTCAAAACCGAACTTCAAGCTGTGCGTGCCCCGGGTCACGCTCACGTTATCGGTCAACTGGTACTGGTTCTGAGTGCCGCTCTGCGGGGCGTTGCCGTCCGGACCGAGCTGCGCGCCTATTTCGAAAATGTTGATGTTAGGGAATTGATCCAACCCAGGCCACTTGTAATCCCCGGCCGGGTACGAGTTGGAGTAGCGGTTGTAACCGAAGCGGAATTCGTTGATCAGCGCGGGCGAGAAAGTGTGGAACTCGCTAACCGTCGCCAGATAGGAGTTGCTAGGCACCGTCTGGTAGAAAATCGGCAGTTCGGCCGCGGTATCGATGAAGCCGTCGCGATTCAGGATGAAACGCGCACGCAGGCTGTCCTGTTGGGAGATGTTGACATCGAGCGAACCGACGCCGGATTCGGCGTTGCTGTAAGACGGCGAATTGATGCTGATTTGGCCAACCTCGATGGATTTGGCCGCCGCAGTCTGCGCCGCCGTCCATCCCAGGCTTTCATTGCCCGCTCCCACCAGAGGATATGCGCCGAAGACGGACGTGGAAACAGCCGTGGGCGCGGTGCCCAGATAGGTCTTCAACTGGCTCAGGTTCGTCGAGTAGATCCCCGGGATCCCGCTGAGGGTCGCCCAGCCCGCCGCAGTGGGCGCATAGAGCGTGCCGGGGGTGGCACTGCCACCGTCGGGATTGTATTCATACAGACCGTAAAAGAAGATCTTATTCTTCTTAATCGGGCCGCCCACTGAGCCGCCGAAGCGGTTGTTGTCATAGCGCGGGTGCAACTGGTCGCCATTGACGGCACTATAGTTGTCGGCGGCGTTGAGGTTGCGGTTCTGGAAGTATTCGTACGCCGTCCCGTGCAGTTGGTTTCCGCCGCTCCTGACCACCTGGTTGAACTGGCCGCCCGAAGAGTGGCCGAACTCCGGGGAGACCTGGTTCTGCTGCACGGTGAACTCAGCCACTGCGTCATTCGGCAGCATAACCAGCGGACCGGTTACGCTGCCGCTGTTGTTATCGATACCCTCGATCGTGAAATTGTTGTTGCGTGGACGCTGTCCGCCCACCGACGGGCCCGACCCCACGCCGACCGCGCCGCTGGAACCGACGCCGGCGTCTAACAACGAAAGGTTGATCACGCCGCTTCCGGCGGAAGCGACCGGGAGGTCCGACAGGCTTTGCGCTTCAAACGAAGTCTGCACGCTTGCCGTGGTGGTGTCGATTGCGACCGCCGCGGCCGTCACTTCCACCGTCGCCACGTTGGTGCCCACGTCCAGTTTCACATTCGTGGTGGTCACCTGGCTGAGGGTCACCGTTACTGCGCGAATTTCCGCTTTCGTGAAACCCGGCGCCGACACCGTGATCGTGTAAGTTCCCGGTGGCAGGTTGGAGAGATGATACTCGCCGGTAGGCGTGCTCTTGGTGCTGTTTTCCACGCCCGTGGCATCGTTCTTGCCCATCACCGTCGCATTCGGGACGGCCGCGCCGCTGGCATCGTAAATTGTGCCCGAAAGGTCTCCGCTGATCGACTGAGCGAAGCTGCCGAGGCATGCAGCCAAGGCGATCAAAATCAGCCCGAGAAGCCGCATGCTTCTTAATTTCATTTCGTTGAGATTGCTCATATCTTCTCCCAATTTAGATTGTTGAAAAAGTCGAGGGTGTTTTTCCCCGGTTGGATGAAAAACACTCCCGCTTTTGCCGTACGTTCCAACACTGCGTGGTGAGGCCTTTCTCCGCACGCGTATTACCAAATATAACAATCGGCGTAATGTCTTTGAAACGCGAATGGCCGCGCGCCGTCAAACCGGTTCGAGCCGCGATGAATCTCCCGAAATCGGGGCGACGCCAGGTTCCGGTAGAGCTATGTCCAGCCGATAGAGTACTTTAGCTGGCTATGGGAATGTGGACGCGGAATACGTTTTTGTGGATTAATTAAGGCAAGAGTCTAGGATCGCGCAGGCGGGGGGCGAGGCATGGCCCTAAAGCGTCAGTTGGACTGGGTGATTTGACGCACATTTGCGGATTGGAACGGGCCGGACGAAGCGCCGTGGGTGCAATCGTTTTGACGGCTGCCGGGCCGGGCATGCCCAAGCTCCTACGGCCCTTCCACAGCACAAGCGTCGCGGCCGCGGCGCGCGGCGAATTCGGCGCCAGCCAGCACGATCAGGGCTGCCACGAAGCTACCGAGCAGGAGGGTCACGGAATATTGAAACATGTGAAATTCGCGTTCCAGTTTTTCCACCAGCAAGGGGCGGATCAGGAGGTTCAGGTACTTGAGCAATTCCAAAGCCAGGCCCACCCATATCGCCACTGGCGCTACCTGCACGGGATCCACCTTGCAATTGGGGAGCAACCAATAAATCAGAAAGAGCATGAGGATGGAGACCGGTACGGCGGCGAGCTTGAACAGCAGCAAGGTCAACCAGGAAGCCAGCGCGCCCTTGCCGGCCAGGGACGCGACCCACTCGCGGTTGTAGGCGGTGAAGGCCAGCGACATTAGCACAAGCGCGCCGCAAGCGAAGACCATGCCGAGACTGACAAGCTGATTCTTCCAGTAGCTGCGGTTTGAGGTGACACCCCAAGCGCGGTTGAGCGCCACTTCGAGAGGTTCAAAAATGCCGTTCGAGGTGAGCAGCAGGAGAAAAACGGAAGTGACCCTGGCGGGCGGCACCTCCCAGGACTGCAGGTTCAGCACGACTATGTCGCCCGCTTTGCCCGGAAAAACGTCGCGAATGGCAAGGTAGATCGCGTTGATGGCGGCCGGCCAATGCAGCACGTCGCGGAACAAAGAGAGCATGACGGTCATGAAGGGGAAGAACGTCAGCAGCACGCAGGCCGAAATTGCCAGCGCATAGACGTGCGCCTCCGTCTGCATCAAGTAGCGGACGGTGGGACGCCAGCGGAACCACCAGGGTTCGAGAGTCCCGGCGCCGGCGGTGAACAGAGGACGGTAGGAGATCAAATTACAGGTTAGTACAGTGCCCGGTAGCGCCGGCTGTCTTTGCCGCCGGTCTCTTGCATCTTGTGCGGGCTTGACCACGGCCCCTGTTCGGGACACGCCGCCAGACCGTTACCGAAAAACACCGGCGGCAGAGACCGCCGGCGCTACGGCGCGCGAAGCCCCCGGCACGGCGTCATCCCACCACTTCGCGGACTTTTGCCGCCAGCTCGGAAGGGGTGAACGGCTTTCCCAGGTAGTTGACGGCGCCGTCCATCACTCCATGCCGGAGAATCACCTCATTGGGATAGCCGGACATGAAGAGCACCTTGATATCCGGCCAGCGGGCATGCAACTTCTCCGCCAGCGTCTTGCCGGACATTCCCGGCATGACCACGTCGGTCACGACGAGTTGGCAGCCGCCCTCGACCGCATCGGCGAGGCGCAGCGCCTCATCGCCACTGGCGGCTTCGAGGACGTGGTACCCGCAGGAACGGAGAGCGTGGGAGGCGAGGCGGCGAACGGCATCCTGGTCTTCCACCACGAGCACGGTGAGGCTCCGCTGGCGCTGGGGCAGATCGAGGGCCGAGAGGGAAACCTGTTCTGCCGGGCCCTCAGTACGTGGCAGAAGAATCTCGAAGCGGCATCCCTTTCCCAGTTCGCTGTGCACGCGGATCGAGCCGCGGCTTTGTTCGACGATACCGTAGACGGTGGCCAGTCCGAGCCCGGTTCCGTGGCCGCTGGGTTTGGTGGTGAAGAACGGCTCGAAGAGATGCTCGATGGTTTCTTCGTCCATGCCGGTGCCGGTATCGGCCACGGTCAGCTTCACATAGGCGCCGGGCTGGCAACCCGGAGGCGCGTTCTCAGCGTCGAAGCGGGTGTTGGCGGTGCCGAGGAAGAGCCTGCCGCCGTCCGGCATGGCATCACGCGCGTTGACCGACAGGTTGAGCAGCACCTGGTTCATCTGGCCGGGATCGGCCATGACCAGATCGAGCGTCGGATCGAGGTCGGTCTCGAGCAGGATATCCTCGCCGATGAGCCGCTGCAGCATGCGCTCCGCGCCGGAGATCAGGGCGTTGAGTTCGAGTGGGCGCGGCTGGCCGATCTGGCGGCGGCCGAAGGTGAGCAACTGCTTGGTGAGCGCGGCCGCGCGCTTGCCCGCGTCGCGGATTTCCTCAATCGCCTGCCGCTGCGGATCGCCTTCCGGCAGGTCCTTGATGAGCATGTCGCTGTAGCCGTTGATGACGGTCAACAGGTTGTTGAAGTCGTGGGCCACGCCGCCGGCCAGGCGGCCGATGGATTCCAGCTTCTGCGAGTGCTCCAACTGCTGGCGCAGCTCTTCGCGCTCGGCCTGGTCCCGCTTTTGCGCGGTGATGTCAACCAGCATCACGAACGCGCCCTTGAACTGTCCCTCTTCATCCATGATGGGGGTACTCGAAGCCAGAGTCAGCACTTCGGCCCCGCCGCGGTGGCGGAAGCGTTTTTCGATGACGCTAGCCTCGCCGCGCTCGAGAGCGGCCACGCGCTGCTCGAAGAGCGGGATGTCTTCCGGAAACACAAATGAAAACAGGCTTTGGCCGATCGTCTCCTCGGGCGCGTAGCCGAGCATCTCGGCCATCCGCCGGTTGACGAAGTTGGTGGTCCCCTGTTCGTCCATCGACCAGATGCCTTCGTTGGTGGTGTCCACGATGCGCCGGTAGCGGGCCTCGCTTTCGCGCAGTGCCGCTTCTGCCTGCACTCGCTCGGTGATGTAATTGACCGTGGCCAGCACGTACCGCTGGCCCCGCATCTCGATGGCTCTGGCCGAAATCAGGGCGTGAGTCAGGCTGCCGTCTGCCGCCTGAAACGTGGCCTCGTGCTGTTGGATAGACCCGCCGCCCTGCCTGATCGCCTGGCGAAGTCTTTCGTACTGTTGCTGGTCCACCTGGCCGAGATCGAGAGCGGTCTTGCCGATCACCTGCGAGCGGGCAAGCCCGGCATGTAGGCAGAAGTTCTCATTCACATCGACGTACTTGCCGTCCCCGTCGGTCAGGGCAACGGAGAACGGGCTCTGCTCGAACAGCGTGCGGTAGGCGGTCTCCCGTTCGCTCAGCGCTTCTTCGACTTCCCGACGCCGGGCCAGCTCTCGGCGGGCCACGTCGAGCGCACCGCCGAGGCGGCCCAGAAAATAGTCGAGCGGCGGCGCGGCGAAGGCACAAGCTCCGAGAACGATGCACCAAGACACTGGCGCCGGTATGGGAAAAATGGTGGGCGGGGGGTGGCCAAGCGCCGCGGCTACCACATAAGCCAGGTCCAGGGCTAAAGTGGGAAGCGAGGCAGCCAGTGCGCCGCGGCGCCCCAGCAGCAGCGTTGCCTCCTGAATCAATACGATTTGAAAAAGGCAACCTGGGCTGCGAACGCCTCCGGAGAGGAAGACATAGACGGCCGCCAGCAGGGTTCCACCGAGCACCAGGGTCCACGCCGCGGCCCGCACCCGGCCTTTCCGCCGCAGCCACTCCGGAATCAGCAGCAGCAGGATGACCGCGGCCACTCCGAGGACCAGGGCGCCCCGCTTGTTGGCGAACAGGAACAGCTCGCCTACGGCGAAATATAAGAAACCGACCACCGCCACCGCTTGCAGGAGCCGGCGCAAGAGAGACGCAGTCAGCGCCAGTCGAGGATCCTCAGACCCGGCCTTGGCCGCGTTGGCGTCGAGCAACCCTGACCCACGAGGTTCGGGCATGTTTGAACGAAGCGTCTAACGGAGCCACTGCAACCGGCCCGTCTAAGCTATTCAAGGTATATACCGGATTCGAGTTGGTAACAAGTGTTATTATCCGCAGCATTTTTCCCGCCGGCCGGGAGCCGTGCCACACGACCTCCATGCAGGCCCTCGGGTGTAGAATGGAGGCCGGACTTGATGCAAAAAAGCCTCGAGATGGTTCTGCAAGGCTTGTACAAACAGTACTTTGACCAGGTTCGCGATGACCCGTATGTCCGGATGCATTCGGGGCGGGCTTTTCTCTCTGGTACGGTCCGGCTGTTTCGGTTCTACGAACCGTGCCTGGCGGGCCGGACGTCCATCCTCGATTGGGGATGCCACCACGCACCGGATGCGTGCCTGATTCGCGCCAGGTTCGGGCAAGCGGTTGCCCTGCACGGATGCGACATCGTCGATCCCCACCAGTACGAAGATTTCTTTCGCTATGCCGGACTGGAGTATCGGCAATTGGCGCATCCTTTCCAGCTCCCCTATCCGGATGCTCAGTTCGATGCCGTCATCGCATCCGGCGTCCTGGAACACGTTCCCATGGACTACGAGTCGCTGAAGGAGCTTCATCGCGTTCTCAAACCGGGGGGACGGCTGATGGTCGGCTATTTGCCCAATGCAAGGTCGGTGGAAGAGTGGTGGATGCGGGTGAGCGGCCGAAACGACTTCCACCATAACCTTTATTCCAAGTCCGATTTCCGCCGGCTTCTTCTGCGTTCCGGATTCCTTCCGCTCGTGATGGGGTTTCAGACGCAAATCGATCTGCTGCCCGCGGACGGCGCATGGTTGGCCGCTGTCCGCCCGCTCTTGAGATTGACGCTGCTGCGGCATTTCACGTCCTGCCTGTGCGCTGTGGCCGAGAAAATCTTGTATTTCTAGTATTAGATATGGACATCAACCGCTTTACCGAAAAACTGCAACAGGCCATCCGGACGGCGGAGAGCACGGCCGCGCGATACGGCCACCAGCAGATCGACGTGGAACACCTGCTGGCGGCGCTGCTGGAGCAGCCGGGGGGCCTGGCGGCGTCGATTCTGCAAAAGGCGGACGTCAACCCGGAAACGCTCGGGCCCAGGCTGGAATCCGAGCTCGACCGGATGCCCAAGGTGTCCGGGCCGGCGGGCGCTCCTCCCGGCCATGCTTACGTCACTCCGCGCCTCACCAAGCTGCTCGAGCGCGCCGAAGAGGAAGCCCGCCAGCTGAAGGACGAATACATTTCGGTGGAGCACGTGGTGCTGGCGGCCCTCGACGACCGCGGCGCCGCAGGCCGGCTGCTGAAGGAGCTTGGCCTCACGCGCGAGCGCGTTATGCAGGCGCTGCGCGAAGTGCGCGGAAGCCAGCGGGTGACCTCGCAGAATCCGGAGGCTACTTACGAAGCGCTGGAACGGTACGGCCGCGATCTGACGCGGCTAGCCTCGCAGGGAAAGCTCGATCCGGTGATCGGCCGCGACGAGGAAATTCGCCGCGTGATCCAGGTGCTGTCGCGCCGCACCAAGAACAACCCGGTACTGATCGGCGAGCCGGGCGTGGGCAAGACCGCCATCGTGGAAGGGCTGGCGCTGCGCATCGTCCGCGGCGACGTGCCGGAGGGATTGAAGGGCCGGCGCATCGTGGCGCTCGATATGGGCGCGCTGATCGCCGGCGCCAAGTACCGCGGCGAATTCGAAGAGCGCCTGAAGGCGGTGCTGAAGGAAGTGCAGGATGCGGCGGGCGACGTGGTGCTGTTCATCGACGAGCTGCACACGGTGGTGGGGGCGGGGAAGGCGGAAGGCTCGATGGACGCGGGCAACCTGCTCAAGCCGATGCTGGCGCGCGGCGAGCTCCACTGCATCGGCGCCACCACGCTCGACGAATATCGCAAGAATATCGAAAAAGACGCCGCGCTGGAGCGCCGCTTCCAGCCGGTGGTGGTGGACCAGCCATCGGTCGAGGACACCATCTCGATTCTGCGCGGCCTCAAGGAGCGGTACGAGGTGCACCACGGCGTGCGCATTAAAGACGCTGCGCTGGTGGCCGCCGCCGTGCTCTCCAACCGCTACATCACCGGCCGCTTTCTGCCGGACAAGGCGATCGACCTGGTGGATGAAGCCGCGGCGCGGCTGCGCACGGAGATCGATTCCATGCCGGCCGAACTCGACGAAACGCGGCGCCGCATCATGCAGCTCGAAATCGAGCGCGAGGCGCTGCGCAAGGAAACCGACAAAGCGTCTCAGGAACGGCTGAGGCGCCTGGAAAAAGAGTTGGCCGACCTCAGAGCCGAATCCGATGCCATGACCGCGCGCTGGCAGAGAGAGAAGGGCACGGTCGAACGGCTGCGCCAGTTGCGCGGGCGGGTGGAGCAGACCAAGCTCGAAATCGAACAGGCGGAGCGGCAATACGATCTCAACCGCGCCGCGGAACTGAAATACGGCACGCTAGCATCGCTCGAAAAGCAGTTGAATGAGGAGTCCGGCAAGTTCGCCGAGCCACAGGCGCAATCGCGGCTGATTAAAGAAGAGGTAGATGAGGAAGATATCGCGGAAGTAGTCAGCCGCTGGACCGGAGTGCCGGTGACCAGGCTGCTGGCGGGCGAAATGGAGAAGCTGCTGCATCTCGAAGACGAGCTGCACCGGCGCGTGATCGGCCAGGATGAAGCCGTCACCGCGGTGGCGGAAGCGGTGATCCGGGCGCGCTCCGGCCTGAAGGACCCGGCGCGCCCGATTGGCAGCTTCATTTTTCTGGGACCCACCGGCGTCGGTAAAACCGAGTTGGCTCGCGCGCTGGCCGAATACCTTTTCGACGATGAGCGCGCCATGGTGCGCATCGACATGTCGGAATATCAGGAGAAGCACAACGTGGCGCGTTTGGTGGGCGCGCCGCCCGGATACGTCGGCTACGAAGAGGGCGGGCAGTTGACCGAAGCCGTGCGCCGGCGGCCCTTCGCGGTGGTGCTGTTCGACGAAATCGAAAAGGCGCACCACGATGTGTTCAACCTGATGCTGCAAATCCTGGATGATGGGCGGCTCACCGACGGCCAGGGCCGGACTGTCGATTTCAAGAACACCATCGTCATCATGACCTCGAACGTCGGCAGCCAGCGCATTCTCGACTACCGCGGCGGTTTTTCGGGCGACGGCTACGAGCGTATGAAGGAAGCCGTGCTGGAGGAAATGCGCGCCCACTTCCGCCCCGAGTTTCTGAATCGCGTGGATGAGACGATCGTGTTCCACGCGCTGGCCGAAGAGCATTTGAAGCAGATCGTCGACATTCAGTTAGGCCGCGTGCGCGCGCGGCTGGCGGACCGGCAGATCCAGCTCGAACTCACCGATCGCGCGCGCTTGAACCTGGTGCGGACGGGCTACGATCCGGCCTATGGAGCGCGTCCCTTGAAGCGGGCCATCCAAAAGAAAATCGAAACCCCGCTTGGCCGCCTGCTGGTGGGAGGCAAGGTCCTCGACGGCCAGTCCATCCTGGTGGATGCCTTAAGCGACACGGGCGAATTGAGTTTCCAGCCGGCACCGGCGCACGGGTCCCCGTAATATACCCTTTCGGAGATCCGGACACGTATTCCAGGCCGCTCTTCAGTGCGCGCCCGAGCCGGGCCGGGCATGCCCGGCCGCCGGCCGCGCGACAGTAACGCTATCGCGACTGCGAAATGGCGTACTGAACGGCCGGCCTAGAGGGCGGCCAGACTTCCACCGATGTACTTCACAGGACGAAAACAGCCGCTCGGGTGTGTGCCTGGGAACACATTGCAGTGGTTTCCCTCCGGAAATCCGGTTTTTGGGCCGCGGACGCGAAAAATCTCACGTTTGGTTCGATAAAATTGGGACGATTCGGTGTGAAACCCTTGACGGAGGGGTGCCTTACAGGGTTATAATCAGGCGAAACTTGTCCGAAACGCAATCGAATCGCGCGAGCGGGCCCTTTCGTGTTGAAGGGAAAGAATTTTCCTTGACACTGGCCGGGCAATCAGCTATTAATAAGACTTACCGCGTCCGTGTTTGTGTGCAATTTTTCGTTCGTGCCTGGTGAGTGCATAATTCGTTTAAAACAAAAGACGTACCACTTGGCAAGAGTTCAACAAAGGCCCGGCGGTCAGCTTGGTGACCTTCGGAAATCGAATCTCCGCCCGACACGGAGAAGTCCCCAGGTTGTGTGAACGGCTTGGAAACTGGAGTCAAGAGGCTCAGGTTGGAAGAGTACTTCGACCGATTCAATATTTTGTAAATTTACAAGGAGAAGGAAATGGCAGATTTTCGCAAATGGATTCTTGCGCTGTCTGTGCTAGCCCTGGTGTTCACATTCACAGGGGTAGCCAGCGCGCAGGGCGGCGTTACGGGCGAGGGCACGAACCTTATATGCCAAGCCGGCACTGCCGTACCCCCACAGTTACGAACTGAAGGTTACACGGAACTGGTCGGTGACATCACGCTGATTTGTACCGGTGGCTCCGCCCCGGTTGTTGGGCAGCCGGTTCCGCTGGCCAACGTCGTGGTCAACCTGCAAGGCACCATCACCAGCCGGCTGATCGGCAGCGGTTCGGAAGCGTTGTTAATGATTGACGAACCGGGCGCTGTCGGCCTATCGGGCGTTGGCCCAGCTGAATCGCAAAGCCTTTGCACCACCCCGTTCTCAGGGTGTCAGGCATGGGTAGGAACTGTTTCAAATGGCGGCGGCACAGGCATTGATATCGTTACCGCCGCTGGCTCGACCACCCCGGCTCCGAACGTGTACCAGGGTATTACGAGTGGCAGCCAAGTGACGTTTTTTGGCGTGCCGATCCTGGCGCCGGTCACTAGCGGTACCTCGCGGGTCCTTCGCATCACCAACCTGCGCGTGAACGCTAATGGCATCACCGGTGGCGGGTCTGGCTTCCAGAGCGTTCTGGCCCAGATCTCCGTCAACAACGTCCAGGTTTCGGTCACCAACCCGACCGTGACGGTAGGCTACATCCAGTCGAGCTTTGCCGGTTCGTTCCGCAATGGCGCAAACAGCGCTGCGATTTCGACCGACAATGAATACCAGTGCCAACCGCAAACCGACAAACTGGTCGCAGTTTTGCGGTTTAGCGAGCTCTTCGGTACTGCGTTCAAGACCCGCGTCAACGGAGGCGGCTTGTACAACTCGGACAGCGCCACCGGGACTGCGGGCGCATCAGCGATTCAGAACATTCCGGGCGCGATCTACAACTCAGAGTCCGGTTTCATCAGCAACTTCACCACACCTGGTAGCACCACTCTTGCGCCGCTCACCGATACTGTCGGCGGTCTCACTTTCAGCGCTGGCTTGGCGGATTATGGCACGCGCCTCAAGGCGGTCTTCAGCAATATCCCGACCGGCGTGAGTGTCTGGGTATCGGCACTCAACCTAATCGGCGCCGATGGCACTGCTGGTGCTCCTTCGACCACTGGTGTCAATCCCGCCGACGCCACTTCACCCGAGTTGGCCGAACTGGTTAGCTCCGAGGCTGGTCAAGACAGCCCCATTCCGCTCCAGACCGGGCTCAGTGGCGGCCAATGGCTGCTGCCAGTCTCTTCTACCGGAACATCACAGGCGGTTTGGGAAGTCGTCCAGACCCTTCCGAACACGACCGAAAACTACGACTTCGGCGTGTACATTACGTTCAAGAACAACATTCCTCAAACAACGGGGATCAGTGCGACTCTGAGCTATGCTCCGACGCCGACTGCGCCGTTCTCGGCCAGCGCCGCTGGGTTAGCTTCGAATAGCCTGACGATTCCGCGGTTCGCGGTTGCAGCCGCTGCCTCCGGAACGAATTTCTTGAATATCAACCTTTGCACCACGGCGCTGTTGTTCCCGTATGTGACGACAGCGTTCCTGGTCCCCGGCCAATCCGGCTTCGACACGGGTATTTCGATTGCTAATACCACGTCCGATCCGTTTGGTACAACCACCCAGGCTGGCACCTGTACGCTGTATTGGTACGGAGGCCCTCCCGGAGCCGTCACACCCGTTGCCGCTGAACCCACTCCCACAACTCTGGGCGCGGGCGGAATTGGCAGCACTGTGCCCATCATGACCGGAACCACGGCTCTCACGCTGGCGTCGCAGAGCGTGCCCGCCGACTGGTCTGGCTACATGATCGCCCTCTGCAACTTCCAGTTTGCTCATGGCTACGCGTCCGTCACCGATGTCGGCGTGCGCAACATCATGGCAAGCTACCTGGCACTGGTGATCGAGAATCCCACCCTGCGTAACGCGTACCCCGGCGAATTCGCCAACGTAGAGGGATTGGAGAACTAGTTCAACCTGTAGTTTGTTTTTGAGAGAGGGGAGCTTCGGCTCCCCTCTTTTTTTTGTTCAGGGCACCCCTCACGGCGCCGTCCTGGCGCGAATCCCCGCAGCCGAAACCTCAACTTGTGCGTCTAATCGACAGGTGGACTATATTAGGTCTGCGGGGGGGACGGATTCCAAATGATGGTTGAGCGGCGAGCGCGGTTTGTGCCGGCGGCTTTGATCCTGGCCTGTTGGTTGGCGGGCGGTCTCCACGGCCCGCTGGTGGCGGCGGCCGCGGCCGATCCTGGCGGCAGCCAGAACGTGGGCCAGATCGCACGCGTCTACGAGCTGGTGGAAGAGAATTTCGCCACGGTTCCGGATGCCGATCAGGCTATCTACCGGGGCATGATTCCGGGAATGCTGCGCACGCTCGATCCGCATTCCACTTTTTTCGATCCGAAGGACTTTCAGGCGTTGCGCGAAGAGCAGACGGAGCACTACAGCGGCGTAGGCATGAGCGTGGGAACGCGCGGTGACCAGACGGTGGTGAGCGCGCCATTTCCCGGCTCGCCCGCTTACCGGGCGGGTCTGCGGCCCGGCGACGCCATCGTCGCGGTCAACGGCCAGTCTGTCGGCGGCATGAACACCGGCGAGGTGGTGGACCTGTTGAAGGGCCCGCGCAGCACGCAGGTGACGGTGACGGTGGAGCGCGAGGCGGCCACCGGAAGCAACGAGCGCATCGGCTTCACGCTGACGCGCGAGGACATCACGCGCAAGACCGTGCACGACGCTTTCTGGCTGAGGCCAGGCATCGCCTACCTTCATATTCTGAGCTTCGGCGACTACACCGGGCGCGAGGTGGAGCAGAACCTGAAACGTTTGGGCGAGGACCGCATCGAGGGCTTGATTCTGGACTTGCGCGATAATGGCGGCGGTTTGCTGAACCAAGCGGTGGACGTGGCAGGTCACTTTCTGGAGAAGGGGCAGAGCGTCGTCTCGCAGCGCGGGCGATCCTCCCGGGAACGGGTTTATACGGCGGAGCACGCTACTCCGGGCCGGCGGTATCCGATTGTCGTGCTGGTGAACCACTACTCCGCTTCGGCCGCGGAAATCGTTTCCGGCGCGCTGCAGGATCACGATCGGGCCTGGATTTTAGGCGAGAACACGTTTGGCAAGGGCCTGGTGCAAACCATCTTTCAGCTTCCCGGCCGCACTGCACTGGCTTTGACTACGGCCCATTTCTACACTCCCAGCGGCCGTCTCATTCAGCGCGATTACTCGCACGAGAGCCTGTACGATTACTACTTTCACGAAGGCCGGGCGACCCCCGACACCAACGACCGGCGCACCACCGATGGCGGCCGCACGGTGTTCGGCGGCAACGGCATCGCGCCGGACGAAAAGTACGCTCCGCCGCGCAGCGACCGGCTGGAGGCTGCGCTCGACCGCGTCGGCCTGTTCGGCTTCACACGCGCGTACTTCGCCGCGCATCCGGCCAAGCTGCCGGAGGGCTGGATGCCGGGCAACGACTTGGTCGAGGAACTGCACGACTATCTGCTGGATCATGGCTACCAGTTCACCGAGGCCGAGTTTACCCGCGACCATGATTGGATCAAGCGCTACCTGACGAGAGAGATGTACATCTGGGCGTTTGACGTGGACGAAAGCGACCGCGTTTTTGCTATGACCGATCCGGAAGCGGTCGAAGCCATGGACGCGCTGGCGCAAGCCGCCGCGCTGTTGGAGAAAGGCCGGGTGGTGGTGGAGAGCCGTCGGCCAGCGCCCGCGCCCGATGGGCAGCGATAGACCCTCGCGTCCGACTCCCGGCCGCTAACCGCCAGCGTATGCGCGGAGCGCGCCATCCGCTTGGCGCCTTCGGCCGACATGGTGTGGACGCTGCTCGTAACGATCCAGCTTGATGTGGGGCACTGCGAAAAAATGTAGGCGTTAGGGTAAGCACCGGTGGGCCGTGTTCGCCAGCTCGCGGGGTCTGCGAACCGACTCATTCCGAATCCGGAGCCTGCTTACCTTAACGCCTATACGTAAGAAGGGATCTCGCTTGTTGAATACAGAATAACCGCAAAACTGGGTCTCTACAATAATTGGAATATACTAACGGAAAGCGATTATTGCCCTAATCCACCGATTTCCATAGAATTAGTCTCTGAAACCGGTCGCCGGAAGGGCCGGAACAGCGCTGGGGCGGACATCTCCGATGAAAACGACAACATTTGGACGCCGGTTTCTGCTGTACGTCGTTCCCTGCCTCTTGGCGTCCTTCTGCCTTCTTGTATATCCGGTATACGTCATTCGTCCGTTCCGGGCCCAAGGCGTCCGAGAGTTGGCCGTGGCGCTTGCCGTGGCACGGTATCGGGCGCCATTCATGGTTGCGTCGGTCGCCGCCGTTTTTGTAGCTCTGGTTTGGTACTGGCGCCGTGAGCGGCGTTGGCTTCGGCGGATAGCCTCCGCCGCGGCTCCGCTGGCGGTGGTGGCGATGGCGCTGGCTTCACGCGTCAACATCTATGAATTGATGTTCCATCCGCTGGGGCCTCCTGCCTTCATGGCCGCCGGCCAGAGCAAGCTGGCAGGTGACGAAATGGTGATCGCGATACACGTGAGCACGGTCGCGCGCGCTTATCCAATCCGCAACATTTCCTACTACCACGTCGTGAACGACCTGTTGGACGGCGTTCCGATTGTGGCGACGTATTGAACGCTCTGTCACACCGGTCTGGTGTGGAGGGCGGAAGTCGACGGGTTGCGGCTGAGGTTTCACCTGGCCGGCATCAACGATCAGAATTTCTTGATGCGCGACGAGGAGACCGGCAGCTACTGGCAGCAGATCACCGGCGCCGCCATTTCGGGGCCGCTCGCCGGCCGGCGATTGACGCTGGTCGCGTCCGATGAGCTGACCTTCGCCACCTGGAAAGCCGAGGAACCGCACGGCACGGTGCTGCGCGAACTCGCCGCGGACATCCCTTTGTACTCGAAAAAGGACTGGGACGTGCGAATGCTGAAGGCTCCCACCGTGATCGCCTATCCCGAATCCGGCTTGTCCCCGCGCGAACTAATGGTGGGATTGCACGGATTCGGCGCCAGCCGTGCATTCCCTTACGACGGGTTGTTGAAAGAGAAGATCATCGAAGACCATCTGGGCGCGGAACCTATTCTGCTGGTGCTGGGTCAGGACGGACACTCCGTGCGCGCCTTCCGGCGGCGCATTCCGGGCGTCGCGGCGATAGCGGATTTCTATCGCGTGCTGGCTGGGCAATCCGCTTCGGCCGCGGCACTCCTCATGGATAGCGCCACCGGCAGCGAGTGGAGTTTTCAAGGTTGCGCCGTCTCCGGCAAGTCGAACGGCGTTTGTCTGGAGCGGGTGGAGTCGATCAAGGACTATTGGTTCGACTGGCGGCACTTTAACCCCGCGACCACCGTCTACCGCACACACTCTGCCCGCTAGCGCCGGCGGTCTTGCCGCCGGTGTCTTTCTCGTGCGCGCTTGACCACGCCCGTTCCGAAAACACCGGCGGCAAGACCGCGAGCGTTACCCTCCCGGCCGCCCGCGCTCTTGCTACTATCGATATTTGAATCCCACTCCACAGATCATCGTACTGGACGCCGGCGGGCAATATTGTCACCTGGAGGCTCGCAAGGTGCGCGACCTGGGCGTGTACGCGGAAGTGCGGCCGAGCGAGACTCGGGCCGGCGATCTGGCCGGGGCCAAGGGGATCATCATCTCGGGCGGCCCGGCCAGCGTATACGATCCCGAAAGCCCCACTTGCGATCCGGCGATTTTCTCCACCGGCCAGGCTGTGCTGGGCATCTGCTACGGGCAGCAATTGATGGCGCACCTGCTGGGAGGAACGGTCACGCGCGGCGAAAAAGGCGAGTATGGCCTGGCCACGCTCGAACTCGACGAAGCTGACGACCCTCTGTTCTCCGGCCTGGCCGGTCGGCAACAGATCTGGATGAGCCATCGCGACGTGGTGGCGGAGCCGCCAGCCGGCTTCACGGTTGTCGGCCGCACCGACACATGCGCGGTGGCTGCCATTTCCGCCGCGGAGCGCAAGCTCTACGGTGTGCAGTTCCATCCGGAAGTAGTGCACACGCTACGCGGCCGCGAGTATCTGCGCAATTTCGTCTTCGGCGTGTGCGAATGCGTTCCGGATTGGGAGCCGCGCGGGCGAGTGCTCACGCTGGAGCAGGAGATCCGCGATACCGTGGGAGGCCGTAGCGTCTTCTTCTTCGTCAGCGGCGGCGTGGATTCGAGCGTGGCGTACACTCTGTGCACACGCGCGCTCGGCGCCGGGCGCGTGCGCGGCGTCTACGTGGATACCGGCTTGATGCGGGAAGGCGAAACCGACTTTGTGAGCCGCCTAGGGGTCACTGTGGAACAGGCGAGCGACCGGTTTCTGGGCGCGCTCGCCGGAGTCACCGATCCCGAGCGCAAGCGGCACATCATCGGCGAAGAGTTCGTGCGCGTGCAGGAACGCATCATCGACGCGCGCCACATCTTCGAGGAGAACTGGATTCTGGGGCAAGGCACCATCTACCCGGACACCATCGAATCCGGCGGCACGGCCAAAGCCGCGGTCATCAAGACCCATCACAACCGCGTGGCGGGCATTCGGAAGCTGATCGAAAGCGGGCGCATCGTGGAGCCGCTCAAATCGTTCTACAAGGACGAGGTGCGGGAAGTGGGCCGTGAGCTGGGCTTGCCCGCGGAGCTGCTCGAACGCCATCCGTTTCCCGGACCCGGTCTGGCGATTCGCTGCCTTTGCGCGGAATCGGGTGCGGCGGTGCGCGCCACACCGGATGGGTATGTCATACCGGTCCATTCGGTTGGCGTGCAAGGCGATTCGCGCAGCTACGCGCCGGTGCTGGCGATCAATGCGAGCGCCGCGATTGATGGACACGCCGCGCTTGATCACGAGCGCGCCACCGCGCTGATCAACCGCCTCAGCGGCGTCAACCGCGTGATCGCCGCCGTGGCCACGCGCGCGCCGCTTGCGGAAATGCGGGTGCGCGCCAGCTCGCTCACACCGGAGCGAATTGAGCGATTGCGCCGCGCCGACGCCATCGTGCGGCGAATCTCGCACGAGAGCGGCTTTGACGGCACGGTGTGGCAATTTCCGGTGATCCTGATTCCACTGGGCGCAGGCGTCGCGCCGGATTCGGTGGTGCTGCGGCCGGTAGATTCGGTGGATGGCATGACCGCGCGCTCGGTCGCGATGTCGCCCGAGCTGCTGGACCGAATGTGCCAGGAACTGATGGCGATACCGGAGATCGCCGGCGTCTTCTACGATCTGACGCACAAACCGCCGGCCACCATCGAGTGGGAATGAGCTTGGTAGGGCATGCTTTAGCTTGCCCACATCAGTGCTTTCAATGAATTTCTGGGCAAGCTAAAGCATGCCCCACCAAGCTTACTTCCCCGGCAGCCGCACTTCCGTGCCGGATTCCCGATTGAGGCGCTGCATCAGGTCGCGGTCCACCAGCGAGAGCGAGACCTGGTTGTGGGTGTTGCCGGGAAGGACGTAGTGCAGCGTCTCTCCGTCCACCCAGTAAGCCACGGCCAGGTAGACGTGGTGGTCCTTGAGAGCGACGTAATAGTGCTCCGGCTCGGCGGTTGCGGCCGCGTCGGAATCTTCGAAGTTGAGGATCAGGCTGTGCGGCGGCGGCTCGGCGGCTGTGGTGTACTGTGGGCCGGACGAATCGCCAGCGCCAGCCGCGGCGGGCGCGCCTTCGTACGAATCGGTGTACGATTGGTCCGCCGCCGGCGCGTCAGAGCCGTAACCAACCGGATAGGCGTAGGGAATCATCACCATGGAGGCCGCGCCAGAGAAACGTGGAGCCGAATGCCTGCCGTTCCACCGGGCGCCATTCGATGCCGTCCCCGAATGTGACGGCGATGAACCGCCATGGTGTTCCGCTGAGAGGCAGCCGGAAACCAGGACCGCAATTCCCAACCCGCAGAGTATCCTCATACGCGAGTCTCCCTAGCTTCGATTGTACAACCGGGTAACCGCGGCCGGGATGAGGCCCTTTAGGGCTAGGATTTGTTACGAAGAAACTCAAAAACGACATAGCCGATGAGCGCGGCGATAATGGCAATCGCAAAATTCGCCGGTGTCAGAATGTCTGCGATGGCCCAAGCCAAGCCCATTGCCTGTCCTTTTCCAGAGCGAGTGAATTCGCCCATGAGAAGGTTGGAGTAGAAGAGGAAGACTATAAAACCTACCTCGACTATCGATCTCCAGATCGCCTTTTTCACTTGTTTGAGTCTAGCAAATCGAGGAAAATTCCAGAAAAGAAGACAGAAGACAGAAGACAGAGGAAAGAAGAAAGAAGAAGGCAGAATCCGGCTGCGGTTGGTCATTCTGTCTTCTGTCTTCTTCCTTCCAGCCGCTATTCGTAGCGGAGCGCTTCGGTGGGGTTCAGATGGGCGGCGCGGTTGGCGGGAAGGATGCCGAAGACCAGGCCTACCACGCAGGAAACGCCGAACGCCACCACGATCGCCACCGGCGAGACCGGGATGCGGATATCGGCGAAGAGGCCGACGCTCAACGGAATCGCAACTCCGGCCAGGATGCCGACCAGGCCGCCGGAAAGGCTGACCATCATGGCTTCGACCAAGAACTGGAGCAGGATTTCGCGCGCGGAGGCGCCCACGGCGAGGCGCAGGCCGATTTCGCGGGTGCGCTCCGTCACCGTCACCAGCATGATGTTCATGATGCCGATCCCGGAGATCACCAGCGTGATAGCCGACACCAGCACCAGCACCAGCGACAGAATCAGCGAGATGTTCTTGGCGGCGTCCAGAATGGCGGTCAGGGTTTGCACGCGGTAGGGCGCGCCGGGGCGGTGGCGGCCTTCGAGGATCTGCTCGACCCGCGCCGCCACGCGGTCCACCTGCTCGGGCGTACGCACCTGCACGTACATCGGGTCGATGCGCTCCACCGGGGTGAAGAAGCGCAGCACGGTAACCGGCATCAGGATGGTGTCGCGCTCGATTTCCGACTGGCCAAACGTTTCCACGCGCTCGTGAAACGTTCCGATCACGGTGAATTCCAGGCCGTACATGCGAATCTTCCGATTCAAAGCCGCGGCGCGCGCGCCATACATGCGTTGCGCGAGCGCGTCACTGAGCAGCGCGACGTGCTCGCGGAGAGACAGATCGCTTGCCTCCAGCGGGCGCCCCGCGCTGATGGCGATGTTGCGCACCGCCGCATAGGAGTCGTCGGTGCCGATGATCTTCACGTCGCGCACCTTGCCGCCGATCAGCAGAGGCTCCATATCGGACATGACGGCGGTCGCGGCGACGATATCTCCGGCGAGCGCCTGGCGGACGGCCTCAATGTCGGCAAGCTTGACGTAATCGGCGTCGGCGGTGGCGACGGTGGGACCGCTGTTCACATAGTAGGCGAAGATGATGTTGGAGCCGATGCCCTCGATCTGCTCCAGGATGTAATCGCGGCTGGTGAGCGAAATCGTTACCACCAGGATCACCGAGGCGGTGCCGATCACCATCCCCAGCCCGGTGAGCAGCGAACGAATCGGATTGGCGCGCAGCGCCTGCGCGCTGAAACGGAGAGATTCGCCGAGAAGCATGGGGCGGCTTATTTGCCCGCCTGGCGCAGCAGCCGCAGGGCTTCGGATCGCGGCGGATCCTCGGGCGTGAGCTGCGCATTCAAATAGCGTTGCAGGATTTCGCGCGCCTGCTGCTTGCGGCCGGTCTTGATGTAGATATCGGCCTTGGCGAGCATCAGCCTGGGGCTGCCGGGCTCGATTTTCTCGGCCCGCGCCAGGCTCTGGTCGGCTTCCTGCACGCGGCCTTGCCTGACCAGAAAGCGCGCCAGCTCAATCAGCTTGCCGATCTGTTGCGGCGCGGCTCCGACGGCTGCCCGCAGATGGGTTTCAGCGGTGGAATATTCGTTGCGCTTCTCGGCCAGCTTGGCCTTCGCCAGGTAACCCTCGGCCGGACTGAGTTCGGCGATTTGGGCCGCCGTGCGCTGCGCCTTCTCCGTCCCGCCGCCCAGAAAACCGGGCGCTTCGAGGTAGTAATCGAACAGATCGGACAGAGCTTCGAGGTTGCGCGGATCCAGCTCGACGGCCCGTTCAAAATACTGGTGCGCTTTTGTCGCGTAGCCGGGCGCGGTGAACAAGCTGGCGCTTTCGGCGCGCCGGCCGTAAGCGCGGCCCAGCCAGAGCGCGTGAACGGCGTCGTGGGGTTCGGCGGCCAGCGCCTTCTCCATGGCCTCGGTCGACCGCTTGTAGTCGCCCTGCATGTAATAATCGCGGCCCATCAGGTCGTAAACCGCGGCGTCCTTAGCGGGAATGGCTTCGAGAACCCGCAGCGACTGGTCAAAGGCGGTGAGGTCGTACAGGTTGCGCGCCCGCTCCAGCTCCGGCGAGCCGGCCACCAGCAGACCGGCTGTTCCGAAGATGAGGAGGAATCCCTTCATTTCGCTTCCAACCGCATGATTTCACTGTCTCTTTTTTCACCATTATAGATGAGCGCGGCGATTCCGGGGTTTCCAGGAAATAGTTCCAAAAAAGTTTTCGCGCCCATTGTCGCGCCGCTCGCGATAGAATCGGGCAAGAATGGTCGCCGGAGAACTTCAGCGATATCTGCGACTTCTGGGTATTCGCACACCAAGCGCCGGGCCGCGGTTTTGGACGAAGCAGCGCTGGACGAAATCGTACGCCGCCATCTGTGCCGCGTCCCTTTTGAGAACGTGTCCAAACTGCTGCTGCTCGGACGCGAGGGCGCCGGCCGCGTTACCACGCTCGCCGAATTTCTAGATGGCATCGAGCACCGCGACTTGGGCGCCACCTGCGTTCCTCAAGTTCACATCACTGATGCACGGCGGTGTAGAGCGTCTGCGTGCCGGGCACACCGCCCAGATTAAACGTTAGCGGCACCAAGTTGTTATCCGGCACTGCCGGCACTACCACGTTGAACTGATAGAGCCCGACGGAATCCGGCGTCAGGCCTGCGTACGCCACTTGCTGCGCCGGCGTTTGCCCGAATAGAACCTGCAAAGACGCGGTGAGCTGACTGGTCCCGGTCGCGATCTGGCCCGCGGGTATGTCCGGCACAACCGAGCCGAAGCCTATTCCGTAGATCACGATCTCCTCGCCGGGCTGGGCGGGCCGTGAATTGACGCCCGCGATCAGGCCGGCCGGAAGAACGTAGGTGCCGTCGGCAAACTGTGCCACGACATATTGGTTCCCGCCGATGTTGAACGACGGCGGAGCCAGCAGGCCCGCCTCGGTCGCGTTCACCGTGACGTTGACCGGCGCGCTGGTGACGTTCCCGCTGGTGACTGTCAGTTGCAAGGAGCCGGGGCCGAGGTTCGAAGGCAACTGCGCATTCACTTGGCCTGGCGAGATATAGTCGATGAACGCCGGCTGGCCTCCGATGGTCACCTGCACGCCGTCCAGAGCAATGGGCGCGCTGTTGCCGATGAAATCCGCGGCAGTCCAGGGGCGCGTGGTGGACGCCAGTTCCGATCCGTAGATCTCGACCCAGGTTCCTGGCGCGACGGCGGAAAAGCCGCCAAAGTCTCCCGCGCTGATCACGGCGCTAATCGTGGGCTGCGGCACGGCAAACACGTATGCGGCTCCCAGGCTGTTATTCCTGCCCACAGCCCCGATTGCCGCCGTGTCTCCGCTCACCGATACAGAGCGTCCGAAATAGTCGCCCGCCACGCCATCGGAAGCAGTGAATTCCTGCTGCTGGCCCCACCCTCCGCCGCTGAGCGCAAACAGGTACGCGGCTCCCTGGTCGGCATTTTTGTGATAGGCCGCAATTACCGCCGAGGCTCCGCTCACCGATACGGAATTACCGAAACTGTCGCCCGCCGCCCCATCCGAAGCAGTCAGCTTCCCCTGTTGGCCCCACACTCCGCCACTGAGCGCAAAGCCGTACGCGGCGCCTTGCGAGCCATTGTTGCCAGGAGCCCCGATCACGGCCGTTCCCCCGCTCATCGAGACGGAAAAGCCGAAACTGTCCTTCGCCGCGCCATCGGAAGCAGTCAACTCCTGCTGCTGGGTCCACACTTGACCGCTCTGCACAAACACATATGCGGCTCCCTGGTTGGTATTCTTCGCTGACGCCCCGATCAGGGTCGTGCCCCCGCTCACCGAGACGGAGTAACCGAAATAGTCGCTGGCCGTTTCATCGGAAGCCGTCAGCTCCTGCTGCTCGCTCCACACGCCTCCGCTGCGCACAAACACGTACGCGGCTCCGTTGCCAGGAGCCCCGATCACCGCTGTGTCTCCGCTTACCGAGACGGAGTAGCCGAAAGCGTCGTCCCACGCGCCATCGGAAGCAGTCAGTTCCTGTTGCCGCGTCCACACGCCGCCGCTGCGCACAAACACGTACGCGGCTCCCTGCCCGGATTGCGAATTGATGGTCTTATTCCAAGCCCCAATCACCGCCGTGTCGCCGCTCACCGACGCGGAGAAGCCGAAATAGTCGTCCGCCGCGCCATCGAAAGCAGTCAATTCCTGCTGCTGGGTCCATGCACCGCTGCTGCTCACCAACACATACGCGGCTCCCTGGGCGTTGTTCTTGCTAACAGCCCCGATCACCGCCGTATCCCCGCTCACCGATACGGACCAGCCGAATTGGTCGCCCACAAAGCCATCGGAAGCGGCCAACTCCTGCTGCTCGGTCCATGTGGGGTTGGCAGCGGCGGCCAGCGAGGCGAGTAGAGCCACCAGCGCTAGAACCCGGACGAGCCTGCCGGCGACCACCGGAACCAGAACTGGACTCAGCATCTTAGGCGACCTGCCGTTTCTGATCAAAGATTCCTTTTTGGCTTCCTGGACACCTCCGATGCTACACCCAGCCGCCCTGATCTGCTCCGCTATCGAAAGCTATCTGTCACCGGCGCCGGCTGATGGGCGGTTCCACCAACTGGGCAGGTCGGCGATGGAATCGAGTACCGCATCGGGCCGGACGGTTCCTTCCAGATCTCCCGGATGGAACTTCCCGGTCTTTACGAGTGCGCCTTTGAGTCCTGCCGCTTGCGCGCCACCGACGTCCGCGACGATGTCGTCGCCGATCATGAGGACCTCCCGGCCTTCGAGTCCAAGTCTTTCGGCGCCGGCAAGAAAGAAGCGAGCCGCCGGCTTGCCGAACACGAGCGGCACTCGTCCAGTCGCATGTTGCAGAGCTGCCACAAACGGCGCCACGTCCAGCGACAAGCCGTCCGAAGCCAGCCAGTAACGAGTCATGCCGAGGGCGACGAGTTCCGCGTCCCTGTTGTTATGCAGCAAGCGGAAGGCGCGGTTCAGGGTTCGGTAGTCCCACAGATCGCCGAGATCGCCCACTATCACATAGGCGGCGCCGCGCTCGGCGTCCTCCGGCAGGCACGGCAAACCGGCGAACTCCCGCCATGCCGCCTGGCGTACAAATAGCGCGATCTGCCCCGCAGGAGCGGTTCGTAACCATTTCGCCACCGCGGCGGCGGGCGTGAGGATTTGCGTTTCCGCCGCCCGAATACCGAGCCCCTGGAGTTTCTCACTCAGCGCGGCGCAAGACTTTGAAGTTGTATTGGTCAAAAAGAGATGCGGAATGTCCTGCGCCTGGACCCACTCAATCGTCTCCACCGCGCCGGCGATGGGGCGGTCGTCATTATAGATCACGCCGTCCATGTCAAACAGAACGCCACGCATGGCGCGCACGGCGTGGCTTGGAGGCATTTCAGTCGCTTCCGGCATGTTGCAATTCTACCGTCCACGCGGATGGAGCGGGATATAATGTTGCCAGAGGAACCAGCTTATGGATCGCCGCGAGTTTCTTGGTGCCGCAGCCGCTTTGTCGGCCACGGCCGCGTACGGTTCAACGGCGCCGCTGCCCCGCCGCCCGTACAAGGATGGAATTGACCTCTCCATCATCGCCCTCGGCGGAATCGTGGTTTGCGGCCTTTCCCAGGAGGAGGCCTCACGCCGCGTCGCAGCCGCGTATGACCGGGGCGTCAACTACTTCGACTGTGCCCCGTCTTACTTCGATGGGGAAGCGGAGATCAAACTCGGCGAAGCGTTGCAGCCATATCGCAGCAAAGTCTTCCTTGCCGAAAAGACCATGTCTCGCGACGCAAAGGGCGCCCGCGAGGAACTGGAGCGCACCCTGCGGCGTTTCCACACCGATCATGTGGATCTCTACCAGTTTCACGCCGTCGGCTCGATGGAAGACGTGGATAAGATTCTCGCACCCACCGGCGCGGCGGAGACGTTCTTTGCGGCTCGCAAAGAGGGCAAAGTCCGGCATCTCGGCTTTTCCGCTCATGATGCGCCGGCCGCGCTACGTCTCATGGACGCGCTCGAACTGGATAGCGTGCTGTTCCCGGTCAATGTCAACGCTTGGGAGAACGGCGGCTTCGGCCCGCAGATTCTAGCCAAAGCGAAATCGAAGGGCATGGCCCGCCTGGCATTGAAGGCCCTTGCGTTTGGCCGGTGGCCGGCGGACATGAAAGAGAGCGACCGCAAATATCCGAAGTGTTGGTATGAGCCGATCGACGATCGCGAGATGGCTCGCCAGGCACTCCGCTTCACCTTGAACCACGACATCACGGCGGCCGTGCCACCTGGGGATGAACGGATCTTCGACTTGGCCCTGGAACTTGCCTCAATGCCGCTGCCCCAGTTGAGCGCGGACGAACTGACGGGACTGAAGGCCAAGGTGTCGTCTCTCGATCCAGTCTTCCGGGCTTGATGCGCGACGGTCGTTGAGTCACCATCGCACCCATCTCCGAACCAGGACGGCTGGGAATACCGAGGAGCTTCTTTACAATTCCCGATCGCTTTTCATTACCCACCGGTCGCAATCTGTGGCACCATGTTTGACAACTGCATTCGCCGCCGCCCTCCGGGTGTACTCTATCGCACTCGGGCGGCATGACAACTGGGGGGGACAATGAGAATCCTTTTTGTCGACTGCGTCGTAACACTGGCCATCGCGGCTGCACCATTGAGCGGCCAGGGAATCATCAGCACCGTCGCCGGGGGTAGAAGCTGCACCGGCCTTGGCGAGGGCGGCCCGGCCGTCAGCACCTGTCTCGGCGTACTCGGCCTGCTCGCCGTAGACAAGCAGGGTAACCTGTACTTCTGGATGGGCAGTATTCCCTCCATCCAAAAGGTGAACGTCGCGACCGGAATCATCAGCACGGTGGCTGGTGGGACCACCTTCGGATACAGTGGAGACGGCGGGCCGGCCACCAGCGCCGCGCTGAGCGCTCCCATTCAGCCGTACAACGGGCTGGCAATCGACCCTGCGGGGAATCTATATATCAGCGACGATTACAACCACGCGATCCGCATGGTCAGCGCGGCGACTGGCATCATCACGACGATTGCCGGCAACGGCTCCCCTGGCTTCGCGGGCGATGGCGGCCCTGCGACCAAGGCTCAACTGTGGTACCCCGCCGGCATTTGCTTCGACAGCGCGGGCAATCTTTATATTGCAGACCAGTTCAACTATCGCGTCCGGAAAGTGAACACCGCCGGAGTCATCAGTACCGTTGCTGGGAACGGAAACGCCGTCGGCGGCGCCGCGGTCGATGGCGTGCAGGCTACCACTACGGCGGTAGAGACGCCGCACGCGGTTACCGTTGACGGCGCAGGCAATCTTTATATCGCGGAGGACGACCGGATCCGCAAGGTGGACACGAGTGGCATCATCCACACCATCGCCGGCCTGGCCACCAAGACTCCCGGATTTTCCGGCGACGGCGGCCCCGCCACCGCGGCCGAGATCTTCGGACCGCTTGGCATGGCTGTCGACTCGTTCGGCAACCTCTTTTTCGCCGACAATCAGAACCAGCGGATCCGCGAGGTTAACGCCGCTGGAATCATCAGCAGCATTGCCGGGTTCCTAGGCCCTGTTTCCACTCCCATCCTCGATAACATCCCGGCTGCCGGCGCCTATATAGCAAACCCGTACGGCGTGGTGCTGGACGCCGCCGGCAATCTCTATTTCACGACGGCCGCCAACTCCGTCCGCAAAATCACGTCGGGGGCGTCCCTTTCCGCCAGTCCAACCACCTTGTCGTTTTCGTACTCAACTGGCGGTGCGACTCCCGCCAACCAATCGGTCAGCGTGACCAGCTTGGGCTCGGCATTGAGCTTCACCGCCGCGGCGTCCACCGTCTCGGGCAGCAACTGGCTCTCCGTGAGCCCGGCGAGTGGCACAACGCCGGCCACGCTCAACGTCTCGGTCAATCCGGCCGGTGTTCCAAGTGGGATCTACCAGGGCGCGATCACGGTCACGCCCAGCGGCTCCGGCAACCAGCCTCTGACAATTGCGGTTACTCTCACCATTACCGGCGCCGGCGCGCCCGTGATCAACAGTGGTGGCATCCAGAACGCGCTCGGGTATCAGAATCAGTTGGCGCCCGGCGTCGTATTCGTGATCCTCGGCAGCGGCCTGGGCCCCGCGTCTATTGTGACCGCTTCGGCGCCCAACTACCCAATCACTCTGGGTGGCACGTCCATCACGTTCACACCAGTGGGCGGCGGCGCAGCCATCAACGCGAAAATGTATTATTCGCTGGCCGGAGCGGTCGCCGGCATTCTTCCTTCGTCGATCGCGCCCGGGACCTACGCGGTGCAGTTGACCTATAACACCCTTGCCAGCGCGCCGCAGAATGTGACCGTGGTGCCCCGCAGCTTAGGGATCGCAACCGCCAACAGCGAGGGGACCGGCACGGCGCAAGCCACTGACGGGAGTGTCAACGGCGGGATCAGCCTCACCCGGTTCACCAGCGGCAGCGTCGCGTTCGGCGGGTACAACTGGACGCTAGGGCCGGCGCACCCTGGAGACACGCTGGTGTTCTGGGGAACCGGCGGCGGTGCCGATCTGCTCAATGACACGGGCGGCAGCTCGGGCGACCAGACCGCGGCCGGCAATTTCATCGTGAACGTAGCCGGCACACAGATTACACCGCTATACGCAGGTACTTCCTCCGGATATCCGGGACTCTGGCAGATCAATTTCACTTTGCCTGCGAACATCACACCGGATTGCTTCGCGTTTGCGCAGGTCAGTGCGGGTGGCGTATTGAGCAACGCCGTCTTGATTCCCATTGCCGCCGCCGGGCAGAGCGTGTGCCCGGCTCCAGGGTTCAGCCAGTCCATTCTTCAGAAGCTGGATGCCGGCGGAGACATCGTGTTCGCCGGATTCTCCTTCGGTCCGTTCGCTTACACCGGTGGGACCACCGAGCTTATGGGCGGCCAGTTCGCACGCTACACCGCGGCTGAGTGGCTCCTCAACTTCTCGGGGCCGAAATTCGGCACGTGCATCGTACTGGACGAAACGTACCCGGCCGGCGCAAAAGACCCCGCTGGGCCCGATTCGTTTCTCGACGCGGGCGCCAGCCTTCCGGTCAGCGGTCCGGGCTTGCCGGCGAACACAGTCTTGGGGAAGCTAGCCCTGTCCAATGGGCCCATCTACAACTTCACTCCGGCCGCGGGCGCGCTGGTGGCTGGCACCTACACGCTGACTGGCAGCGGTGGCGCCGACGTAGGTCCATTTAGCGTATCGTCGACTCTCCCCACCAGCTTCTCCGCGACTAATCTCGCCTCGATTACGACAATCGACCGCACCCAGCCGCTGGCCATCACCTGGACCGGTACCGGGTTTGACGAGGTCATCATCGTTGTCCAGGGTGGCATTCTAACCACCACCACAACACATGGCGCAACAATTTCGTGTGCCGCTCCGGCGAGCCCTGGCACGTTCTCGGTTCCAGCGGCTGCGCTCGCTTACCTTCCCGCCGTCGTGAGCGGGTCCGCGGGCGGCGTTGGCCAGCTCACAGTGGAAGCCGTTCAGTCCAACGGAGGGATCATAACGGCGGAGTTAGGGGGGCAAACTCTTACGCCACCTCTTGTCGCAGGCGGCCAGGTCGACTTCGGCGGCTTTGCGCCCTTCCTCGCCGTGGAACAGAGCGTATCGATTCAATAGGCGCGTTCGAGTGGTTGTTTGCGCACTGGCGTCGTCTGGTCGCCCTCGGGGAGCACCTTAATCGCCGCGGCGATTTGTCTCGACAGTCTGGCCTCAACCCTGGCCAGGCTGGGCGAACTACGCCGGCGCGAAGGCCGCGCCAACAGTGACAGGAAAACCTGTAAAATCTCTCGTGTCGCGCCCTTTTTTTGTCACGTTCCGCCTTCTCATTCAACATAACCTCAGAGGAGCTGGAAGAGAGAAATGATCGTTATTGCAATCCTGGCAGCCCTGGGCTTCATCGCAGCAATCATCGCCCTTCTGATTTACAACAATCTGATTCGGCTCCTGGTCCGGTCCGAATCGGCATGGTCGGACATTGAGGCTCTCCTCAAGATGCGTCACGATATGGTCCCCAACCTATTGGAAACGGTGAAGGACTATGCCTCCGATTAGAATTGGGACATTCGAACACATCGCGAATTGGCGTTCGGCCGCGGCAGGGACGACCTTCGACGAAGTCCGCGTCGAGGCGGAGAACCAATTGACGGGAGCGCTGCGCCATTTGTTGGCCATGGCGGAAGAACACCCGCAACTGCGCGCCTCCGAGGAGTTTCAAGCGCTCGAACAGAATCTGAAGACGGTTGAGGATTCGCTCAGGAATGCGCGGCGCGATTACAACGCCACTGTCCGCGATTACAACCGGCGGGTTCGGATGTTTCCGGGCAATCTCCTGGCGGGCCTGCTGGGACTCCAGCCGAAGCCGCTCTTCGAACTCTCCCCCGTGGAAGCGAAAGACAGCGTAGCAGTGAAATCCCACGAGCTTTCGTAACGGCGGCGCGCCCGTTTTTTCCGCGCCGGTGTCGGGATAAGGAACCAACCCGGTTCACACAAATCTCTCGATTCGCTGACCCAGCGCGCTGCCTGGCGGCTATTTTGCAGGTTTGGGATTGCCCGGAGGCGGGGCGGCTTCGGCGGGTTTGGTTTCGCTTCCGCCTGTGGGCACAGCATCGGGTTTGTCCCCAGCGCCTTTGCCGCCGGTCGTGGTAGGCAGGTATTGCACAATCACCGAGATCCTGCGATTCGAAGCGTTCGTCGGGTCTTCCGGATGGCGCAACTGGCGGTCGGCGAAGCCGCGAACCTGGCCCACCTGGTCCACTCGTAAGCCATTGGCTTGCATGATCTTGCGGGCGGAGTTGGCGCGGTCGGCGGAGAGCTCCCAGTTGCTGTAGGAGGCGTCACCGCTGTATGGTCTGGAATCGGTATGGCCTTCAATCAGCATGCTGTTGGGCAATTTGCCCAACTCGACCGCCAGCGTGCTCAGCAACTGGCTGCCGCTTTCGGTGGGAACCGGCTTGCCGGATTCAAAGAAGATGCCGGCTTCATTCTCCAATAACTCGATGCGCAGCCCGTCGGCAGTGATGGTGATTTCCACGTGGTCCTTTAGGTTGTGGAAGTTCGGCATTGCCTTCAGCGCTTGCTGGAGCTTTTCGCGCAGCTTGCTCATATCGTCCTTGGGAACCTCGATGGCATTCCCCAATCCGGCAACGGAGGTTCCAATCTGCTTGCCGGTTCCGGTGGGGTTGTTGAAGTACGCGCTAATCGCTTTTTTCACTTCCTCGTCCTGGCCCATCAGCCACAGCACGATGAACAGCGCCATCAGGGCGGTGACGAAGTCCGCGTAGGCGACCTTCCATGCGCCGCCGTGATGCCCACCGTGTCCAGCGGCTTTTCGCCGGATGACAATGATCGGCCGGGCTTTTTCGGCTCCTGGGGTTTCGCTGGCCATGGTTTACGCCGCCTTGCTGGCCACCTGGCCGCCGCCGCGGCAGGCGGTCTCCATCTCCTTGAACGACGGGCGCACCTCGGAGGGGATCGAGCGGCGCGCCAGTTCCACCGCCAGGATGGGGCTCATCCCCTTGACGAACGCCAACGCGGCTATGCGCAGGAAGCTGTAGTAGTTGGCTTCCGCCTCGATCTGCTTACCCATGGCCGCAGCCAGCGGGCCGAAGACGCCGTAACACAACAGGATGCCCAGAAACGTGCCAACCAGGGCCGAGGCTACCTTGTGGCCGATCTCCTCCTTGGGGCCTCCCAACGAGCCCATGGTGATGACGACGCCCAGCACCGCTGCCACGATTCCCAGCCCAGGCAGGGCATCCGCCATGGTGGCGAGCGCCGAGACCGGTTCGCCCGCTTCCCGGTGGTGGACTTCCAGATCCGCTTCCATCATGTTGTCGATATCCACGGGATCCACGCCGCCCGAACAGGCCATGCGCAGGGTGTCGCAAAGAAAAGCCACCGCGTGATGCGATTTCATGAAATCCGGGTATTTGCTGAAAATAGGGCTCTTCTCGGGGTTATCCACCTCCTCTTCGATCTTGGCGGTGCCCGCTTTGCGAGCATGGTTGTACAGCTCGAAAAGCATCTTGAGGTTGGTGAGGTAAAAGGCCTTGGTGTAAGCTCCGCCGGCGAAGATCCCCGCCAACCCTTGGCCGATGCGAATCAGCAGGGGAAGCGGATTGGCCACCACGAGGGTCCCGATGGCCGCCCCCAGGATGATGAGCAGCTCGGCCGGCTGCATCAGAACCAGAAACTTGCCGTGCTCCATCGCATAGCCAGCCGCGATGGCGCCAAACACCACGACAATTCCGATGATGGAAATCATTGGATCAATTTGTTATGCCAATGAATCTATCGGTAGAGCGGCGGATTACTTTAGGCGGCGGGGCCCCCCCGAAAATTGGCCTTGCAATTCCAGGCACTTGCCTGGAAAAATAGGGCTTTGGCAAAGACTATGCGCGTACGCGTGTTGGGTATCGTACTGGCCGGCGGGAAAGGAACGCGGCTCTACCCGTTGACCAAGGAGCGGGCCAAGCCGGCCGTTCCGTTCGGAGGCAAGTACCGTATCATCGACTTCGTGCTCAGCAACTTCATCAACTCGGGCATCTATTCGATCTACGTGTTGACGCAGTTCCGCAGCCAGTCGCTGTTGCAGCACCTGAGCGAAGGCTGGCAGTTCGGCACCCTGCTGAAGTCGCAGTTCATTATTCCGGTGCCCGCGCAGATGCGGTCTCCGGGCGAGACCTGGTACCAGGGAACAGCCGACGCCATCTACCAGAACATGAACCTGGTGGAGCAGGCCGACCCGGACGCGGTGGCCATCTTCGGCGGCGACCACATCTACCGGATGAACCTGAACAATATGCTCGATTTTCACCTCGACAAAGGCGCCGAGGTCACCGTGGCTGCGATCCCGGTCCACAAGCGGCATGCTTCCGAGTTCGGCGTCATCGAAGCCAACGAGGACGGCCGCATTCTGGCGTTCCACGAGAAGAACCCTACCGCGCCAACCATCCCGGGCGACGACACCCGGGTGTACGCCTCCATGGGCAACTACATCTTCTCCACCCGCAGCCTGTTGCGCCTGCTGGCAGACGATGCGGCGGAGGAAGCCAGCAGCCACGATTTTGGGCGCGATATCCTGCCCAAGCTGGCCGGCCAAGCGAAAATCTACGCGTACGATTTCCAGGACAACCGCATTCCCGGCGAACCAGCCGATTCCGAACCCTACTGGCGCGACGTAGGAACCATCGAGGCCTATTACGAGGCCAACATGGACCTGCGCACGATTACCCCCGCGCTCAACCTATACAACCCGGAGTGGCCCCTGCGCAGCGCCAGCTATGCCGACCCTCCGGCCAAGTTCACCTTTGACGACGCCAACCGCCGCGGCCAGGCCATCGACAGCATCGTCTCCGGCGGCTGTCTTCTCTCGGGCGGGATGGTGCGTGCCTCCATTCTGTCGCGCGGCGTGCGCGTGCATTCCGGCGCGATAGTCGATGAGTGCGTGATCCTGGACAACTGCGATATCGGCCGGCGCTCGAAACTGCGGCGGGCCATTCTCGACAAGAACGTCCGCGTGCCGGAGGACACCCAAATCGGCTACGACCTGGAACACGACCGCCAGTTCCATCACGTCACCGAAAGCGGCATCGTGGTGGTGGCGGGCGAACGCACCCCGGTGGAGATTTCGTCATTGGTGCTTTGACGCGGTCTCACGCGACCGATGGAACAACACATCCTGGCATGGATCACCGAGTACGGTTACGCGGCCATCATCGGCCTGCTGATGCTGGGAATTGTCGGCCTGCCGGTGCCGGATGAGACGCTGCTGACCTTCACCGGGTACCTGGTGTTCCGCGGCAACCTCCACTTGCCGCTGGCGTTCGCGGCCGCGCTCACCGGCAGTGCTTGCGGCATCACCATCAGCTACCTGCTCGGCCGCACCTTCGGGCTCAAACTGATTCATCGCTACGGGCGCTACGTTCGCATCACGGAAGATCACGTGGAAAAGGCGCACGTCTGGTTCCGCAAAGCTGGCCACTGGAGCCTCACCGTGGGCTATTTTATCCCTGGCGTGCGTCACCTGACCGCTTACGCGGCGGGCATGAGCGACCTCGAAGCTCCCCAATTCGCCCTGTTCGCCTACACCGGCGCCGTTCTCTGGGTGTCGGCGTTTCTGTCGCTGGGCTACTTTCTGGGCGACCGATGGGAAGCCGTCGAACGGAACGTCCACCATTACCTGGTTTACCTGACGCTGGCGGGGATCATGGCGCTGGCGGGTTACTGGGTTTGGCGAAAGCGGCGGGCGCGAGCCAGGTGAGAGTCAGCGACACCACCACCACCCACGGGTATAATAGCCCTGTGTCGGAATCCGCCTTGAAAGCATTCGTTGCTAGGCCTGTGCCGACAGTTCGCGCTGAGGAACTGAGGCGTGTGTGGTCCTTTTTGGCGTCCGACCAAAGTCGAATCCAGGCCCAGAGGTCGGTCAGCTTGAGCGTCGTGGCCGGTCTGTGCGGGCCGAAAACGGACGCGCTTGCAGTGTGGTTTCGGGCGACCCTTATCCAGGCTTTATTGCGGCGAGGTCGATTGGACCGATGGCGAGATGGGAGCAGCTTGCAAGACAAGGTCTTCGAGGTGGCAGCAAGATTCCCGCTTCCAAAAGGGCCGGCCGAGGCCGATCTTGACGCCTTGGTTGCCGCAATGGAGTAGTTCGGGCCGCCCCAGTGGCGCTGTCTGGCCGACTGGTATGGTTCCGGGTCGACATCATTGCGCTGGCGGGCTACCTGATTTGGCGAAGGTCGCGGGCGCGAGCCAGGTGAGAGTGAGCGCCACCGTCACCACCACCACGCAGCCAATCACGTTGTACCAGAGATAGGAAATGTTGCCGCGCAGGAACGTCCAGAAAATCGCGGCTTCGCCCGCCAGCATGCCCAGAAACACGGCGCTGCCGCCAACCCTCTTGAAGGCGAAAGCCACCACGAAGCAGCCGAGCAGCGAGCCGTAGAACAGCGATCCAACCACGTTGACGGCCACGATCAGCGATCCGAGCTTTTTGCCCCAGCCCGCGAACGCGACCGCATAGGCGCCCCAGAACAAGGTGGCCCAGCGGGAGGCCGTCAGATAATGATGATCGCTGGCGCCGCGGTGGAAGTGCCGGCGGTATATATCCACCACGGTCACGGTGGCGAGCGAGTTGATTTCGCCAGAACTGGCGGACATAGTGGCGGCCATGATCACCGCAATTACCAGCCCCACAATCCCCACCGGAAGGTAGCGCGTTACAAACGAGAGGAAGATGTAGTTGGTGTCGCTAAAGCCCTTCTCACCATGGTTCTTGTCCACCAGGCGCGCGGCGCTGGCGCGGGCTGCATCGAGCGATTGCTGCGCGCCGCGGTAATCGGCCAAGCCCCGCGCGTGCGCCGCACCGTCGCCGGCCTTATGCGCCTGGGCAAGCGACAGGGCGGCTTCCCGGCGCCGCTCAAACGCTTCGTGATAGCGTGTCTCGACGCCCGTGTACTCGCTCGACTGCGAGATGCGCGCCAGCTCGGTGTGCTGGAACAGCACTGGCGGTTCGACGAACACATAGAAGACGAACACCATGGCGCCGATGAACAGGACGAAGAACTGCATCGGAATCTTGGCCACGGCGTTGAACAGCAGGCTGAGCCGGCTTTCCGCGATCGAGCGGCCGGTGAGGTACCGCTGCACCTGCGACTGGTCGCACCCGAAGTAAGACAGAAACAGAAACGTGCTGCCTATGAGACCGCTCCAGATATTGAAGCGGTCGTTCCAGTCGAAGTTGGTGGTGACGGCGTTGAGTCGCCCCGCCGCGCCTGCCAGAAACACCGCGTCGCCGAACGACACCGAGTGCGGCAGCAGCACGATGACGGTCACCAGCGCAATCAGCAGCCCCAGGAAGATGACGCCCATCTGCTGCACGTCCGACCAGGTGACGGCCTTGATGCCGCCGATCACGGTGTAACTGACCACGGTCGCGCCCATCAGCAGCGTGGTAGCGCGCTCCGGCCATCCCAGAATCACCGACAGCACGATGGCTGGCGCATAGATGGTGAGCCCCGCGGAGATGCCGCGCTGGCAGAGGAAGATAACACTAGCCAATGCGCGCGTCTTGGCGTCGAACCGGTTTTCCAGGTATTCGTACGCGGTATAGACGCGGGCGCGATAAAACGCCGGCACCACCACTGCACAGACCACGATCATGGCGATGGGCAGGCCGAAGTAAGCCTGCACGAAGCGCATGCCATCTACGTAAGATTGGCCGGTGGTGGAGATGAACGTGATGGCGCTGGCTTGCGTGGCCATGATGGAGAGCGCCATGGCGTACCACGGCATGGTCTTGCCGGCGAGCAGGTACCGGTCCACCGTGTTGCTGCCGCGGCTGCGGTACAGGCCGTAGGCGATGATGGACACCAGCGAGGCGAGCAGGACCACCCAATCCAGGGCTCTCATCGGTAGGCACGCGTGAAAAAGTATGCCGCCAGAATCACGCCCGCAAGGTAGATCAGCACCGCCACGTAGACGCGCCGCCAGCTACCTAGAAACGGCGGCGGCGAGTCCGGCACATCGGGAAGCTCCGGCATGTGAGGCAGTGTAACACGGGAAGAATGTGGCGCAGGCCGCTGTGATGGGCCGGCCGTGGTCGCGCCGCCGATGCGGCATCGACCGCCGGGAAAACAGGAGAAAAGCAGGCTAATAACTTTTTTCTCACTTTTCTTGTTCGCAGCGAGGATATGGCCTGCTTAGATGTTCTAGTACCACTACATTCAGGCCTTGAGTACCAAAATCAAGCGGATCTCGTTCCTTCTTGCGCTACGCTCGATGTGGAAGAGGAATCGGGAAAATGAAAAACCTATTGCTGGCGGGAGTCTTGCTGCTGCCGTTCGTTGCCAGCGCGAGCCAACTGTGCTCGACGCAAACAGATTGGTCCTTTTTGACGTGGTCCGGTGCCGGTTTTTCTTGCGAGGCTGACGACCTTGTGTTCTCAAGTTTCTCGGTCAACAACGTCCCCGGCAACATGGCCCTGAACTTTTCGACGAACGCCTCTGGCAGCATGATCTCCCTGAACCTCGTCAACGGGACCTTTGCCCAGAGCTTTAGTTTTAGCTACGAAGTCACGCTCGACGACACTGCGTCTCCGGCGGATAACGAACCCCTATGGGTCATCAATACGGCCTCTGCCGCGGTTCAAGCCGTAACTGGTGCGAATGGAACGCTTGAGAAGCAGGTCTATCAAACTCAGGGTGGGACCCTGATTGGCACTGACGTCTACACCCAGAGTGGCAACACTGGCGGGGACATCGGTCCGATTCCTATTAATTTGACTTCGATCTTCATAGTCGATTCGTTCAGTTACGGGAGTGGGACTTTCCTCGACGCCAGCAACACCTTCACCCAAGATCCAATTCCGGAACCCTCCACGATGGTGCTGCTCGGTGGCGCACTGATCGGCATGGGTTTGATTGGCCGCAAGCGCCGCAAGAGCAGGTAGGATATTGCGTCCCCGCGCCGGCAGCGGCTGTCATCGGACAACATAGGGCGAAAGCTCCGGCGGTCCTTGCCAGGGAGCGTGGAGCACCCAGACCCGCCGGCCGCCGAAATAGCGCAACAACTCTTCGGGACGGTCCGTCTCCCACGCCCACACCACGTCCGCCTTGTCGATTTCGGGATCGTTGTAGACCCACTGCTCGAAAGGATTGTCGCCTTTGTTCCATCGGACGAGGATCAGATGCTGCCCGCCCAGCCGTCGCAGTTTGTCCAGGACATCTGCTCGATGGGTGCCACCGGGCAAGCTGTAGCACCATGTCATGGGAAAATCGGGCGGATGGTACGGCAGCGGCTGTGCCAAAACGCGGGCGGCCACCATCGCGGCACAGATGAGCGGTATCCCTCGGACAAGCGCCATTCCTGACGATTGAGTCCGGCGCCTCCACAAACAGAGATGGCGCATGGACTGGAGCAAAATCGCATAGAGCAGCGCGGTCGCCGGAGCTGCGTAGTGCGGATAGAACCAGATGCTGACTCCCAGCCCCGCCAGGAACACCACGCCCGCAACCAGCAGAAAGCGGATTCTCCTATCCCTAAGTACCCAAGGCAATGCGAGGAGGGGCAGGGTCAGAACCGGGCCGAGGTAAAACAACCAAAAATCCCGGATCTTGATCGCAGTCGCCCATAACCAGCCTGGGATGGATCGGGTGCTGCGATAGTAATCCATCTCCGCACGCGTGTAGAAAGCCCGCAAGGCTGCGTTACGATAGACCGGTTCCGGTTTGGCGGGCGATTGCCAGATGAAATACGGCGCCATCGCATACGTGTTTCGCTGCAATTGCTGCGGCGATTGCAATGGGTTACCCGTGACCCGCGACCAATAATAGAGAGTGGCCGCGCATCCGATCGAAAGCGCCACTAACATCGGCAGCGCGACGCGGAAAACGGACACTCTAAGGGGAGGACGCTTTCCGCCGAACGCCCAGACAGCCAGAGCCACGGCGACAGGCAGAGCGAGAACGAATCCCTCGTAGGGGCGTGAGTTCGCCAGAACGATCAGTCCCAGCGCCATCGGCAAGGCATCGCGGATGCGCTGTTTGCGGATGAGCCGTGGCAGCGCGCCCAGCACCAGTGCGCCCCCAAGCGCCGGTACTGCACCACCGTAGTAGGTGTTCATCCAATACCCGAAAATGCCCAATCGCGCAACCGCGAGCAAGCCGCCCAGCAGCGCCCACGTTGGCGGGAGCCACGCCTGCAGCATCCAGCAGAGGGCCGCGCACATCAAACCAACGCTCAGCCAGACTCCGGCCCAAGGATGTCCAGTGACGATTTTCCCAGCCGCGAGAAAGAGTCCTTGCGCGGGAAAGTACATCGACATGTAAGTCGGCTGCTGGAGAATGTGCGGACTCTCGAAATGAGTCCACATCGGATGCGCGGGGTTAGTAAGGCGGCCGAGGGCGAACGTATCGCCCGCCAGCAAATAGCCGAAATCGTCGGCGATCCAGGGCAGACGCGGAGGCAGAATTGGCAGCAGCGCGGTACGGATCACCAGCGGCAGAATTCCCACCGTGACGATGGCTAACTTACGCCGCCTGGCGAGCCAGTGAAACCAGCCGAAACTGCGAAACCATTTCCTGCGCGAATGGGGATACCGCAGCGCGCTCCGCACCAGGAAAATGACCGCCAGCGCTTCCACGACATACAAAAAGTACCGGATGACAGTTGCCAGAAGCGTCCCCAGGAAGAATATCATCTGACGCGGTCCAATCCGGCACTATTCGATCTCAGGCGCATCTCTGTAAAGGAACATTGTAGGCGCAATCGCGCCGGATCTCTGTTGCGGGCAGGTTGGCAGGCGGAAGCGCCTGCCCCACTTTGTTGTCGCAGACGTGTGGGGCAGGCGCTTCCGCCTGCCAACCGCCCCTACTTGCCCACGGTCTTCTCGACCAGTTCCTGCGCGGCGGTTTGAATCTGTCGCAGGTGGGTTTCACCGGCGAAGCTTTCGGCGTAGATCTTGTAGACGTCCTCGGTGCCGGAAGGACGCGCGGCGAACCATCCGCGGCGGGTAACCACCTTGAGTCCGCCCAGCGGCGCACCATTCGACGGCGCACGGTTGAGCTTGGCCTCGATGGGATCGCCGGCAAATTCGGTGGCAGTCACCTGCTCCGGCGAGAGCGCGGCCAGCCGCGTCTTTTGCTCCGGCGTGGCCGGTGCGTCGATTCGTTCGTAGACCGGGGCTCCGAATTGTTCCGTGAGCTTCTGGTAAATCTCGCCGGGATCGCGGCCGGTCCGCGCCAGCATTTCCGCCGCCAGCAAGCCGAGAATGAGGCCGTCCTTGTCGGTGCTCCACGGCTTGCCGTCGCGGCGCAAAAACGATGCGCCGGCGCTCTCTTCACCGCCAAAGCCGAGCGAGCCATCGAGCAACCCGTCCACGAACCACTTGAAACCGACCGGCACTTCGAACAGCGGATGGCCCAGGTGGCCGGCCACGCGGTCGATCATGCTGGAGGAAACCATCGTCTTGCCCACGCCCGCGTTCTCTTTCCAGCCCGGTCGGTTGAGAAACAGGTAGGAAATGGCGGCCGCCAGGTAATGGTTCGGATTCAGCAGACCCGCGCTGCGCGCCACAATGCCATGGCGGTCGTGATCCGTGTCGCAGGCCCACGCCACATCGAATTTGTCCTTGAGCGCGATTAATCCAGCCATGGCGTAGGGCGAAGAACAATCCATGCGGATGGCGCCGTCCCAATCGAGCGTCATGAAGCGGAAGGTGGCATCCGCCCAATCGTGCCGGATGGTGATGTCGAGGCCGTAACGTTCGGCGATGCGGCCCCAGTATGCGATGCCCGCGCCGCCCAGCGGGTCGGCGCACAGTGAGAGGCCCTCGGAGCGGACGGCCTCGAGATCCAGCACCGCGCCCAGATCGTTGACGTAGCTCGAAACATAATCGAAGCGCTGTGTCGCGGCGATGGCGCGGGCGTACGGGATGCGGCGCACGGGCCGCAAGCCATCGGCCAGGATGGCGTTGGCGCGGTCCTGGATCTTGCCGGTTACTCCGGTATCGGCGGGCCCTCCGTTGGGCGGATTGTACTTGAAACCACCATCCCTGGGCGGATTGTGCGAGGGCGTGACGACGATGCCGTCGGCGAATCCGGACGTGCGGCCGGCATTGTATGTCAGAATGGCATGCGAGAGCGCAGGCGTGGGCGTGTAGCCAAGATCGATATCGACCATCGCCGCCACGCCGTTGGCGGCCAGCACCTCCAGCGCCGTGGCCGATGCCGGCTCGGAGAGCGCGTGCGTGTCCTTGGCCAGAAAAAGCGGCCCATCGGCGCCGTTTTCGTGGCGCAATTCACAGATCGCCTGGGTGATCGCCAGTATGTGGTCCTCGTTGAAGGAACCGTCGAGCGACGACCCGCGATGTCCCGACGTGCCGAAGCTGACTTTCTGCGCCGCCACGGAAATGTCGGGTTTGGCCGTGTAGTAGGCCGTGACCAGGCGCGGCAAGTTTTCGAGCTCGTCTTCGCGGGGAGGCTGACCGGCACGCGGATTGATTGCCATGGAGAATAACTTAACCGTTTTGGCGGAGCCAGTGCAAATGGTAGGGCATGCTTTAGCTCGCCCGTTTATTGAATTTTTTGTTTTAGGGCAAGCTAAAGCATGCTCTACCTGGGCGTTTTTCGGAGGATACTGGAACGTATGCGTCCATTCCTTAGCGTGCTTCTGCTGGCGGCCTCGTTCGCCAGTGCCCAGACGGGTCCTCTGCTGTTGCGCAAACCGGCGTTGAGCAAGACCCAGATCGTGTTCACCTTCGCTGGCGATTTGTGGAGCGTGCCGCGCGAAGGCGGCCAGGCGCGGCGGCTCACCGCGGCCCCGGGAGTGGAAACGTCGGCGGTGTTCTCACCCGATGGATCGACCATCGCCTTCACCGGCGAGTATGACGGCAACGTGGACGTCTTCACCATACCGGCCGCGGGCGGCGTGCCCCGGCGGCTGACTTTCCATCCGGGCCGCGACGTGAGCGTGGGTTGGACGCCGGACGGCAAGCGCGTGCTGTTCAGTTCGCACCGCGCGGTGCCCAACGATGGCGACCGCCTATACACGATAGCGGTGGAAGGCGGCGGCCTGCCGGAGGAATTGCCGCTGCCGATCGCCGAAGAGGGTTCCTACTCGCCCGACGGTTCGCACCTGGCCTACGTGCCGCTGTTCCAGTGGCAGGATGCCTGGAAGCGGTACCGCGGCGGCCAGACGCGCAAAATCTGGATCGCCGATATGGCGGATTCGAGCGTGGTCCCGATTCCGCGCGAGAATTCGAACGACTTCAATCCGATGTGGGTGGGCGACCGGATCTATTTCCTCTCCGACCGCGAAGGGCCGGTGACGCTGTTCTTTTATGACGTCAAATCGAAGAAAGTCACCCGCGCCATCGAAAACCAGGGCCTCGATTTCAAATCGGCTTCGGCGGGACCGGGCGCCATCGTGTATGAACAGTTCGGCTCGCTGCATTTGTATGACCTGAAGAGCGGGCGGACCAAGGAGGTCGCGGTCACCCTGGCCGGCGATCTGCCGGAGGTGCGGCCGCACTACGTCAACGTCGCCAAGCGGCTCACCAATCCCGACATATCGCCCAACGGTGCGCGGGCAGTCTTCGAAGCGCGGGGCGAGATCATCACCGTTCCGGCCGAAAAGGGCGACCCGCGCAACCTGACCCAGAGCCCGGCGGTGATGGAGCGGGAGCCACGCTGGTCGCCCGATGGCCAGAGCATCGCGTACCTTTCCGACGAATCGGGCGATTACGCGCTGCACGTGCGCAACCAGGATGGTACGGGCGAAGTGAAGAAGATCCCGCTCGGCGATAAGGCGTTCTATTCCTCGCCCGATTGGTCGCCGGACAGCAAGAAGATCGCGTACCTGGACAACCACAGCCATCTCTTCTATATCGACCTGGAGCAGAAGAAACCGGTGCTGGTGGAGACGGATTACTACGCCAACGGCAATGGACTGGCCCCCTCGTGGTCGCCGGACAGCCAGTGGCTGACGTACTCGAAAACGCTGAAGAGCCATATGCGGGCGGTTTATCTCTACTCGCTGGCGGACGGCAAGACCACGCAGGTGACCGACGGCATGAGCGACGCCGAAAGCCCGGTCTTCGACAAGAACGGCAAATACCTGTACTTCACCGCCAGCACCAACTCGGGCGCGTCGATGGAGCCGGACATCCAGAGTTTCTCCCGGCCGGTGACGGCCAGCGTGTACGTAGTGGTGCTCTCGAAGGCCGAGGCCTCGCCTCTGGCGCCGGAGAGCGACGAGGAGAAGAAGCCAGACGCCAAGAAAGACGAATCGAAGAAGGACGACGCGAAGGACGCCAAGAAGGACGACGCGAAAAAAGACGACGCCAAGAAGGACGATAAGGACAAAGACAAAGACAAGAGCGCGGAAAAGGTAGAAGTGAAGGTGGATCTGGAAACCATCGGCCAGCGCATTTTGCCGCTGCCGATGCCGGCGCGACGCTACGTTGGACTTGCCACAGGCAAGGATGGCGTGGTCTATGCGGCCGAAGCGCCTGCACCGGGAACGCCGGGGCCAGTCGCCATGACCATCCATCGTTTCGATCTGAACAAGCGCAAGGCGGACACCGTGCTGAGCGGCGTCAGGAACGTGCAGGTATCGTTCACCGGCGAAAAGCTGCTCTACCAGCAGGGCGACAAATGGACCATCGCCGATGCGCCGGCGCCGCCCGGGGACGCCCCCGACGCGCCGCCGGCCAAGCCGGGGAACGAGAAGGCGCTGAAAACCGCAGACCTGGAAGTGAAGGTGGACCCGGCCGCGGAATGGAAACAGATGTTCCACGAGGCGTGGCGGATCGAGCGCGATTTCTTTTACGACCCTCATTACCATGGCCTGGACCTCGGAGCCGCCGAAGAGCGTTACGGCGCCTACCTGAGCGGCCTCGCATCGCGCGACGATTTGAACTACCTGTTCACCGAGATGCTCGGCAACATCACGGTGGGGCACATGTTTCTGCACGGCGGCGACCAGCCGGAGGTGAAGCACGTTTCCACCGGGCTGCTGGGTGCCGACTACAAAATCGAAAACGGGCGCTACCGTTTCGCCCACGTGTTCAACGGCGAGAACTGGAACCCCGATACCAAGGCGCCGCTCACGCAGCCCGGCGTCAATGTGAGCACCGGGGATTATCTGCTGGCGGTGGACGGACGGGAGCTGCGCGCCGCGGACAACATTTACAGTTTCTTTGAGGCCACGGCGGGCAAGACCGTGGTTCTGAAGGTGGGCGCCGACGCAACCGGCGCCAACGCGCGCGAGGTAAAGGTTGTGCCGGTGGGCGACGAATTCGGGCTACGGCACCTGGAGTGGATGGAAGAGAACCGGCGCAAAGTGGACCAGGCCACCCATCACCGCGTTGCTTATGTCTACATGCCCGACACTGGTAGGGGTGGTTACACCAACTTCATGCGCTACTTCTTCGCGCAGGTGGACAAGGAGGCGGTGATCATCGACGAGCGGTTCAATCACGGCGGAGCTTTGGCGACCGATATCATCGAGTATCTCCAGCGTAAGCCAATGAGCCTGGTAACCACGCGCGACGGCGCGGATTCTGTCCAGCCGCAAGGCGCCATCTTCGGGCCCAAGGTGATGATCATCAATGAATTCGCGGGCTCCGGCGGGGACGCCATGCCGTGGTACTTCCATCGCGCGGGCGTGGGCAAGCTGATCGGCGAGCGCACCTGGGGCGGCCTGGTCGGGCTGAGTGGCTTCCCCGAACTGATGGATGGTGGCGTGGTATTCGCGCCAAACTTCGCGGTCTGGAATCCGAACGGAACTTTCGACGTGGAGAACCACGGCGTGACCCCGGACATCGAAGTGCAACTCGACCCTGCGGCGGTGCGGCAAGGCCACGATCCACAGCTCGACAAGGCCATCGAAGTGGTGATGCAGGAACTGACCGCCAATCCCCCGCCGCAGTACAAGCGGCCGCCGTATCCGAACTACCAGAAGAAATAGTGAGCGCTCAGTAACAACTGAACCAACCGCTCCCTTTGGCCGCGGCTCCGTTTTGCTTTCAGCGCCGCGACCGCAGGGAGCGGTCGCGCCGGCCATGGAGCCGGTGATTTCATGACAGGTCTTGAGAGTCCATTGCCTCGTTTTGCACAATCATGTTAGGGTGAGGTGTAAGAATCCTGGAAGCATTCCCGGGAGCACTACTTCCTAATTAGGAGAACCGATATGCCATTAGTGTCGTTGCGGCAGGTCCTCGATGAGGCCGCCAAGGGTGGGTACGGAGTTGGCGCGTTCAACGTCAACAACATGGAGCAGATTCAAGCGATCATGGAGGCGGCCCGCGAGACCAAGTCGCCGGTCATCATTCAGGCCAGCCGGGGCGCTCGCGCCTACTCGCAGGACCGGTTTTTGTATCACCTGATGCTGGCGGCCACCGAGCTGTATCCGGAGATTCCGACCGTGTTGCATCTGGACCACGGTAACAGCCCGGAGACTTGCCTGAGCGCCATCGAGATGGGCTTCACCAGCGTCATGATGGATGGCTCGCTGCTGCCGGATGGTAAGACGCCCTCGAGTTTCGAGTACAACGTGGAGGCCACCCGCAAGGTGGTCGAGGCGGCGCATGCCAAAGGCGTGACCGTGGAAGGCGAAATCGGCTGCCTGGGTGGCATTGAAGACGGGCACGGCGCGGGTCTCGACGGCCTGAGCCACCTGACCGATCCCGCGCAGGCGGTGGATTTTGTCAAGGCCACCGGTTTGGACGCGCTGGCCATCGCCATCGGCACCAGCCATGGCGCTTACAAATTCTCCAGCAAGCCGACCGGCGAGACGCTCAAAATGGAGCGGCTGATCGATATTCACAAGCGGTTGCCCGGCGTCCACCTGGTGATGCACGGCTCTTCCAGCGTGCCGCAGGATTTGCAAGATATCATCAACAAGTACGGTGGCAAGCTGAAGCCGACCTGGGGCGTGCCGGTGGAAGAAATCCAGCTCGGTATCAAGAACGGCGTGCGCAAGATCAACGTGGACACCGACAGTCGGCTGGCCATCACCGGCGCGATCCGCAAAGTATTCTTCGAGAAGCCCGAGGAATTCGATCCCCGCAGCTACCTGAAGCCGGCGCGCGAGGCCATGAAGAAAGTGGTGGCGTTGCGCATGACCCAGTTCGGCCAGGCCGGCCACGCCAACGACTACAAGCCGCTCAGCCTGGAAACCATGGCGAACAGCTACGCCGCGCAGCCCGTGGCAGTGTAAGTTGGCGTAACGCCGGCGGTCTTGCCGCCGGTTCTTTGCGAGCCATGCCGCCCCACCAGCGCCTCACGTGTTCTTCTGCATCGCGGCGACAATCGCATCCGGCACGCCGGCCTGCTTCAGTTTGAGCAGGTCGTCGTCGCCGAGCGCGAAGCGGTTGGGCTCAGTGGCGATCAATTTGAGGATGTCCTCGTCGGCCACGTTGCCCTGCACCAGCCGGATCACCAGATCGTTGGTGAATATGATTCCCGTCCGCACCGGCTTGGCCGGCTGCGTGTCCTTTTGCGTCTGCTTCTCCCAGGCCACCACGCGCCGGGCCAGCGCCTGCGCCAGCGACTTGTTCGTCTGGCACTGCGCCACCGCGTCGGTGACCAGCCGGCTGTCGCGGAGCTTGCCGGTTTTGTCGAACGCCTCCAGCGCATGATTGTAATTCTGCACCACCATATACGCGATGCCGAGGTCGTACCACGCCGCGGCGACGGTCTTTGCATTGGCGTGGCACGATTCGGCATTGGCTAGCGCCGCCTTCAGTAGGCCCTTGTAGTCGGCTGCCTTGAAGAGGTCGAACTCCGCGCGGAGGTTGCAGTCCTTGTCGTCCATGAACGACACTTCCTCGGCGTCGATCCACGGCTCGTACAGGCGCCGGGTCTGGCCCAGCGCCTGGAGCCGCGCGATCCCCATCAGATCCGCCGGAGCGGGCCACTCGGGCTGGGTGCTCGAGGATTCATTTTGTCTTGCCGGGTCGGCACGCAGACTCTGCATCGCCAGTTCCTCGCCGCTCGCCCAGTCCTTCACGTGCAAGGTGGCCAGAAAGTGCCCCACGGTTCGCGAGATGTGCGTCGCCGGAAGGCCCGAGCCGATGATCGGTGGGTCCGGCAGCGCCTGGCACTCCGAGATATCGATGGAGATTGTGACCACCGCCGTTACGCCCGGCTCGGCCTGCGCTACCAGCGGAATTCCGTGCGCCAGCAGATCCTGCCCCAACAGGCTCGAAAACTCTTTCGCGCACCTGCCGGTGACCTGACCGAGAATCACGCGGGCTCCAGCTATGCCTTCGCCGAGGATGGCTGGATGCGGCATTTTGACCTGGAGCTTCTTTTGGCCAATTGCCGGAGATGTTGCTATGAGCGGCAACAGGAGAATAAAGGAACAGCGATAGCAACGGCGCATTTCGGACCTCCATGGGTCGTTAAGATAAGAGCTATTCCGGAGCGGCAAACACCGCCTGCCTTCACTATGCGCTCTCCCGGAGCGCAACAGGCACATTTTTCGGCTGCTAGCCCTAAAGAGTAGTCCCATGAAAACGGGCCGGCGCACCGGCACTGGGAAAACCGCGGAACAGCGACAGACAGCGCAAAGGTGAGAGTCTCTCCCGCCGTAAGGCACTAACACAATCTGCAACCGAGCATGCTGGGGTCGCGATTCCGCCCATTTCCGTGGCTGCGCGCCGCTGCGTTGGTTGGTATGGCGCTTTGCGGCAATCTTTGGGCGCAAGCGCCCTACTACACCACCGCCAGCATCGTGAACGCCTCCGACTACTCACCGGGGCCATTCGCTCCGAGCTCCGTGCTCTCGCTGTTCGGCACCAACCTGGCCTGGACGACCGAGGCGGTTACCCCCGAAACTCTGGCCGCCGGTAGCCTGCCTACTCAACTGGCGGCGACTATCGTTTTCGTGGATAACGTGCCGGTGCCGCTGCTCTACGCTTCTCCCACGCAGATCAATCTTCTGGTGCCCGCCGAGCAAATCCCCGGCGATGTCACGGTAACCGTGGTACGCCAAGGTGTAAGCGGCCCGGCGGTGACCATCGCGCTGATCGATGCCGCCCCCGCGCTGTTCGTGTTGGATGGCAACTTCGCCATCGCGCAAGACTGGAACACCAACTACACGCTGATGACGCCCGACGCTCCGGCGCATGCAGGCGATATCGCCGTGCTGTATGCCACCGGGCTGGGTTATACGAATCCCCCGTGGGCATCCGGTGTGGTGGCGCAATCCGCCGCCTACATCACATGCCGGGGTAGCATGCAGGTGCTACTGAACGGCGCTGCCATCGATCCCAGTCTGGTCCTCTACGCCGGCGTCACGCCCGGATACTCCGGCTTGTACCAGATCAACTTCACCATCCCCGCGGACGCCGGCACGAACCCGGAAATCCGCGTCCGGATCGGAACGCAGGTCAGCATATCATCCATCAAGCTGGCAGTAGAATAAACCAAGCGAAGGCGGCGCGCGACACGCGGGGCAGGCGCATTCGCCCAGCTCGCGGTAGATCCAGGCGCGAATCGGCTTGGGTTCGCGGTCGACGGTGGCCAAGTTACACTAAGAGCTTATGAAGACGCGGACCATCGGGCTTGTGGTTCACGCAGTCGGCACCACCGGAGTGCTGCACCAACTGACCGGCGTGATTGCACAGCACCTGGGTGATATCACTTCCGTCGAGATTCTGGCGAACCGGCCCGAAGAGGCCCGCACGTATTTCGAAGTGATTCTGCCGGGAGGCGTCGATCCGCTGATCGAGGGACTGCGGGCCCTACCCATCGTGCGCGGCGTAGAGATCGTCAAGCCTCTCGAGACCGTATACGGCAAGCGCATCATCATCATGGGCGGCGGCGCGCAGGTGGGCCAGGTGGCCATAGGCGCGGTCTCCGAAGCCGACCGTCACAACATCCGCGGCGAACATATTTCGGTGGACACCATTCCGCTGGTGGGCGAGCAAAAACTGGCCGATGCCGTCCGCGCGGTGGCCCGCTTGCCGCGCGCCAAGGCGCTGGTACTGGCCGGATCGTTGATGGGCGGCGAAATTGAAACCGCGGTCCGCGAGGTTCGCGAACAGGGCCTGCTGGTCATCAGCCTGAACATGGCCGGCAGCGTTCCGGATGCGGCCGACCTGGTCGTCACCGACCCCGTACAGGCCGGTGTGATGGCCGTGATGGCGGTCGCCGAAACCGCCAAATTCACCATGGAACGCCTCAAGCGCCGCGTGTTCTAGCGGCGCTGTTTTCGGCGGCAATTCGCGCCCGAACCGGATACGATTGGCGGTCGTCACAAAACAGCCGATTTACGTTATCGTAGCCACATGAGGTCTATTTCACTCCACTCAGTTCGCGACCGTGCCGCTGCGGGCATGCTCGCTGTGCTCATGCTGGCTTTTGGCTCTTCCGGTGCCGGGGCCCAGGAAGCCAAGCCCGCGCCTACGCCGGCTCCTGCCGATGCGAAGCCCGCGCCTACGCCGGCTCCCGCCGATGCGAAGCCCGCGCCTGCGCCGGCTCCTGCCGATGCGAAGGATAAAGACAAAGACAAAGAGAAAGCCGGCGACAAGGAGGCTCCACTGCCCGCGGACGCGCACGTGGCGCAAAGCATTCAACTGGATGGCAAGCCGCTCCACTACACCGTCACCGTGGGCACGCTGCCCGTCTATGACGCCGGCAAGAAGACTGGGGAGGTGGTCTGCACCGCGTACACCGTGGAGGGCCAGGACCGGCCGGTCACCTTCGCGCTGAACGGCGGTCCGGGCGCGGCTTCCGTCTTTCTGAATTTCGGCGCCATCGGACCCAAGCGCATCGAGTTCGGCGTGGAGGGAGACAGCCCGTCGGATCCGGCGAAGTTAACCGACAATCCGGGTACCTGGCTGGATTTCACCGACCTGGTGTTCATCGATCCCATAGGCACCGGTTACAGCCGGTCGCTGGTTCCGGCGCTCGACGCCAAAATTCAGTTTTACGCCACCGATAACGACATTCATTACCTCTCGCGCATCATTTACGACTGGCTGGTCGCCAACGGGCGCGTGAGCTCGCGAAAATATTTCGTCGGCGAGAGCTACGGCGGCTATCGCGGCCCGCGGATCACACATTACCTGCAAACCCAGCTTGGCGTGGCGATGAATGGTGTGGTTCTGGTCTCGCCGTACCTGAATCCGGCGATCGAGGACAACGGCGACGTCTCCCCGGTTCCGTGGATGATGACGCTGCCGTCGATCACGGCGGCGCATCTGGAGCGCGAGCACAAGCTGACGCCGGAGGCCATGGCGACGGTGATTGCGTACACTCGCGGCGATTATGCCGCCGACCTGCTGAAAGGCCGCTCCGACCCGGAGGCGACGCCGCGCATCGTGAAACGCGTGACTGCGATGACCGGCCTGGAAGAGGAGTTTGTGCGGCGGGCCGGCGGGCGGTTGGACACCGGCGCCTATCTGCGCGAGGTCTTCCGCGAGAGCGGCAAGATCGGCAGCATATACGACTCGAACGTGACCGGGTATGACCCGTTTCCCTTCGCTCCGGAGCAGCGCACCAACGATCCAATGCTGGAGAGCATCATCGCGCCCACCACTACCGCGATGGTGGATTTTGTGACGCGTGTGGTTGGCTGGAAGACGGATGCGCGCTACAACACGCTCAGCCACGAGGTGGGCTCGCAGTGGGATCGCGACAGCCGCTCCCTGCGCATCGGCGCGGTGCCCGACCTACGACAGGCGGTGGCGGCCGACCCGAAATTGCGCGTCATCATCGCCCACGGCTGGAACGATCTCTCGTGCCCGTTCATGGGCTCGGTGCTGACGGTGGACCAGATGCCGTTGATGGGCGATCCAGCGCGTATCGCCGTGCGTGAGTATCCAGGCGGCCATATGTTCTACAGCCGTCCGGGCAGCCAGGCTGCCTTGCGCAAAGATGTGCAGGCGATGGTAAGCAAGCACTGAGTCCTGGTTGCGTAATAACCGTACCAACCTCCCTCAGAAGCCGTGGAAAAATCGGTTGGCAGGCGAAATCCGCTTCGGACCCGAAAACCGGGGCGCCTGCCCCACACGCCTGCGAGAACCTTCGACGGCAAAGTGGGACAGACGCTTTCGTCTGTCAACCTGCCCGTTCCGGTTTTTTCACGGCTCCCGATGCGCGTTTCAGAGCCGCGGCCGTGAGGGAGCGGTTGCCGGACGCAGCTTTCGCTACCGGCCCATTCGGAACGAATGCCACCAGGGTTGGGGCTGCGCCGCCGGCGGACGCACCAGGGCCGCATTCCCGCCCTCCACTACGATCCTCGGATTGTCGGTGAACACCAGGTCCGCCACGTCCTCGTCCATCTTGCGCTGGACCAGTTCGCGCGCCAGGTCAAGGCGCGGCGGCCGGTGCTCGAGATCGTGCGCGTCGCTGGCCACAAAATGCACCAGGCCGCGCGATAGCATCCGCCACGCCGCGTCCGCCGCCTTCGCGCCGAATCCTCCCTCCAGCGACTTTGCCGTGATCTGCACCAGGACGCCGCGCTCGCACCACTTCTCCAACTGGTCGACCTTCTGCGCCAACGTCGGGTTTCGCTCGGCATGCGCGATGATCGGATCCATCCCAGCGTCCGCCAGCCGTGCGAGCAGGTCCTCCGCGTGCGGAGGGAGCTGTCCGGCGAACTCCAGCAACAGGAAATTCTTGCCGTTCACCGTATACTTTCGCGGATTTGCCAGCGCATCCTGAATCGCGTCAAAGCTTACGTGCAATTCGCAGCCGCGATGAATTCGCGGCTTGCCGTCCAAGGCGCGATTGAGATCCTCCATCTGGCGATCGATCTCCTCCGCATCGGGCACCGATTCCGCGTTCGCATGAGGCGTGCCAACAATGTCCGTGGTTCCGCTCTCGCTCGCCATCCGCAGCATCGCGAGCGTGGTCTCGCGGGTATCCGCCCCGTCGTCCACGCCCCAGAAGATGTGACTATGAATATCTACCAATTCTTAAGATATACCGCAGATTCAAACGTCATGATGCACGGACCCGGCGATCGACGTGGCGCACGCACTCGTGCGTGCCGTGTCGAGATTCCTCTCGACACCTGCTCGCTCATGGGAACCCTGCGTCGGCACGAGTGCCGACGCGGCACGCACGAGTGCGTGCGCCACGTCGAAGCTATTTTCCGACAGGCCCCAGCTTCTTCAGCAGCCACGCCATGTTCCGTCCCAGCACTTTCATGGTGCGGATGCCTTCCTCGTCCTTTTCCACCTCGCCGGGTTCCCGCCCGATCCCGATGTTCCAGTAAGACGATCCCGGTATGATCATCTCGCTGATGAGAAAAAAGTGGTTCAGGGCATCGAACGCGTGCATCGCCCCCGCCCTGCGCACGGCGATCACCGCCGCCCCCACCTTACGGCGGAACATGCCGCCGTTGGCGCCGCCCACCATACAGGCGCGGTCGATCAGCGCTTTGATCTCCGGCGAGACGTCGGCCACGTAGGTCGGTGAACCCAGGAGAATGCCGTCCGCCTCCGCCATTTTTTCAATATAGGCGTTCCCGACATCGTTGCTCTGGGCGCACCGCCCGTCTTTGCGCGCCGAGCACTCGCGGCACGCCAGGCACCCGTGGATCTTCGATCCACTCAGCTCCACCAGTTCGGTTTCGATGCCTTCCTTTTCCACTTCGCCGAGCACATAGCGGAGCAAAATCGCGGTGTTACCGCCTCTTCTCGCACTGCCGTTGAAAGCGACCACCTTCATATCGGACCTTCCGTTTCTAAACTCCATTCTCTCTCCTGGCGGGTCTCGCGGCTGCGATAACCGACGATTCTGCACTGTAGTAGTCTAAGGGGAAATACGCTACACGATCGGAAAATCCTCAAACTACAAGCGCTAGTTCTGTTGGCCTTGCTCACGGCCGCGGCGCAAACGGGAGATTGACATGGACTTGACGCGTAGAGATTTGTTTAAGACCAGTCTGGCCGCGCCGGCTGCGGTTGTGGCGGCGACGGAGACCGCGATCAGCGACGAAGCCCTCGCCCAAGCCGCTCCGCTCTCGCCCGCGGCTCCCATATCCGGCCGGGAACGCCTGCTGCTCGATTTCGGCTGGCGCTTCCACCTCGGTCATGCCGCTGACGTGGCGCAGGATTTCAATTTCAGGGGCAACTTCTCCAAGACCGGAAACTTCGGCCCGGTCGGCACGCTGCTCTTCGACGACAACGACTGGCAGACCGTCGATCTGCCTCACGACTGGGCCATCGAATTGCCCTTCCAAAACGATCCAGCGCTCACCAGCAAGGGGTTCTATCCGCTGGGGCGCGCGTACCCGGCCACCAGCATCGGCTGGTATCGCCGCATCTTCGAACTCACGGCTTCGGACGCTGGCAAGCGCATCACCATCGAATTCGATGGCGCGTATCGCGAGGCCACCGTCATCTTCAACGGCTTCTACATTGGCAGGCACATCGGCGGCTATGATCCGTTCAGCTTCGACGTAACCGATTTTGCGACTCCCGGCGGCCGCAATGTGCTGCTGGTCCGCGTCAATGCGACCGAAAGCGACGGTTGGTTCTATGAGGGCGCCGGCATTTACCGGCACGTCTGGCTGGTGAAGACCGCTCCCGTGCACGTGAAGAAGTGGGGCACGTTCGTGCGCTCGGAGACGCGAGGCGGTGATGCCACGGTCCGGATTCGTACGGAGGTAGAGAACCACGGCAAGGGCGTATTGGGCGCGCGCGTCCTCTCGACCATCCTCGATCCCGCGGGCAAGGTCGTCGGCAAAGCGGCCACGCTGCCCGAGCCCATCGGGGAAAGCGGAGAGCACATCTATGAGCAACAGGTAGCGGTGAAATCGCCCGCGCTATGGTCGCTCGAACAGCGCAATCTGTACAAGCTCGTTACGGAGATCGAAGTGGGCGGCGCAATCGCTGATCGTTATGAGACGCCCTTCGGCATCCGCATCTGCGCATTCGATCCCGAGAAGGGCTTCCTGCTGAACGGCCAATCCGTCAAGCTCAAGGGAACCTGCAATCACCAGGATCACGCAGGGGTGGGCGCGGCGGTTCCGGACGCGGTCCAATACTTCCGCGTGCGCAAACTGCAGGAGATGGGCTGCAATGCCCTTCGCACGTCGCACAATCCGCCCACGCCGGAACTGCTCAACGCCGCCGACGAGCTGGGCATGCTGGTGTTCGACGAAACTCGCATGATGTCGTCGAACCCCGAAGGCCTGAACCAGTTCGAAAACCTGGTCCGGCGCGACCGCAACCACCCCAGCGTCTTTATGTGGTCGATGGGCAATGAGGAAGGTGCGGCGGCCACCGACAAAGGCTTGCTGATTCTGACGGCGATGAAAGCAGTGTCCACCAAACACGACGGCTCGCGGCTGGTCTCCATCGCGCCGCTCGGCGGCAATAACATGGGCAAGTTCGGGTTCGCCGCGTGCGATGTGCAGGGCTACAACTACGCCGATCCCGCGGCCGACGCGTTTCATAAACTCAATCCTACGGTCCCCGTGATGGGCACCGAGCAGGTCAGCGCCGTGGCGACCCGCGGCATTTACGTGATGGACCCGCAGCACGGCTTCGTCGGCTCGTACGATCCTTACACCACCACCGGCCGCGCCTCCTGCGAAGGTTGGTGGAGCTTCTGCAACGCGCGGCCGTGGCTGGCCGGAGGCTTCATCTGGACGGGGTTCGACTACCGCGGCGAGCCGTCGCCATACGGCTGGCCCAACATCAGCTCGCAGTACGGCATTATCGATACCTGCGGTTTTCCGAAGGACAGCTTCTTCTACTTCCAGTCGTGGTGGACGCGAGAACCGGTGCTGCATCTGCTTCCGCACTGGAACTGGCCGGGGTATGAGGGCAAGGAGATCGCCGTCTGGGTGTACTCGAACCTGGAAACGGTGGAACTGTTCCTCAATGGGCAGAGCCTCGGCCGCAAGGACATGAAGAACGATTCGCACCTGGCTTGGAACGTCAGGTACGCTCCCGGCACGATTGAGGCGCGCGGATACAAGGATGGCAAGCAGGTGATGACGGCGAAGCGCGAGACCGCGGGTCCGGCGGCGAGGCTCGTGCTCACAGCGGATCGCACAGAGATTTCGGCCGATGGCGAGGACGTGGCGATGTTCGCGATCGAGGTGCAGGACTCGCAGGGCCGGGTCGTGCCGACCGCCGATAACCAGGTGAGTTTCCGGGTTTACGGCGAGGGCCGCGTGATCGGCGTCGGCAACGGCGACCCCACCAGCCAAGAATCCGACAAAGGCAGTTCGCGCAAAACATTCTCCGGGTTGTGTATGGCCATCGTGCAATCCACCAAGACGGCGGGGAACCTTGCGGTCGAGGCAGGCTCGCCCGGATTGGCGCTGGCCAGCGTCACAATTGTGTCGAACGCTGTGAAGCTGCGCCCGCAGGTTGCGGTTTGGGAGCGCGAGGTCCCGGAAGGCACGGGCATCACAGGCCTATGGAGGCCGGTAGCCGCCGCCGAGGGTCCGGGAGGCTTCGGAGCCAGCCAGGTATTCACCTTCCGGTTGAATGGGAGTTCGCTCACGGGAACCATTGAGAGCGCCGGCCGCGGCGGCGACGCAACCGTCGCGATCGAAGATGGACGCGTGGTTGGTGGCGCCAACATCTCCTTCAAAGCCGCCAACGCTGTTTACACCGGAGCGCTGAATGGGGACGCGATCGAGTTGCAGCGGACTGGCGGAGACCCAAATCGCGGGCGCCCGGTCCCACCCGAGCCTTCCGGACCGCGCCCGGCTATCGGCCCACCGCCCGACGGTTCGGACCCATCGCATCCATCTTTCGTCGGCCTTGGGGAGAGCGGACGCGGGCCGCAAACGCCCGCGCCGATCGTCCTTCACAGGACCAAGCGGTAGATCAGAGCCGCGCGCGTCGGCCGGCGGGTGCTCTAACGCACTTTCACCGCCCCATCAGGTCTGAAAAGTGGTATTTCGGCACAAAGAACCGAACACGTTCTCCATTGAGCCCAACGTAGAACCAGCAACTTGCGAACACTAGTGAATGGCACCCTAGATGCTCGCGGAGTCCGGCATCTGCCTGCCATGACGGAAATCACCGGGCCACAGCCCGGTTCGATCCTTCTGAGGGCGACTAGGGGCTGTTTGAAGTGGGAGTCCATCGATGCGACTTCCGCGCCAAACAGCAGCGACCACGGAGGAGCATCTGGCATGAGCCAGGGGACTTACTATCACGGGCGCCGCGACCAGCCAACGGTGGCGTTAACATTTGACGACGGCCCTAACCCGCCACGAACCGATGAAATTCTGGAAATATTGGCTTCCCGTGGTGCGCGCGCGACTTTCTTTGTCATCGGCAAGTGGGTTGAACGATGGCCCGATGGTTTAAGGCGTATGCTCCAGGCGGGACATGCAATTGGGAATCATAGCTATAGCCATAGCCGGCCGGCGGCGGACTTTGACCGGGCGGACGCGGTCATCGGAAACCTTACAGGAATGCCCACGAGGTTTCTGCGGGCCCCTTACTTCGATTACAGCCGCTGCGGCCAATCGGCGGTGGCCATGTCGTCTTCCGTGAGAACCGTCCATTGCGACGTGAATCCCAGCGACTACTTGCCTCGCGACCCCGACCGGATAGTATCCGAATGTCTTCGAGCTCGGAGCGGATCGATCATTGTCTTGCATGACGGCGCAGAGCATGACGACAAGCGGTTGGCTCGGCCGATGCCCCTGGTGGCCGCGCTACCGCGCATTATTGACGGACTGACGTCGAAGGGTTACAGGTTGGTCGGGCTGGACGAGATGGAATTGGTTGAAGGAGAAGAGCTGACGGCCTTTGCCTCCAGCCCCAGGTGAGGCTGCACAGCGACAGGTTGGCCCTCAGCCTCTCGCCACAGCGTCGCTGCCCGCGGCCAAATCCCATCCAAATCCATCTTTACCCGCTGGGCCGCTTGCTAGAATCTACCTATGGCGGAAAATACCGGGCCACAGCCGGTTCGATCCTTCGAAGCTTCTCTGGAAGATCTCGAGAAGGTGGTGAAGGAATTGGAAGGCGGAGACCTGCCGCTGGAGCGTTCGCTCGAGCTGTTCGAACGCGGCATGAGCCTCTCCGGCGAATGCCGCAAGCAGCTCGAGGCGGCGGAAACGCGGGTCGAGATTCTGCTGCGCAAGGAAGGCAAGATCGCCGCCGAGCCGTTCCGTCCGGAGGAAACGGAGAAAGCATGAACCTGCGCGACTACCTCGCCGTGCAGCAACATCTGGTGGATGCCGAACTGGACAGGCTGACGCCGCCTGAAACGACGCCTCCCGCGACGATTCACCGCGCCATGCGCTACAGTCTGTTCGCCGGCGGCAAGCGCATCCGGCCGGTGCTGTGCCTGGAAGCCGCGCGCACGGTGGCGGGCGAAGTGGAAGGCGCGGTGACGGCGGCCTGCCCGCTCGAGCTGATCCACACCTACTCGCTGATTCACGACGATCTGCCGGCGCTCGATAACGACGATTACCGGCGCGGCAAGCTGACCAACCACAAAGTGTTCGGCGACGCGATGGCGATTCTCGCCGGCGATGCGCTGCTGACGCTGGCGTTTCAGGTGCTTGCCGAGCTACCCGCGCCAGCGGATCGCAAGGTGCGGCTGATGGCGGAACTGGCCACCGCGTCGGGCACCGTGGGCGGCATGATCGGCGGCCAGGTGGCGGATCTGGAAGGGGAAGGGAAGCCGCCCGATGCGGCGCTGCTCGAATCCATCCATCGCGCTAAGACCGGCGCGCTGCTGCGGGCCAGCCTGCGGATGGGCGCCATTTACGCGGGCGCGACCGACGCGCAATACGCGGCGCTCTCCTGCTACGGCGAGCACATCGGCCTGGCTTTTCAGATCGTCGACGACATATTGGACGTGGAAGAATCCTCCGAGGCTCTCGGCAAAACCGCCGGCAAGGACGCCGCCCAGCACAAGATCACCTTCCCCGCGGTCTACGGCCTGGAAGTGTCGCGGACCATGGCCGAAGCCGAGTGCGCCCGCGCGCACCAGGTGCTGGAGCCATTCGGCGAGCGCGCCGCGCGGCTGCATGAGCTGGCCGACCTGATTGTCCGCCGCAAGTCATGAAGACGCGGCTGGACCGGCTGCTGGTGGAACGCGGTCTCGCCGAAACGCGCGAGAAGGCGCAAGCACTCATCATGGCCGGCGAGGTGCTGGTGGACGGCCACAAAGCGGCCAAGCCCGGCCAGGGTGCGTCGGCGGAGGCGGTGCTCGAAGTGTTGGCGCGTCCGCCCTACGTGAGCCGCGGCGGATTCAAACTCGCCGAAGCGCTGCGGCATTGGAATATCGACGTCGCTGGCTGGGTCTGCCTGGACGTCGGCTCCTCCACCGGCGGCTTCACCGATGTGCTGCTGCAAGCGGGCGCCGCGCGCGTTCACGCGGTGGATGTCGGCTCCGGACAGCTCGATTGGAAACTGCGCACCGATCCGCGGGTGGTGGTGCACGATAGGATCAACGCGCGCCATCTGGCAGCCAGCGAGATCGGTGAAGCGGTGGATCTGGCCACCTGCGACGTCAGCTTCATTTCGGTCACCCTGATTCTGCCGGCTATCGCGCCGCTGCTCCGCCCCACTGGGCAAGTAGTTATACTGGTCAAACCGCAGTTTGAAGCTGGCCGCGGGCAAGTGGGCAAGGGCGGTATTGTGCGCCGGCCCGAAATCCACCAGGCGGCGTGCCAGCGGGTCGAACGGGCCGCGGCGGATCTCGGCTTCCGCACCGATGTGATCGAAAGCCCCATCCTCGGCGCCGAAGGGAACAAGGAGTTCCTGCTCTATGCCCACCATTAGTACCGTCGGCATTTGTTCCAAGCCGAATTCGCCGGAAGGGCTCGCCGTGGTGCCGCGTCTGCTCGAGTGGCTACAAGAGCGCTCGATCGCGGTGCGCTGCGACATGGAGACGGCCGCTTACGCGCCGGCGGCGCTGGGCTGGCCCCGCAGTGACGTTCCGCCGGGCTGCGACCTGGTGATCGTGCTCGGCGGCGATGGCACGCTGCTTTCCGCCGCCCGCGCTATCGGCAAGCTGGAGATTCCGCTGTTTGCCGTCAACCTGGGCGGCTTGGGATTCCTCACCGCCATCACCATCGACGAAATCTATCCCGAGCTGGAGCGCGCTTTTCGCGGCGAACACCGCATCGCCAGGCGCAAGCTGCTCTCCACCGAAGTGGTGCGCGGCGACGAAGTAGTGGCGTCTTACCAGGCGCTTAACGACGCCGTGCTGACCAAAGCGGCCATCGCGCGCATGATCGATCTGGAAGCCTGGGTGGACCAGCAGCTCGTCTGCGAGTATAAGGCCGATGGGCTGATCATTTCCACTCCCACCGGCTCGACGGCGTACTCGCTGTCGGCCGGCGGCCCGGTCATTTTTCCGGCGGTGCCGGCCATTTGCCTGACGCCCATCTGCCCGCACACGCTCACCAATCGCCCCGTGCTGGTGCCGGAAACCAGCGTGATCCGCATCCTGGCGCACAATCCGAATGAATCCACTTACCTGACGATTGATGGCCAGGTGGGCGGCCCGATTGCCGAGGGCGACGCGATTGTGTGCCGCGCCTCGAACTACGCCCTCCATTTGATCCGGCCGCCGCACGCCAGGTTCTTCGACGTGCTGCGGCAGAAGCTGGATTGGGGCAAGCGATGAAGCGCCCGTCGCTGACGGCGTGGATCTTCATCGGCATGGCGGCCGGCGTGGCCGTGGGCGCGCTGGCTCCCTCGTTCGCGCGGCAACTGGCGCCCGTGAGCAACGTGTTCCTGCGCTTGATTCGCTCCATCATCGCGCCGCTGATCTTCGCGACCCTGGTGGCGGGCATCGCCGGCGCGGGCGATCTGAAGCGCATGGGCCGAGTCGGCGTCAAGGCCATCGTCTATTTTGAAATCGTCACCACCCTGGCCTTGTTCCTGGGCCTCGCGGCGGTGAACCTGGCGCGGCCGGGCGAAGGCGTTCCGATGGGCGCGGGCGGCGCGGAGTTGGGTGCGACACAAGCACCGCCGGCTACGCTCGGCGCCATTCTGGAACACGTTTTCCCCGCCAGCATCATCGACGCCATGGCGCGCAATGACGTGCTGCAAGTGGTGGTCTTCGCGTTCCTGTTCGGCGCCGCCTGCGCGGCCATCGGCGCGAAGTCGCTGCCGGTGGTCGAGTTTTGCGCGTCGCTCTCGGAAGTGATGTTCCGCTACACCAAGTATGTGATGTACCTGGCGCCGCTCGGCGTGGGCGCGGCCATCGCGGTCACGGTCGGCTCCAAGGGCGTCGGCGTTCTGTTTGGATTGGGCAAGCTGATCGGCACCATGTATGTCACCGCGGTGCTGTTCGTGCTGCTGGTGCTGGTTCCGGTGGTGATCCTGTTTCGCATTCCGGCCCGCCGCTTTTATCGTGCCGTGCGCCAGCCGTTCCTGATCGCCTTTTCCACCGCGTCGAGCGAAGCCGCATTGCCGCTGGCGCTCGAAAACATGGAAGAGTTCGGCGTTCCTAAACACATCGTGGGATTCGTGCTTCCCACCGGCTACAGTTTCAACCTGGACGGCAGCACGCTGTACCTCTCGATTGCTGCGATCTTCGTCGCGCAGGGAGCCGGCATCCACCTGTCTCTCGGCCAGCAACTGGTCATCATGCTGACCCTGATGCTGACCAGCAAAGGCGTGGCCGGCGTCCCGCGCGCCGCCATCGTCATCCTGACCGGGACCCTCGCCACATTCCATCTGCCAATGGAAGGCATCGCCGTCCTGCTGGGCGTCGACGCCGTACTCGACATGGCACGCACCTCGATCAACGTCCTAGGCAACTGCTTGGCGAGCGCGGTGGTGGCCAGGTGGGAGGGGTATGGGCTGGAGGCAAGGTGAAAAATGCGTCTGTCCCCTTTAGCCTTACTAAAAACAAGCTCTCGGTACAAAATCGGTACAATCTGCATGCGCAAGACGGTCATTATGGCTGTCTCCAAGGATTCCAACGCGCCAACGGGAATCGAAACCGGTTCGCGCGCCCCGAATAGCTTTCGGACTCAACTCCCGTATTGTCGATACCCTTCCTTTGGCGATCCCTCCACAATGGAACAGGTCCATAGTACGGGTTGGCTGTTCTACGTTCGGATCGAACTTAGAATTTGGTAAGTCTCGCCCAAGCATTCTCCGCGGTCCAGCGCAAGCTCACGCTGCAGGAAGACTCAGGAGGTAGCGCACCCGTGGAGACGACGGACACCCCAGGCAAAGCCGTTCGTAAATCGTGAGCTACTTGGTAGCCAAAGTAGAATGCTCCATAACGATCGCTTGACAGATTAACCAGGTAAAGAGTTCGGCAGCAATTTGCTCCTTTGCACGCGGCCCCTGCTTCGGCAACCGCAACATCCACAGCGCGGATCATCTTTACGTAGGCCAGCGTGTTGAACAGAGCGGCGCTCATCATGATCGCCACCCAGGCTGCAACCAGGATCCTTCCGAACCCCGTAGGCGGAATTCCGGCTATGATAACAAAAACGATCCAGATCACCGGTTGATAGAGATACCTGCCCTGCTGAGCGAACTGCGTTATCCAGCCGAACATGTTGAGCATCGGGATGACCGCAAGAAACGGAAGCAGGAGAAAAAGAGTTCGTTTTCCGGCGCTGATATTGCTGAAGAAAATGACGGACAGGAATGTAACGTAGGCGATCAGCGTTGCCCGAAGCCAAACAGGTAGTCCTGCGCCCGTGTTGATCAGAAACAAAGCGGCTGGAAGCCGGGTGGCAATGGACGTGAACGTCTTCGTGCTTAATACAAAATTCACATTTGCGCCAGCCGCGACATCTGGGTACCCGCCAAGATTTCCGTAGATAGCGATACGGATGAGCACGAGTAAGATAGTGGCCGCCAACGCCGCAGACAAGACCGCAAACCATTTTTGCTTCGGCAAAGGCAAGAGGAGAGGTCGACGAAGCAAGAATAGTGCCGCAAGCAACAGCGGATACGCATATGCGGTCTCTTTGCAAGCGACTCCGAGGCAAAAGGCGGCTGTGCTCACCCCGGCGGCACCCGCGAGTGCGCGCTCGAGGGCAAAATATGTAAATGCGCCCGCCATCAAGTCAAAGCGTGCGCCCGGCCAGATAACGGCTTCGAACGAAGCAGGCACCGCGAGGAAAGCGATACCCGCCCAGGCAGCCCGCGATTGCTCTAGACCCAGCCGGAAAGCCAATCGCGCCACGAGAAGGCCGTTCAGTAAATGGATGAGCAGATTTTGCACGTGGTAGCCCCAGAGCGCAGCTCCGAATATCTCGTTATCCAGCCAGAGAGACACAAAGGTGAGCGGGCGATAGAAGCCGTCGTACTGCCGGTGCAGAAAGAAGCTCCAAGGGTTTGTATGTGTCGTAGTAATACGGTGCGTCCAGTCTGGAAAATCGAGGTTGATTCGAAAGGAAATTCCATAAACGGCGGCAACCACAGCGGCAGCCGACAGCCAAAACACGAGCCCGGGACGGAAGCAAGCGCTGGGCTGAGGAGCCTCTTCCATGGGGCAAAGCCGGTACTTCAGAGCGAAACCCATCAGAAACGCTGCATTTAAGTACAGCAGGGGCTTAAACAGGTAGGTGGCAGCCAAGTGAACCGGGCCCAGCCGAAAATCATAATGGCCGACGATCGCCAGAAGCACGAAGTTGGCGGCAGCCAGCGCGAAGGCCGCTTCCAGCAACCTTCGCATGATCGATAAAATCATTACCCACCTAGAATCGGACCGGGCATGTGGCATGGTGAACCCAAGTTTATCACCCGGAGTTGAATTCGTATTTCGCGACTTCAACCATCAGTTTCTAGAAAACACTTGGGAGTAACGAGACGTGAATAGAAGAACAGCGGGGTCTCATCGGGGCAATGATGGTTTTGCGTCTCCGGAGCGAGATTCCGAACCAAAACGGCTGGCTGTCGTGGTAGGGACGATCATTGCTAACCGCCCCCTGCCTCTGCGCTGGTGATCGGCCGACGTTTATCCGGCACCAGAACCCGATAGGCTTGGGCCAGCTTCTCCGGCAGCAAACGATCGAAACGATACTCCAACTGAAGAGTGCGTTGTGGAACCGGTTTCGGCTCAGCCACGACCTCGCCCTCGTGGCAGAAGCCCGAGCAACACAATGAGGGTAAAGGGATTAAAGCCGGTGACAGCCTGTCACCGGCTTTTTGTCACGGGCGTCTTCCAACGACCGCTATGGTCGCGGCTCCAAACTCGTATCGGAGCCACTCGCGGTGAGGGAGCGGGGAACGGCGAAGGCACAGCGTCGCTGCCCGCTCAGGTTACTTCAGATACTTCACCGCCAGTACCGCGTTTCCGCGCTGGTTGTAGAGCAGCTCATCGACCAGGCTGCGCGACATGAGGATGCCGAATCCGCCGGCGCGTTTGCCGTGCTCTTCGCGGTATTCGATGTGCTTGGTGGGCGAGCCGTCGGGGTTGGAGATGGCGGCATGCGGCAGGGCCTGCAACGAGAAGCCCTTGCCCGGATCGGCGATGTGCGCGATCACCGCGCGCGACGTGCGCAGCAGCGAGGCCCGCACCCGCTTGCGCGCGTCGGACTTGCCGCCATATTCGATGCCGTTGATGAGCAACTCCCGGAACGCGATGGCGACGTCCTCGGCCGTTTGCGGTTCCAGGTCCGCCAGTATTTCGCGGATAAACTGCGTGGTTCGCTCGGCGGCTTCGATCTTACAGCGTACTTCCAGGGTAATCCACTCGGGGCGTGCGGACGCCACCCGTATATCGTCGCGCCAGGCCGTGGCGTCGAGCGCCAGTTGCACCATGTCGGCCAGCGGCCCGGTGGGAATCGGCTTATGAAAATAGGCGTAGGCGCGTTCGCGAATGGCTGCCACCGCCCCGGCCGGATCGCGGCCTCCAGTCAGGATCACTCTTGCCTCGGGACGGATGGAACGTACGCGGCGCAACAGTTTCAGGCCTTCGTCGCCGTTGCGGCCCTGCCCGGCCAGCACCAGGTCGCACTCGGAATGGCGCAGCGCCTCCAGCGCTTCGTGCCGGTCGTAAGCGTCCTGAATCGAGCGTCCTTCGCGCTGCAACACGGGAGCCAGAAGCTCGTGGAGGGCGGGATCGGTATCGAAGACCAGTAACCGGCTGAGGTTCACGTCATCTCTCACCTTCACTTTAGCCGAGGAAATCTCCGGCTGGGACTTCTATCGGCATTTTATGGGCGGGAATGTACGGTAACCTGGGCTGTCCGCGCCGCATCTCATGTGGTGATGAAAAAGTTCGAGCCTGCCCGAAGTGTGTCTCACGCCGGCAGCGCTGTCTTGCGCACTGCCGGCTGGTTCGCCATTTGGCTGCTCGCGGCCGGCGCCGCGAGCGCGCAAGTCTACCCACCCGGAGGCTACCCGGGCGGCGGTTACCCGCCTGGCGGCTACCCAAATGGAAATCCGGGAAACTACCCAAGCGGCCCCAGCATTCCGCTCGGGCGCAACAAGACGAATCCCAAAACCTCCACCAAGGGCGAGCCCATGCCCAGCTTCCGCGGCAAGTTGCAGCAGATGGACGGTAAGGCCATTACCATCGCGCTCGACGACGACCGCCAGGTGGACTTCAAGCGCAACGACAAGACCAAGTTCTTCAAGAACGGGGAAGAAGTCAAGAACCCGCAGTTCGCTGTCGGCGACCAGTTGTCGGTGGAGGGTCCGGAGGATGAGAAGGGCTACCTGATCGCCGTCAATGTGTATTGGGAGAAAGCCGCGGGCGCCCAAACTACGGCCACGAAGGACAAAGACGCGGGCGCGGTCGACACGTGGAAAGACAATCCGAAGGAAGCCGCTCCAGCCAGCACGGAGGCGGCCGCGCCCATCACCCACGTGACTACGCCGCCCCAGCAGAATGCCGACGATCCCGGCCCGCCCGTTTTGCACCGTGGCAGGCCGGCCGACGTGGCGCGCGAGCATGCCCCCGAGCCGCCACCTGAGCCGGCGGCGCAAACGGGAACGGCCGGCAACGCGCCGCCGGTTATACCCCCGCGGGCCGAGACAGCCGAGGCTGCGGGAATGCCTCCCGCCCCGGTTAATCGGGATGCCGACGAGGCGCCCGTTCCGGAGGCGCGGCCCCAGCGCGGCGACGACTTGATCCGCAGGGCCGCCGGGGCGGCGTTCGATTTCACCGAGGGCCTGCCCAATTACGTGTGCCAGGAGCAGATCGCCCGTTACGTCAGCGACATTCGACCGGCACAATGGAAGTCTGTCGACCTGGTTTCGGCCGCGGTGATCTATGAGAACGGGAAAGAAGACTACCGCAACATCAAGGTGAATAACAAGCCGCGCGATAGCTTTAAGGACACCGACGGCGCCTGGTCCACGGGCGAGTTCGGTACCCTGTTGATCGACCTGTTCTCGCCGGCCAGCGACGCCCAATTCCGCTTCCGCCAGACCGATCGCATCGCCGGCGTCAACGCGCGGGTCTACGATTACACCGTAGACCACCCGCATTCGCATTGGAACATCATCGTGTCGTCGCAAAGCTACATGCCGGCATATAAAGGAGCGGTGTGGATCGACCCGCTGACCGCGCGCGTGCTGCGCATCGAGGAACGCGCGTACGGTTTTCCCTCGGACTTTCCCTCCGACCACGTGGAATCGGCCACCGACTACGAGTACGTGCAACTGGGCGACGCCAGAAAGTACCTGCTGCCCGTGCATTCGGAAAATCTGACCTGCCAGCGCGGCTCCGACATGTGCAGCCGCAACACCACCGATTTCCGCAACTATCACAAGTACGCCGGCGAATCCAGCATCACGTACGACGACACGAAGAAGGAGTAGGGGACGACGTGGCGCGCGCCACCGGCGCCCCTCAAACCCCGCGGCGGCTGCCCCACAGGTCGATGTGCAAGCGTGGACTGAAGCGGAAACCTTCTTCCTTGCAGATTTCGGCGAGCCACAGCCCCCGCTCGGCCAGCCGCGCGGGTTCGGTGCCCTCCGGCATCAGAATCACGCGCTCCCGCGGCGCAGCGAGCATCTCCATCAGCGCGCGAATTTCTTGCAGGTCGGCCGGATTCTCGACCACGAACTTCAGTTGATATTCGTAGCGCGCCATCAGTTCCGCCAGGATAGTGGGCTGAATGCGCAGGCGGTCGTGCGGCTCGGCGAAGTTGCCGGCGGGCGTTGAGTTGGAAAGCTTGGGGCTGATGCTCATCAGGTCGCAGGCCACCGGCTGGAACACCGTCCCCGCCGTTTCGATAGTGATGTGCATCCCGAGCGCGCGCAGCCGCTCGGTGAGCGGCACCATCTCCGGCTGGATCATCGGCTCGCCGCCGGTAATCACCACGTGGCGCGCCGGGTGCGCCTTCACTTCATCCACGATTCGGTCAAGGTCCAGTTCCGTCCCCTCCGGCTGCCACGACGTGTACGGCGTATCGCACCAGGCGCACCGCAGGTTGCAGCCGCTGGAGCGGATGAATACCGAAGGCACGCCCACCAGCGAACCTTCGCCTTGCAGCGAGTAGAAAAGCTCAGCGATCTTCAATGCCGGCCTCTTCGAATCCCTTGCGCCGCAGCAGGCAGGCGTCGCAGGCGCCGCAGGGGCGCCCGCCGGGGCCCGGATCGTAGCAACTATGCGTCAGGCCGAATGGCACGCCAAGCTCGTGCGCCAGGGTGACAATCTGCGCCTTGCTGAGGCCGATGAGCGGCGTGTGAATGGTCAGCCGCGTGCGCCCTTCCACGCCCGCCCGCGTCGCCAGGTTGGCCATTCGGCTGTACGCCTCGATGTATTCCGGGCGGCAATCCGGATAGCCGGAGTAATCGAGCGCGTTGACGCCGATGAAGATGTCGGCGCTCTCGATCACCTCCGCCCAGGCCAGCGCCAGCGACAGAAAAATCGTGTTGCGCGCTGGTACGTAGGTTACCGGGATGCCATGGCTCATCTCGTCGAGAGACCGCGCCTTGGGCACAGCCACATCCGCCGTCAGCGCCGATCCGCCGAACACATCCAGGCCCACCTTCACGACCAAGTGCCGCTCCACGCCCAGCGCCGCCGCCACGCGCGCCGCCGCTTCCAGCTCGAATATGTGACGCTGCCCGTAGTCGAACGTGATCGCGTAGCAGGCAAAGCCGTCGCGCCGCGCCAGCGCCAGGCAGGTGGAAGAGTCCAGCCCGCCCGACAAAAGACAAACTGCATTTCCGCGAGTTGGCAAATGTATGGTCCCGTATAATTATAATGTTTCAGTTTACGGGCAAGCTAAAGCATGCCCCACCATGCGCATCCGTTTCCTCACCAGCACGCCGCTCGACATTCGCCGCGGCAGCGGAACTTACGTGGGGATCGCGGTGCTGGCCCGCGCGCTCCGCGAACTGGGGCACGAAGTAATTATCGAAACGTCGCGCGTGCATCTGCCGGTTTACACGGCCGAGCGGCTGCTCTTCAACCGCGGCTTGCGGCCCTCCGCCGGCTTCGATCGCACGGTCGGTTTCGATATGGATGGTTACCGCATCGCAGCCGAGGCCGGCCACGTCGCCGCGCTCAAGGGCGTGATAGCCGATGAAGTGCGTTTTGAGCGCGGGTTGACGCGCTTCACCATGGGGATTCAGGCGCGGTGCGAGCGTCTGCACGTGCTCCGCGCCGAGCGCGTGATTGTGACCAGCCGCTATTGCGCCGCGCAGGTGCGCGCTCTCTACGGTGCGACCCGCGAGCCGGCCGTCGTGCCGGAATTGATCGATCTGGCCGAGTGGCGGGCGGCGCTGGCCGCTGGCAGCGCGTCGAGCCCCGCCGGCCGGTTCATCGTGTTGTTCGTGGGACGGCTGTACCGGCGCAAACGGGTGGATGTGCTGCTGCGGGCCGCCGCCGCATTGCGCGGGCGCATCCCCGAATTGGAAGTACGCATCGTGGGCAACGGCCCCTGCGCGGCGCCGCTCCGGCAGCTTGCCCGCGAGTTGAATCTGGATGGCATGGTCACCTTTCTCGGCGACGTTTCACGCTCCCAATTGGTGGACGAGTATCGCGCCGCGTCGGTGCTTTGCCTGCCCAGCGTGCAGGAGGGTTTCGGCATCGTGCTGCTCGAAGCCATGGCCGCGGCGAAGCCGATTGTCGCGTCGCGCGCGGCGGCCATTCCGGAAGTTGTGCCGCATGCCACCCTGGTCGAACCGGACAGCCCCGAAGCCCTGGCGGCGGGCATCGAATCGCTCTCTCGATCGCCTGAGAATTGCGCCGCCCAAGGCCGGGCCGGCTCCGCTAGAGTGGAGCAGTTTGATGCGCCCCGCGTGGTTCGGTTGTTCTGCGAGGCGATAGGCGTGTAGGACGGGCATGCCCGGCCTTCGGCAGGTCGGGGACCCGCCCCACCCTAGCCGCGCACGAGCCTGCGGCCGCGCTCGAACAACTCGGCCGCGTCTTCCACCAACTTGCGTCCGCGTTCGAACACGTCGCGGCCGACGTCCACGATGTCGGAGCTGGTCTGCGCAACGGCTTCCTTGCCCTCGTGCGTTTTAGCGGAGAGGAACCGGCGGGTATCGCGTCCGCTCTTGGGCGCGAACAGCACCGCAACCGTGACGCCGATCGCTGCGCCGGTCAAAAACCACGCGATGGTGCTGACACCTCCGCCCTGCCCGTCTTCTTCGGTCATAACGATGGGTTCTTCCGGCATGCGCCGCCTCCGCGGGAGCCTCGGATTAAGTGCGGCTCCACTCTCCATTCTGCGATATCCTTGAGGCATGGCGCAAGATCCCGAGCACGACGAGGAACCGATTTTGAGCGAAGATACGCTCGACGTCTCCCACGACCTGGACATGGTGCCGGTCTTCTCCTCGACGGGGGTGGATGCGGAGGTGGAAGGCGACCTGATCTGCGGCGTCCTGGCGAACACCGGAATTCCGGCCGTCCAATCCGGCTCGCTGTTTCCGAACCTGGGAATTTCCGTGTGCGTGCCCCGCGAGAGCCTCAAAGAGGCGCAACGCCTGATCGCCGAAGCGCAAGCCGCCGGTCCCGCCGCCGCCGCCGAAGCCGAACGCGCGTCTGAAGACGACCACTAAAGCAGCCGCTCACGCCACGCGCTATTTCACGCGCGATGCTACGCTGCCAAGATACACGTACCCGCAAGCGGCCCGGCATGTCCGGCTAGGGTGGGGCAGGTCCCCGACCTGCCGAGGGCCGGCATGCCCGGCCCTTACAGACGGGCTTCTCTATTAGCAGGCGTACCCACCGGCTGCCCGCGCCAGCTTTGGCGCTTCGCAGGCTTCGTCATCTTTCGCCAGCAGAAACCCGAACTGAACAGGCTCGTTGCGCTCGTCGAACCAATCCAATCCACAAAGTTGCAGTTCCATCGCGTCCTTGCGGCCGGCCACGGCCAGACGCATCCGGGATTGCTTGTTGGCTAACACGACGGCTTCCATAATGGTTCCGTCGCGCAGCCGAATTAAGGTGTACATTCTGAGTTCTCCTCCTGGAGGTTACCTGATTCTCCACGCCAAAGAGGGTGGGCACAATACTCACCTTGGTTATGGGCTATTCCTCTCAGGGCAGCATTGGCTCTTGAAAACACCGAGCAAGCTAAAGCGTGCCCTACCAATGCGAGAATGGGATGGATGCGGGACCGCTCGCCATACGGAGCGATCACCAGTCTAACCTTGCCATGACCAAAGTTATGATTGCCGGCGGCGGACTGGCTGGCTTGGCCGCCGCGGCCGCGCTGGGCGGCGCCGGATTCGAAGTCGATCTGTTTGAATCGCGCTCATTTCTGGGAGGCCGGGCTACGTCCTATCCCGTGCCGGTGGGCGAAGGCGAATCCGAGACCATCGACAACTGCCAGCACATCCTACTGCGCTGCTGCGTCAACCTGCTCGACTTTTATTCGCGGCTGGGCGTTCGCGACCGCATCCGCTTCTATCGCGAGTTCGTCTTCCTGGAGCCGGGCGGCCGCGCCTCGGTCTTGCGCCGCGGCCGGCTGCCGGCGCCATTCCACTTCGCCGGCGCATTCCTGAAAATGAAATGTCTGGACGCGGGCGACAAGCTGGCCATCGCGCGCGGCCTCTGGGCGATTCGCCGCGAGCGCACCCGGCGGCAGGATCTGGACAAAATCAGCATGCGCGACTGGCTGTTGCAAAAGCGGCAAACGCCGCGGGCGATCGACCGCTTCTGGCGCCAGGTGCTGGTCAGCGCGGTCAATGAAGATCTGGACCGCATGGCCGCCCGGCACGGCTTTCAGGTTTTCTGGTTGGGCTTTCTGGCGCGCGCCGACGGTTACGAAATGGGCGTGCCCGCGGTGCCGCTGGGCGAATTATATGGAACTGACGCCTGGCAGCGCCTGCCGTCGGTGCGCATGCATTTTCGCGCGCCGGTGGAAGCCATCGACGCGAGCGGCTTCGTGGTGGCGGGCGAGCGGCATACCGCCGATTACTATATTTCCGCGCTGCCGTTTGAGCGGCTGCCGGCGGTCGGGCTTCCCGCGCCGCCGTTCGAGCATTCGCCCATCACCGGCGTCCACCTCTGGTTCGACCGCGAAATCACCACGCTGCCCCATGCCACGCTGCTCGACCGCACCATGCAATGGATGTTCAACAAGGATGGCGGGCGCTACCTGCAACTGGTGGTGAGCGCTTCACGCGACCTGACCAACTTGTCGCGGGAGGACATCATTGACATCGCGCTGGGCGATCTGCGCCTGTACTTTCCCCGCGTGCGCGAAGCCACGCTGGTGCGGGCGCACGTCGTCAAAGAGCAGCGCGCCACTTTTTCCGCCGCGCCCGGCACGGAGGCTTTGCGCCCACCCGCTGCAACCGCCCTTGCCAACTTATTCCTGGCCGGCGATTGGACCCGCACCGGCTGGCCCGCCACCATGGAAGGCGCGGTGCGCAGCGGGTACATCGCGGCCGGCGCCGTGGCGCGCGCCGCCGGCAAGCCGGGCGAGTTTCTGCTGCCGGATATCGCGTAAGGGCGAGTCAGTCACGTCTACGCGTAGGGCGTTTTTGGGCCGGATATACCAGATTCCAAGGGCCAGACTTCTGGATGGGCTCGCCGCACGGTGGCAAGGACTCGTCAGGTGCGCTACTATTAAGTTAATTCCGCAACGAATGGCATATTTGCCATTTGGGCCGGAAGGTTCGTAAGATCGGCGCGGCACGGCCTAGGGCGCTCCCACAGCGACTAGTCAACCGACCGCATTAAGAAACCTGTCTGGCGAGGTGGATAGATTTCGAATGGGGCCGTTTAGGCCCCATTCGCGTTTGTTTGTGCGATTTTCAATCGAATGGATGAATCCTGGAACCAGATCGTTGCAGACGCGCTAGCGGCTGGCCTGAAGACTTCCAGCGGAGCGGTACCGGGCGCTAAACTCCGTGAGTTAATTGACAAAGTTGCAAAATCACGCGAGCTTCGCTATCCGCCTAGCGGCCATGAGCAAGAATCCTTCGGAGACTTTCTCAAGCATTTCGAATCGATCGCGCTCGTTCGGCGCCGAAAGGGCAGGGATCTTCTCGCCGCGCCGGCTGACATGCCCCAACTCCTCGATGAGGCGCCAGAAAGCGGCGTAGCGAGGCTTAGGGAAGATATCTTCGAGGCTTTTACTCGAATTCCACGTGGCGTGCCACCATCAGAACCATGGTACGCGGTTTCGAACGACACCATCGTGTGGCTGCTGCCCACCGAGCTCTCGGGGTCGGGAGAGCTCATCAAAATCCCAGCAGCGACTCTGGAGGGAGAACTTAGCGAGCGCAAGTCGTTCATCCAATCCGCCGATCTGACGGACGACGCCAAGAATGAAATCGCGGCAAGCCTAGATGCCCACTCCGGCCTCGGATCTTTTTCAAAGCTCATCAAGTCCCACGGCCTTTCGCAAATGTGGCACCGCCGCCGATTTCAAGCCGTTGTCCGCCGAATTAGAGCGTGGTGCACCGCAGTTGGTATTCCTTGGCGCGAGGAATGGGTGCCGTCGAGCGACACGTCGAAACCGCCAGCTCAAACGGGAGATGATCTATCAGCTAAGAATCAGCGCTATCTATTCGAGCGATTCGTCCAGTCGCTCACCGACGAGGACGTACGTCGAATCTCGGTACCGCTCGATATAGTGCTCAAATTGATCCGAGAATAGCTTTCAGCCCGATGGAGACCGCGATACTTATCGGCATTCCAAGTCCATACGTTGCTAGGCTCCGAAACGCTTTGGATTCGCAAGGTGGACTGCCAGGCACGTGGTCCCTATTGTTCGTTCCGGCCCCGAGGAAAGAACCGGGAATCAATCAAGGAACCGTTCGCCAGGCTTGTCGCTTCGCTGACAAACATTCGAGCCCGCACATCCTCGGCTTTTCGACGCAGCAAAGTCGATCCGAGCTGGCGGCAGAGATCGCACGGTGCTTTCGCTTCCGATGGTGTGACCAACTTGTCAGGTGCCTAAGCTACCTCGCAACGCCAAATCCCGCCCCTTTCTTGGAAAGGCTAGCCACCGATCTCGCCGAAGAAGAGCAGTGGGCATTTCGCATAAAACCCACGGACATGGGATCGCCCCTGCTCCTGCCCGAATGTTCATTCAGCGTCGGCGGTGGGCACAGAAATCTCTGGCGTCATGCACGCGGTTACGGCGACCAGGCAAACATCGAGGGTGCGGCGAAAGCCGTACGCGAGTTTGGGCGAGCCTATCTTCGAAAGCAGGAGCGCTATCAATGGATCGACGACCGAGACTTGATTTTTGGCCGTTACGGACCTCGGCATGCGGACGCTCCATTTCCGCGTGGATGGAAATTTTCCTATCACCTGCCGGACGGTTTCCACTACGACATTAAGCATCTCGAAGCCCGTAAATTCTCCATCACTGACGTTGCCGGGACGCTTCACCTTTCGGTGCCAAAGGGATATATCAACATTGACCCGCACGGTTATGTCAGAGGCTGAGGGTCACGAGGGTTTTCTTCGCAACTCCGTCAGCGAGACGATGGAAGCGCGTTCTTCCCAGCCGAAATGCCCAATGATGTCGGTTCAACGAAGTAGACGGTTATCGGCGACCAGGGAACAATCCATCTGAGCGGTTAGTCGCCATCTCGGACTCGTGGCGCGCGCCGCCGGCAAGCCCGCCAAATTCCTGCTGCCCGATATCGCGTGAGGGCCACGGCCTACCGCGCGGCTTTTTTCACCAGTTTGATTTCGAACAGCTTGGGCCACAGCTTGCCGGTGACGAACAGGCGGCCGGTGGCGGCGTCATAAGCGATGCCATTGAGCACCGCGCCGTCGCCTGCGCCGATCGGGTCGCTGGGGCTGAGCAGCCCGGCGCAATCGATCCACCCCACCACGTGGCCGCTCTTCGGGTCGATGCGCGCGATGCGGTCGGTCTGATAGACGTTGGCATAGATCTCGCCCTTGACCCATTCCAGCTCGTTGAGGTCCTTGACCGGCTGCCCGTCGGCGGTGACCGTGACGCGGCCCAACTCCGCCAGCGTTTCCGGGTCCCAGAAGCGGAGCTGCGCAGTTCCATCGCTCATGATGATGCGTTTGCCGTCCTGCGTCAGGCCCCAGCCTTGGCCCGGATAATGATAATTGCTGCGGGGTTCGAACGTGGCGAGGTCGTAGATGAACCCCTCCTGCGCCAGCCAGGTGAGTTCGATCAGGCGGTCTTTCCAATTCACGATGCCTTCGCCGAAATACTGTCCCGGCACGTCCCGCTTTTCGAGCACCTCGCCCGTTTCGAGCTTCACCTTGCGAATGGAGGACTGGTTGTTCAGCCCGGTGCCTTCATATAGGAAGCCGTTGAGGTAAAACAACCCTTGCGTATAGGCGGTATTGTCGTGCGGGTAGGTGTGAACGACCTGGCAGGCGTACTCGGGAATGCTGCCGGCCTCGGTGGCCGGCCCGCAAGCGGCCGCAGCCAGAGCGGCAGCCAGAATCAGAAAGCGCATATGAGAATTAGCGTACCGCAGTGGGGCAGGCGCTTTCGCCTGCCAACCCTGCCGCGGCAGAAAATGAGAGGTTGGCAGGCGATAGCGCCTGCCCCACCCCTAGAACAGAAACTCGTTGCGCGCGGCTTGCTGGTAGAGGCCCGACTTGGCCAAGTGATAGCTGTACGGATTGACGGGCACGCCGCCGATGCGCACTTCGTAATGCAGGTGCGGCGCCGTGGTGCGTCCCGTGGCGCCCACCTCGCCCACGATCTGGCCCAGACGCACAGCCTGTCCCGTCTGCACGAAGGAGCGCGAGAGGTGCGCGTAGTTCGTGTGAACGCCGCCGCCGTGATCGACCGTGACCATCAGGCCGTATCCGCCTTCCCACGAAGCCGCCTGCACCACGCCATCGGCCGTGGCGCGGACCGGAGTTCCAGGCGGAGCGGAGATATCGACGCCGGTGTGAAACGCTCCTTCACCGGAGAATGGGTCCATTCGCCCGCCGAAGGCGCCCGTCAACCGGCCGGCCACCGGCCAGATGCTCGGCCGCGCGCTCGCCGGCTGAATCCAGCGCGTGCGGTCGCTGTGCAATTCCATCGCATTGGCGCTGCGCAGGAAGTCGTACTCTTCCACACTTTCCGCGAAACTCGGCGTCAGTTTACCTTCGCCGGAAATATCCGACGGTCCTTCCAGCTTCTGCTTAATGCCGTAGGCGATCGAAACTTCCTGAGCGTAGATTTCCAGGCTGGCCAATTGCTGATCGGTCTGGTTCACCACTTTCTGGAGGTTCTGGTAACGCGTGCGTAAGGTGTCCGCTTCGCGCCTCAGGGCATTGTAATTAGCGACCTTCCACGCCATGCGCGCGTAGCTGGCCACGAAACCGAAAACCGAAAAGCAGCCGAGCAGGGCCAACCCAAGAATGGCGTAAACAGCCTGGTGCGGAATATGAATACGGCGAAGCCTGCCGCGGAGCGAGTGGGCCAGCACCACGACAAAGTATTCCTGCCTCATAGTCTTCTCCGGCCAGGCCTTGTGAGATTCGGAGGGTTAATCCGCAAGGCCCAGTGGGGCTACTTGGACACACTATCAAAAGAGAGCGAAGGCCCCACTGTAACAACCACCCACCTTGATGTCAAGGCTGGGTGAAGGAGACCTGTCGCTAGTATGTGAGTTGTCCGGTCCAATTCACACGTGATCTGTCCGCTTTGGTCGGGGCGGGTGATGCTGGGTAGTGGACGAAACCCAGCAGTACTCAGCCGCCGAGATGGAGCGGATGATGA